>ERZ1023451.69-NODE-69-length-32556-cov-1362.871419_pt1 | contig 32556 bp, 36 predicted proteins | sample MGYA00380524_ERZ1023451 | MGnify/ENA primary metagenome ERZ1023451 (study PRJEB33173, sample SAMEA4830330) | metagenome | study: EMG produced TPA metagenomics assembly of the PRJEB25223 data set...
AGCTGAAGAACAAAAAGCAGCTGAAGAACAAAAAGCAGCTGAAGAACAAAAAGCAGCTGAAGAACAAAAAGCAGCTGAAGAACAAAAAGTAGATTCTATGGCTGTTGATGAAATAAAAAGAAAAATAAAAAATAAAGATATAAATGTAGTTGATATCATAGAAAAAGATATTAATAATGAAAAGAACTTCTCTCGAAAAGCTCATTTGAACAAACAAAGAAGTAAAAGAGTTAGAAGAGAATCGGGTGTTATTTCTGAGGAGCCAAGAATAACTTTGAAAGCTAAATATTCCATAGGTAATTTAATTGTAGCAAGGTCAGATAAAGAAATAAAATACGAAGATTATGTTGATTATCCAACTGGATACACTGTACAAGCCTATATTTTAAAAGGGGGGAAATACTTACCGCCAGAAGAAATAGCTCAAAAAAAACTCACAGAAAAATTGAAAATTAATTATATGTTATTAGATAATAACAATGAACCTGTAAAGAAATCAAATGGACAAGTGGTTACTAATAATTTGGATATATATTTTTATGATCCTACGCCTGTATTAAAGAAAATAGAGGAAGTGACTAAGAAAATAGAGGGTGGAGATTATGAAAATGAAGAAGAAGTTATAGGTAATTTAGAAAAAATAAAAGAAAAAGTGGAACAACCAAAAGAGTTACCTAAAATTCCTGAAATTTTGATGGAAGTGCAAGAGGAAGATGGTAAATTATTAAAAAAACAACCAGAAAATACTAAGTACAGCCCATCAACAAAACCTGTTGAGAAACCATTTGGAGAAGCGCCAAGTGAAGAAGAAGTAACAAGTAAAGTGACAGTACCAGGATATCCGACAGATGCAGCAAAACAACCGACATTTAAAGTCACAGATCCAAGTACTTTACCAGATGGAAAAACAGCAGGAAAAACAGATGTTTCAGTTACGGTGACGTACCCAGATGGAACAACAGAAGAAGTGACAGTACCAGTAACAGTAGGAGAACAACCAGAAAATACTAAGTACAGCCCATCAACAAAACCTGTTGAGAAACCATTTGGAGAAGCGCCAAGTGAAGAAGAAGTAACAAGTAAAGTGACAGTACCAGGATATCCGACAGATGCAGCAAAACAACCGACATTTAAAGTCACAGATCCAAGTACTTTACCAGATGGAAAAACAGCAGGAAAAACAGATGTTTCAGTTACGGTGACGTACCCAGATGGAACAACAGAAGAAGTGACAGTACCAGTAACAGTAGGAGAACAACCAGAAAATGAGAATCTAAAAATATCAAAACAACAAAAAGTTCTAGACCCAGATAAACGTAATCCAGATAATGGAGTGGTCAAAGGAACTGATAAATTTGCTAGCGATTCTAAACATCATGTTACACAGGTGGAAAAAGCATCACAGGTAAGAAATGCTTCAGTGAAGAAAAAATCAACAGAACAAAAACGTGGTCAATTACCTGAAACAGGTGATGAAACTAATGCACCATTATTTGCTACATTGTTTGGCGCATTAGGCGCAACGTTATTATTTACTAAGCGTCGCAAAACAGATGAGCAATAATTAAATTTTTCGGCGCTCTGTCAAATCATACTGGCGGGTCGAATTATAGAGATTAAGCAGCGAAAAGTTGCTTGATCTCTTTTTTAGGATGCGATGCAAATAATCGGTTCCTAATAACGATGTTCAAATTATGAATTCAATAAAAAAATTAATTGAAGCTGAGTTATTAACAACGACTAATGATTTTGAAGTTAGTATATATAAAAAGACAAAATCTGAATTACAAAGTATTTTAAAAAGTTTTGGTATGAAAACAATAGGTAATAAACCTGACTTAATTAAACGTATTGACGATAATTATCATATTATTGATAACTTAAATTTACCATATGTATATATGCCAACTAAAAAAGGCGAAGAAGTTTTAAGGAGTACAGAGTATTTAACCTCTTTTATATACAGTTATAAAATTTCCCCCGAGCGTGCTTATTATGTGGTTGAAAATTATATTGATGAAAATTGCAATGATAAAATTGCAGAAATATACAAGTTTGAATTTCAAACAAAATATGATAAAGGAGAGTTAAATTTTAATTATGGATATAATTTAGAATTGAATATGTTGATTGATCACTATAAAAGAGATGTAAAAGACTACGATAATGCCAGAAAGTATTCAAATGTTTATCTTTACTTTGGTTTGAGAGACTTCTTAGAAAAATTAATGAGTGATTATTCATATTACGATGATAAAGGGAATCTAGATTTGGACAAAATACAAGACGATCTGAATAGATTTATCAACTCTTGCGTTTTTGATATGTACGAGATATTAATATATAATGAAAATTTATCCAATATTATTATGTTTGAATTATTTAAAAAAGATACACAATATTATAATGATTTAGAAGAACAATTGATTGAAAAGTTCATAGATTATGTAGTGTCTTATGTTAAAAAAGAAAGTAGGAGTAATACGCTTTTAGAGATATCAAAAATATTAGAAAATGGATATACAATTGATAAAGAGGAATTTAAAGAAGATGAATATAAATCTAAGCATATAACTACTGACATAGATTATTTGAAAAAGTTAGAATCAAACATAAATGTTGCTATTGATAGTCGAAGTGGAGAAATTCATTTGATATTAGATGATGATAGCCTTGATATATTAATAAAAAATCAAAAAAACGACAATGAGGTTTGATTCACAACTAAATATAAAATGTTGAAGAGAGGTTATATTTAAATGGCTAAAATTGGTTATGCACGTGTATCAACGAAAGATCAAAGTCTTGACGGACAAATTGATACGCTTAAAGAATTTGGGTGTGAGCGTATCTTTAGTGAAAAAATAAGTGGTCGAAAGGTTAAACGTACAGAGCTTGATAAGTGTTTAGATTATTTACGAGAGGGAGACACGTTAGTTATCTATAAACTTGATAGGTTAGGTAGAACAACAAAGCAACTCATTGAATTATCTCAATGGTTCGATGATAACGGGATCGACTTACAAATCATTGATATGAATATTTCAACAAAAGACGCAATGGGCAAAATGTTTTTCACAATGATGAGTGCATTCGCTGAGCTTGAGGCTAACCTATTAAGTGAGCGTACAAAAAAAGGGTTAGCTTCTGCGAGGGCAAGAGGTAGATTAGGAGGTAGACCGTCTTTACCAGACCATAAGAAACGAGAAATTAAGTTCTTATACGATGAACAAAAATTAACTGGAGAAGAAATTGCGAAAGAGACTGGTGTAAGCCGTTCTACAGTCTATAGAATCGTTAAGCAATAATAAAATTTATAATCTATTAAGTGAAAAAAAGAATTAGAACGATACAATTTGATTATAAATGAAAGACAAGGTTTAAATAAGCCTAACAAAATCTATTTACTTGAACCTGCATATAGCAAGGAACTAATGAATTCTAAATTTCAAAACAAATTCTAAGTCAAATGATACTAAAATTAATAATACTGAATATATAAAAATTGAGAAAAATGATTCGTATGATATATCTAACAATAATTTTACAAATTTTCATTCGAATCATACAAATAATCAACAAAATGAATTTAATAATGATGCCTTAAAATTTCAAATCAGAGAAATCCGTATTATTAAAAGTGTTTTACTCAAAGGAAAAAAATCTTTTAATACCACACATGATGCATATTACCGTTTAGAAGATGTAGAATTTGAAGTTATTAGTGTTTTAAAACGTTTTAAAGCCATGTTGCTACAAAAAAACGAAACAGTTGAAGCCATGCAAGGTTATTTAATGCACTCGATTAAAGCTGAACTTGAAGAAGCACATTCGCTTAATATGCGACGACAAAACATTCCTAAATATAATATCTTTAATGAATAATTTAAATGATCTTATGCCAATTAAAGAGTCTTCGAAATATTCGGTTAAGTTATCTGATTTTTAACTGATGATGCTGAAAGAAATCAAGAAATTGTCATCGATTTGGAATTTCGAAAAGCAAAATTATTATTTAAGACATCAGTGAGAATTGATGTCTTTTTTTATTGTTTTTTTGTAAAAAAGTGCTGTCTTGTTTTTGTGACAAATGTTGTATGTAGTGTCACAAAAGTTTGACACTTGAGTTTTTTATGACCCCACATAAAAACATTTTGGATGTCTTGAAATATCTGGCTTTGCCAGATTCCCCATTCGTTGATGGGGACAAATTTCCCTTATGCTCTTACTTACGGAGTCCTTAGAGATAAATTAAAAATTCTCGATTTTTGATAAAAAACGCTCTGCAGGAATTTTAAAAAACACGGGGAAGTTTTAAAGGATTTTATGCTAATTTTTAATTTGCATGTAAATGGACAGTGTTAAAAAATAGTCATTGGTTGTGCTTAAATTTTCGTTTGTGAAATTAGGGTATTTTTATTTGGCTCATATTTGCGTTTTAAGAGTCAATGTAAACTTTTAGGTTAAAACTATATGGAACTATCCCTAAATCCTTAAAACACCTCTTAAAATTCAAAATAAAGGTATAAAAAATAAAAACCAACCCAAACAAAGTGGATTAGCTTTTTCTTTCGAAGCCGTATCGTCGATGTAATTCAAAAAAGTTATGGGCTATAAATCTATATCACTTTTTCAAGAATGTAGTAGCAATATTCAACGCAAATTAATTTTTATAACTGCTCGGAATATCTCAAGCCGTTTCTTAAATTTTAAAATAAAAAATCGACGAAGGTCAATGTTGGTTTTGGCACAACGTTTGGAACAAACGCATAAGTGCGCCCTTACGGGAATTAACTAGATTATAACGATGAAAATAAGCCCTGTAAAGCGAAAAAACATTATGATAAAGTTTGCTAAACAGGAGTAATTTATTTATGAGTATTAAACAAATGTGGGAAGAATTATTAAATAAAAAATGGAAGTTCGAAGATTTTAGGTTTTTGGGTTTAATGATTTTTTTAGCTAGTATTTTTACTATGCTCTTATTCGGTATTCCTATTGGTATCGTAGTTTATTTTTTATTTTTTTATAAAGATGATGATTTTGATGAGATAGAAGAAAAATAAGATTTTAAATTCAAAAATAAGAAGTAGAGCACGTATTTATGCCGAGAAAATTTATTGATGTTAAAGGTTCCGAGGCTCAATGTCAATAAAGCAACTGGAATAAAATCAACCTACAGAACATTCAGCTACAAATGCAGTTCCCCATACTGCTTCGCATACACAACCGGCTATTGGGTTTACTATTGCCTATATTCCACAGTAGTGAGCACATATATAAAGACCAGCCATGCTACAAGCGAATGCTTTGCCGTTCCATTTAAATCCTGCATATGCTACTGCTTTATTTTTATCAACTTTTTCAGTTTTGTGTTCAACATAATTGTTATTAAATAAACATAAATATTATTAACTACATTTCCAAGAAATTTTAAATGAATACAAAGTTCAAAATACAAAATGCCTAAGATAATAATGAAAATGATATTTAAGATACTTAATAAATGTTCGTTTTTGACTTTATAAAAACGTGAGCTTGTAAACGTACATTTTGAAAATGAAATGCTTGTCTACATATTTAAACCTAACTAAATTAGGAATTGAATCGTCAAGACACTTTAAAATATATTGCAAAAGTTATTTAGATAGATCCTTTAATAGCATGTATTATGGAATTTTTAGTAAGTGGTTTAACATATTTTAATATTGGAGAAAAAAACATTATATATGTTTATTTATAGAACATGACACTTGTCTAAAAATGTCAACCACTAGCTTTCGGCTTAAATTACAATACTTAGAAATTTTCATTATATAAAAAATACATATAAAACCAAAAATATTTTTTATACACATTTGGTATTATTACCAACAATAAAATAGATTATAATAAATTATATAGGTAAGAACACTAACATGCTGAAAACTCCTAGAGACTACTCATGCGATATTTGTGATTTAAAGAGAGAAAATGATTATGAAATCGATAAAATTTATGAAGACGATAAAACTTTGAAATCTGAAGATATAAGTCATATAGACGTAAATTTATACACAAAAAAGGAGGGTAATTAATGAATTACTCAAAAATAATAGTACCTTTAATTATTATATTACTTTGTATTTTTCCATTCGAATTTTCATTCAACCGTTTTGTTCTAGCAGATGAATCTAGACCTACAACAGAACATCTAAAGAAAAAATCCGAGTTAGACTTAACAGCACTATATAATATTAAAACTGCATATTCGCAAAACACTAGTTTCTTAGATATTAAAGATAAAACAAACTCCACGCAACTATTATCAAACGATTTAATATTTAATGATATTAAAATTAAAGAGTGGAATACAGATAGTTTAAAAACTGAGTTTAATAATTCCGAAATGGCCAGTCATTTCAAAGGGAAAAGGGTAGATATATTCGGAGTATACTATGGAGCAAATTGCATTGGAGAAGTAGGTAAAAGAACTTCTTGTTTATATGGTGGAGTAACACTTCATGAAGAAAATAAACTAGATCAAAAACAATCAATAGGTGTGAATGTTTTCAAAGATGGTACTCAACAAAAAAGTTTTGTTATTACTACTGAAAAAAGGAATCCTACAATTCAAGAGTTAGACCTTAAAACGAGAAACGTTATGCAAAATCAATATAAAATATATAACTCAGAGACAGGTAACATACAAAAAGGATATATAGAATTCCATTCTGTTAAATCCAGTTTTTATTATGATTTGTTTGATTTTAAAGGGAAATATTTTGTAGATTTCTTAAAGTTCTACAATGATAATAAAACTATAAGTTCTTCAAATTTACATATAGATGTTTATTTATATGCTCAATAATAATATCAATGAATTGCCTATATTCTCAGATTAACAATATCTATTCTCACAGAATTTGTTTAACTAAGTGTAGGCGATTCGTTATAATAACCCCAATTCAATAAATAAATTTGTATAGTCCTTAAAACTCATTTTTTACTAATTTAATCTATAAAACATTCACTTATAGTTTTTTGCAAAATTAAAAAATAAGTGCCTAACCTTATGTTTAAAATAATAGTTTGTGTTAATTTGCCAGCATAATGCTAATTTCATGTCATGGCGAAAGTCCGTAGATCTGAAGAGACCTACGGTTTTTTATATAAGCTATGAATACATTCAATATCTTTGATAGTGTTCTTTACCGTATTGATACTTTGATATGACGATGATCTTGTTCAATGAGATTATTTAAATATTTAGAGTAACAATGACAGTTCGGGATAAGTTTAAAATCTTTGATTAGTTTAGACATTACGACCTTCATTGTAAGTGCGTGATCTGTAATTATCATTTTGGTTTTGCCGAACTGCTTGATAAGACGTTTAATAAACAAATATGCCTCATGATTATCTCGTTGCTTACGCAACCAAATTAATGTATGCCCTTCTGCATCAATGGCACGATATAAATAGTTCCATTTTCCTTTTATTTTGATGTACGTCTCATTTTCAACAGAACCTTTATGCTTATCTTCGTAGATGCATTCCCTTTTTATAGCGTTATACTATTTATAATAACTTGTTATTTCTATATAGTATCAAGCAAGAAGAAACTCCGTTTCTAAAAAAGAAAAATCCATGTATAATTAAATCGAAATAATTACGATTGGAGGCGTAGAATTGAATTTTACAAAAGATTTAGATCAAAAAGAAAACAAATTAAGAATTAATATCATACATAAATTTTGTGAAAACCCTAATAAAAAAATAGATGTAATACCTCAATATAAATCTTTAATAGACAAAAAAGTTATAACTACTGAAAATAACAAAATCAAATGTATATATCCTATATCTTCTGAAAAAACAAATAAACTTGTTTATACAAACAAAAGCAAAGAACCTTTATTTGCAATGTGTGCAATAGACGCTATAGGTATATATTATACAACAGGCTTAAACATATTAATTTTAAGCGAAGACGAATTAACTAAAGAAAAAATTAAGCTAGAAATAAAAGATGATAAAATAGTCAATCACAGTAAAAGTGATATTTACATTTCATACAAAAATGTTTGTGAAAAAGAAGATTGTGACAAAAATTGCTGTCCTTACATACACTTTTTCACAAGTAGAAATAACGCCGCAAACTATTTGAATAGTTTGCCAAATAAAGAATATCATAAAATACTAAATCTTAAACAAGCAAAAGAAATTTCAAAACAATTATTTGAAATTGACAATTTGTCTTAAAAGTAATCGCTTTATTCATTACTTCTACTCAAAAATAATGACTGAAATATACAACCAATTGCAATGTGTTTTAATATCCAATACACGAATATCGTCATTCTTTAAAAACCCCTTTTATTTTCAGATTACTAAAACTTATTGCTTTATTGACGTTGAGCCTCGGAACATCAATAAATTTTCTCGGCATAAATGCGTCGTCTACTTCTTGTTTTTCTTCTCTACATAAGGCAAATAAAATATCACAAACAAAGCACATGCAATTGCGATAAAAGAAACTAATGGAATCAAAAAAGCCACTCCTTTTTTAGAAAAATTTATCACATATATCATTTAAAAATTAAAATACCTTTATTTTGAATTTTGTGGGGTATTTTAAAGTTTTAGGGGTCGAGCTTATTATTTTATACTTAAAAATCTATACAAGCTCTTAAAACGCAAATATGAGCCAAATAAGTATATTCTAATTCCAAAAATTAAAATTTAATCAAAACCAATTCCTATTTTTTAGACATTGGCCTATTTACATGCAAATTAAAAATTAGCATAAAATCCTTTGAAATTTTTCCGTTTTTTTCAAATTCCTGCAGGGCTTTTTTATCAAAAACTTAGAAATTTTAATTTATCTCTAAAAATCCCGTAAGAGCATAAGGAGAATTTGCTATCATTCAAAAATGATAGGTCTGGCAAAGCCAGACATTCCAAGGGTTTTAAGTAATTTTAAAGTGATATCATAAAAAGCTGTAGTGTCACGCTTTTGTGACACAATATATTGCGTTTGCCACAGTTTTGAGACACTACATACAGTATTTGTCACAAAAATAAGACAGTACTTTTTTACAAAAAATCAATAAAAAAGACATCAGTCATCACTAATGTCTTAAATAATAATTTTGCTTTTCGAAATTCCAAATTGCTGTAATTGAATGTGCTTTTTCCTCTTCGTCTGTGTTTTATCTTCGTAACTTGTATTAATTAAATTACTATCTTCAACATCATCTAAATTTAAAATTTTATGCTTTTGTTTAAGCAGTCCACCATAACTTAACATACGTTTTCGATACAAACCTTTTTCTAGATCACTGACAATTTCTTGATTTTTTTCATCGCTATCAGTTAAAAAGTCAGATGATTTAACGGAATATTTTGATGTCTCCTTGATGGCAGACTCAATAGCTTTATCTCCTTTTTGATTTGGTTTGATCACTTTAATATTTACAACAGGTCGATAATTTACTTTTAATGCTTTTTGCCATAAATCAACCCATTCTATTTGTGTAATATAATTTTTTTCTTTCTAAAATACGCATTTTCAATACACAACAAAACATGCATATGTTGATTATAACTACCGTCATTTTTATTAACTGTTACTTCAGTTGAATGCATAAAGCCAATTAAATTTTTACTGATTTTTTTATATTTAAATAATCTTCTAAACGACTCAGTTAAATGTGTTAAACTTTGTTCTAACGTATCTCCATCTATTGCATTTCGTATTGATAATGTAAGAAACAACCAACGAGAATTCGGCTTTTCTTTAACCACTTCTTCAATCACTTTTTGATATTGATAACTATTTTTCATAGAACGTCTCCAATTACAAACTGGACATAACTTTGATTATCAGAAGTTCGATTCACATAAAAAGGCACGGCTAATTTATGAACTTGTCATGCCCTTTTAATTAAAATTAGTTACCAAATAGACGACTCCAAAACCCCTTTTTAGGTTCCGTTTCTTCACTCTTTTCTTCTATATCACTATCATTGTCATTTGGATTAGCTGGAACGTCTTCTATTTGTGCTTCTTCACCTTGTGTACTTTCGTCGCTTTGACTTCCAGATATATCCTTATATTGAATCTCTGTTTCTTTAGTTTCTTCCTGATCTCGGTTAATATTTACAGGATTAGTAGTATATGTTTTTTCTTGCGCACCAACGTTTTGTCTAACATTAGTAGTTGTATCAAAGGGATAATTAAGGTGTTTTTCTTTTTCTAATTGATTTTCTAATTTTTGAATCTTTTTATTACTCTCTAATGCCAGAACTTGCTGATTCTCAAGCAATTTTGATCTTTCTTGCAACTCTTTTCTGTAAAATTCAATTGTTGTTTCATGACGACTTTCTTGTTTTTCAATTTGATTATTTAAAGTATCAATCTGATTTTTAAGGATTTCTACTATTTGAGCATCGCTTTTAGATTCAAAATTAATATTATCTGACTCTTTTTTTTGTTTGTCTTCATTAGCACTTTCAAAACCATATTTCTTTTTATTTTCATTTACTCTTTGAATGATTTTTTCTATATCGGTATCTTCTTTAATAAACGAAGTGTTTTCCTGTTTTATTGTCTCTATATTCAATCGCTTAATATTATTAAAAATCGTTTGCTTACTAACCCCTAATTCTTCACTCAACCTTTTCACACTTTTCACATCATCAACCCTTTATAAATTATTTATAAACCCTTAATAAAATATTATAAGCTTATAACGCTTAATAATAAAGGTATTAACAAACAAAAATATAAATCCACCAACATTTTTATCAAGGGTTTACGGTATTTGTCAAGGGTTTGCAAACTCTTGACAAACCTATATTTTCCCTTTTATAAGTTTATTCAAAGTGCTATAATAACCTTAATATAACAAAAAGCCCCAACTACTGGTAATAGTCGGGGTTTGATAATAAAACGTTTAGAAACTGTTTATTTATATAATTTTCGATACTTAGATTATATAATGAATAATATCTTAGTGCAAGCACCTAGATTATTAAATAAATACAAAAAATGTAAACGTTTTATTACCTCTTACCAAACTAAAATTCGGAAAGAGGTTTTTATTATGTCAATTGAACTTTACAACATAAATGAGGAATACAGAGAAAAGTTTTATCAAATACCGAAAGTATTTTTTACAAATCCTAAATATATCAAGTTATCCAATGATGCAAAAATGGCATGGGGAATTCTTAGAGATCGTTTAGATTTATCAATTAAAAATGGTTGGGTTGATTCTAAAACAGGTAATATTTATTTTTATTACAAAAATGAGAACCTACAAACTATATTAAATTGTAAAAAAGATAAAGTGATTAAAATAAAGAAAGAACTTATTGAAGTCGAATTACTACTACAAGAAAGACAAGGTTTAAATAAGACAAATAAACTTTATTTAGTTAAACTAGAAGTAACAGAAGATGATATTTATAAAATTCAAAAGCAAGAAAACACTGTTGAGAGCAGCAATGGCAAGGAAGTCGGAAAAACCGACTTCTTGAAGTCGATAAAACAGAATCTAATGATAAAGATTATAAAGAAATATTACTACAAGAATTTCCTGAACAATTAACTAATTATTTAATGAATTATCATTATAAAGATTTAGAAGTTATAAAAACTGTTATTCTTAAAGCAAAAAAATCATTTAATTCAAGACATGAAGATATGAATTACATGTTAGAGGACATTGAAGATGAAATATTAATATCTTTAAAAAGAGTAAAAAAAGCGATACATGATAGAGGTGTTAAAGGCCAAAAGGAAACAATTAAGTCAATGCAAGGTTATTTAATGCAAACAATTTTAACTGAACTTGAAGAAACACATACACTTTATATGCGCCGTCAAAACATGAAACAATATAATATATTTAATCAATAATGCGAATGATTTTGTAGCAATCAAAAAGATATCAAAATATTCGTTTAAGTCATCTACTTTTTAACTGAAGATGCCAAGGATGACAATTTAATTAATACAAGCGACAAAGAAAAAGTGCCTTCGCATACGGTAATTTGAAATTTTGGAAAACAAAATTATTACTTAAAAGATTTGAAACGTTGGTTTAAAAGCAAGCCCTTTTTTATGTGTTTTTGCCCCCTACAGGAACTATAGCGTTCAATCGTTATGGTTGCACAGTTTTTTGCTAATGTTTAAATTTGCATGTAAATGAGCAGTGTCTAAAAAACTAGTCACTGGATTTGTTCAAATTTTTGATTATGAAATTAGTATATATTTACGTTTTAAGAAACAAATAAGATAATACAGATATAAATAAAGTATGATCTAAATACCTCCTTAAAATTCAAAATAAAGGCATTTAAATTTAAACGAAATAAAAAGTCAATCCGTGTAAAAACGAGCTGACTTTTAAAGAATTATTCTTTTATCGTGAAATTAATTTTTATATCTGTGCTACGACACTGATTCTTTTGTATTTGATATAAAAATCGATGGAGGTCGATTTCGATTTTAGCATAACGTTCTGAAAGAACGTATAAGTGCACCCTTACGGGAATTAAAAAGACTATAACGATGAAAATTAGACCTGTAAAGTGATAACTATTGTGATACAGTTTATTAAAAAAAAGAGTGTTTTTTTGAAGAGGTCTTTATTTATTTTACAAATTATTCTTGGTATTATTTCTGGTATTGTGGGCGCAGGCGGTGCTTTTATTATTATTCCTATATTTTTAGTTTTATTCAAACTATCAATGAATACAGTCGTTACTAATAGCATAATAATTGCTTTTATCTCTTCCATTGGTGCCTTTGTTATTAAACTTGTACAAGGATATATTCCTCTTGAAGACGCATTATTTTTAGTAATAGGGAGTGTTATCTTCGCTCCATTAGGCTTAAAATTAGGTAAAAAAGTCCCTAGTTTTGTACAAAAGTTGATCATCAGTATTTTAATCATTCTTGCAATTATTCAAATTGTTTATATAGTTAAAACATTCTCATATAGCAAGTAAAGTGACACTAGTATCAACAAATGAAGTTTGCTTTTTTGCGATTAGTTTAAAAAGCAAACATAGTATACTATAAATTGTTCCAAGGTCAATTCTCTTTTGTTTAAAATTATTTATTAAAAATGAACAAGTCTTCCACACTTTTTGAAAATACCTTTGCAATTCTCATAGCAATTAAAAGAGAAGGGTTCACTTTATTACTCTCGATAGATGAAATAGATTGTCTAGAAACATTTAATATTTCTGCTAAATTTTCTTGAGTTAAATTTTCTCTAACTCTCAATTCTCTTATCCTATTTTCCATTAACTTTTCTCCTATAAAAAATTTTATACTAATTATTTTATCTTGTAATTGAATATAATTGTACTATAAAACTCGAAAAACTTCTAACATTATTTAAATATGAAATATTTGTATTTCACACTATATTAAAAGTATATTTTTTGTTACTTTTTTAGAATAGAATCAACTTTTTAACGGAATCTATGTTATTATATATTTGTAAGAATATTTTGATTTAGGGAGGGATGGGTAGAATGCTGAAATTCAAAGAAGTTCAAACTAAAAATTTGAATAATGGATGGACTATGGGAGCAGGCGTAATAGTTGGCGCTGGAACTGCTATAGGCGGAGCATTATTAATAGCGACATAAGGAGGTTGAATGACTTTATGAAACTAAATAGTTTAGCTTTGCTAAGTTCTCTTTTGGTCATCATATCAATTAGTTTAATAACCTATAATCAATCTTCAAATCCTAACATTTATATTATTATTGTCTTAAGTGTTGTTTTAGGTATTATTTCTATCTACTTACTTGCTAATGTTTTAAAATCAAATTCAAAAAAAGGTAATTAAATGATAGAATTCAAAAAGTTAAGACTAAAATATTAAATGTTAATTTGAGTTGCGTCAGCGTTACTCTATGTGGTGTCAACTTTTATAGAACTTGTAGCAACTTAAAACTAACACATTCAAATTTTTTTATAAAAAATAAAAAGGAATGATGATAAAATGCTAAAATTTAAAGAGGTTCAAACTAAAGAACTTAATTCTGACGGTACAGATTTTTGGGTAGGAGTAGGAATTGGATTTAGTGGTGTAGGAGCAGCAGCAGGGCTCGCTGCAGTATTAACTTAATAATATAAATCATATTTCTTCTTAATACTCTCCAGTCTGTTTTGCATGTTTTTTAGGAAGCTGGACGTTGAAATTGCGAATATTTCAATGTTAGTCATTTTGTCGGAGTGGGACATAGAAACCTTTTTGAAAATTGGTTTTTCTGTTTCACTCCCTTAATATTTATGAGAGGTGAAATTATGGATATAGGTATCTGTAAATTAAATATCCAAGAGGATGTCTTTTTTAAAGAAAGGTTTTCAGATCAGGAAAAGGAAATACTAACACAAAATCAAGAGTTTGATTTAATACCTGAAGAAATAGAGTGGGAAAATATAACTATTTCAGATTTTATAGATTTTATAGATTTTTCAGATTATGAAAAATTTTTTATTATTAGTAATAACTATTCAAATAGATTTCTTAATATCATTAATTATGTAAAAGACAAAACAGGGGTAGATATTATATTATATAACACCCTCCACCCAAAATCTATATTTAAAAAAATAAAATTTAAGGATAATTTGAATATAGCAAACTTGTATAACAATTCTAATTTGTCAATGAATACAGGTTTTTATCCACAATTTGATAGTTTACATATTAAGCATATCATTACCGATAATTTAAATTCAATAAAAGATTTAGATATCAGCGTACATGAAAATTTAGGATTTAATTCTCTCATTATTGTTGAAGATAACAAAAACGAACTCGGAGATAGAAATATACAACTCTTTTCTAAAGTTCTTTTAATTGATGATTATAAATCCAAAGTAAGAGATATGAATTTCAAAAAAATAACTATTTCAGAATTGAAATCTAAGATTTTATATTTTATACAAACAGGGAATATCAAATTCCATAAGGGGATATATACAGATATAGGTCGATATTTGAAAAACAAACAACTATCAACTTTGTTTATTTATAATAACAACATTTATTATGATAAATATAAAAATATATTGTTATCTGAGAATACAAATACAAATGTATATCAACTTATTAATTCCTTGAATCAGCATCAAACAATTAATGATATAGATGACGACGTTATAAGAATATTCTTTTTAATGCATACACTTGTTGAAGCCCACAAAGAAGATTTATCATTTGTCACTCATTTTAGTTATTATAATTTACCACCAGTAAATACATCTCAAAAAAGTAATGACTATTCTAATTGGATAGGATTCAATCATAAAAGCAAATGTTATATGTACAACATCTTCAATAACAAAACCTTCGAAGTTAATGAAAAATTCCTTGAATTATTTGAACAAATAGTCAAAAAAAATGTCAGATCAGATGCAGAAATAGAATTGATAAAAGAAGTCGAGGAGTTATTATCGAATGTTTAAATATGTAAATAACATGATTAAAAAAAGAGCGAATAAAGATACTAAAATTATAAATTTATATTCCAACAGCAAGTTGGTGGCTTTTTACAATTCTATAACTAATGAATCAACATTTTTTAATGATATTGAATTTTATGAAAAACGAATCAATAAAGATCAAAAAATTGTTGAATTAGCTTCTGGATCAGGAAGAATATTAAAACAGTTGATTGAGAATGGATATGATACTATCGGTATTGAGTTAGAAAAAATGATGATAGAGTCTATGGAAGACAAGTATAAAAGTTTTGTTGTCAACAATAATATATTGAATGTAAAAGAATTAAATGCCATCTACAAAGAAACCGATATATTCATATTACCTGCAACAACGATTTCCCTGTTTAGTATAGAAGAAATCATTAAATTTTTAGTTGACTTAAAAAAAATAAACAAAAATTTTAAATTAATTTTTGATTTATTGAGTTTAGACAAAATAATTAACAAAAAACCTAAAAAAGTAGTTAATGAACTCGGGACTTTTTATTATATAAACTTTATATCAGGAGGACAAGTTGTTTACAATTTATTTGATAAGGACACAAATATAGTTGGTGTAAGTAGAAAACAAAATCATAGCTTAAATGATATATTAGTTCAGCTAAAAGAGTTAGAATTCAATGTATATTACACTAAAATTTCAGAGGACTATTATATGATTGAAGGGAGTTATAATGAGTAATAAATATGGATTTTTAAATGGCTTTTTGAGAAATGATACTTTGCATGACATTGAACTATACTCTGGATCTGGAGATAAGTTGATTGATAAAAACAATAAAAAATATGTAGATTTAAATAGTGGTCTATGGAATGTTTCTCTTGGATATAATCATGAATTAAACGAAAATATTAAAAAATCTTTTTCCGATATTTTGGATAATAATTTACCGTATATAGATATGACATCGTATAGTCATAAATTATATGATGAAGTATCACAAAAATTGATAGACTTTATGAAAACACCAGATTTAAATAAAGTTATCTTTACCAATAGTGGGTCTGAATCGATTGAAGCTGCGTTGAAAATTATGCATACTATTGGAAATAAAAATTATATTGCAAGTTTTTCTAACTCCTATCACGGCACCTTCTATGGCGATATGTCAATAAGTGGTCTAACAAAACCTTTAAATACTAAAAAAAATGTTGATTATAAAAACACAATACTGTTTGATTTTCCAGAAAATCATTCCGATGAAATAGAATTATTTAAGAATATTGAAAAATACAGCGAAAAAATAAACGCTCTCTTTATTGAGCCAGTGATAGGATCCGGAGGTATATATTTCAGAAGTACTGAATTTTACAACAAATTAATTAAATTGTGTAATGATTTGGATATTTTTGTTGTGTTTGACGAAGTAGCTACTGGTTTCTATAAAACAGGAAACAGATTTTTTATAAATAAACTTGATGTTGCTCCGGATATAATTTGTTTAAGCAAAGCAATTAATAATGGAACATTACCTGCTGGTGCCTTAATATTAAAAGAATCGCTGAGTAATTCTTTAGAAAACACGACAATAAAGCATATGTCCACTCAAAATGGAAATTTATTAGTAATGAGCTCGATATATGAAACTTTAAACTATTATATTAAGTATGACAATTCTTTACTTAATAACGTAAATTTGATTATGCAGAAAACCAAAGAAATATGTTTGGAAAATAATGTAAATGGACGCATTATTGGTTCTATGATAGCTATACCAGTAAATAAAAAAGATATTGAACCATTGGTAAAATTGTTGAAAATGAGTGGTATTATAGTTTATAGACATATAACAAAAAATGGATCCGGATTAACCTTATATCCAAATATTAATATTGATATAAAAGTATATGAAAAGACTTTGAAATATATTATGAAGAAAGTAAATAAATATGAATATAGTTAAAGAACTTATCATCAATAACAAAGTAATTGAATATACTCTAGAACAACCAAGAAATAGTGAAGAACAATATATTATTTATAATAATTATAACAATAGAACTATTATTGCAAATCGAGAGGTCATAGATTATTTAAATGCCAATAATTGCATAGACTCTCAAAGTCCACTATATAATTTTATTGAAGGTAGAAAGAAAATCAATCCATTAGAGTTTCATTTAATTAATATTTTAGTTAACACACAATATATAAATAGATTTCAAAAGTTTGCTAAAATAACAACAAATAACTATATAGTGATACTTTCCATATTAATAACTATTCTTGCAATATCAATGAAAATTGACGATATTGCTCAATTTAAAACTGTTGAAATTCACACCTTACCTTATTTAATAGTAATAATGTATTTTTCACAATTCTGTATTGTAGTCTTACACGAGATGTCTCATTATTACTACTATAATAATTACTTTAACCCTAAATATATTAAGTTTGGTATCACCTTAAGATATTTTGTTATGATATTATTCTTCACTAGTGTTCCGTTTATTGATGGAATGAATAAACAAGCTAAAAAAGTTTTAATTACCGCAGGGATTAAAACACAACTAACATTGCAAGGCGTATTATCAATATTTCTAGTGTTTTCTACGGATAATATTATCTTACTTATTTTTCTTTTAAATATGGGGATTATAATAATAAATACATTGCCATTCTTTAAGTTAGATGGTTATTGGTACCTAAACTCAATATTAAATATTAAAGATTATATGCAGTATTATAGAAAAATGATTTTATTAAAAGAAAAATTTAATTATTTTATTTTTTTTATAGGAAGCACGAACATTTTTTTAATAATTAGTGTAATAATTTATTCAGTCTTTAATATTTATAAATTATTTACATAGTAATATAAACGTATTTAGCTAGAAAATGTGAAAGTTAGGTAGATATATATGAGCAATATTTTAATAGTCGGAGCAAATGGCAACATTGGATATGAATGTTTAAGACAACTTGAAGGAAATATTAAAATAGCAATAGATTATCAAAGTCACAATCTTAAATCTTTTAATGACCCTAAAATTTTAAAATTTATCTTTGATATAAATGACTCAACTAAATATAAAAAAATAGTAAGTTACTTAAAACTCAACGATATAAAATTAGATAAAATAGTTTTTGCTCAAGGTATAAATCCCATGAAAAATTTTTTTAATTCTAACTTTGAAGAATTTGAGAATACAATTAATACAAATTTTATCAGCGTTTATACATGTTTGAAAATACTATATGAATTTTTAAATGATTTTGCATCTATAGTAGTTATTGCTTCTCAAAATGGTATAGTAGGACACGAAGATAGAATAGACTATGGATGTTCTAAAGCTGCGTTAATTCATTTAGTAAAAAATCTTTCATTAGATTTTGCTAAATACTCTGATAAGGATATAAAGATAAATGCTCTATCTCCAACTTATGTATTAAACGAAAACAATGAAAACTACTTTAAAAGTATACAAGGAAAAAAACTTAAGACCAAAATACCATTTAATAAAATTTTGGATATACAAGATGTAGTAAATGGTGTTGAGTTTTTATTGTCTGAAAAATCAAAATCAATGCGAGGAAATAATTTGATTTTAGATTATGGATATACAATAAAATAAATTTAGATAGGTGAATACCATGCTCAAATTAGAAAACGTTTCAAAAAAATTCAAATCAAACGTAGTGGTAGATAATATTAGTTTTGAATTGCTGTCCGGTAAAATGTTAGGGTTTTTAGGTAGAAATGGTGCAGGTAAAACAACTACTTTCAGAATGATTTTAGGATTAGTAGAAGCTTCCTCTGGTGAAATCACATATAATAATCAAAAAATTGATCCTACTACTTATAACTATATTGGTTACTTACCTGAAGAGAGAGGGCTACATCCTAAATTAAAAGTAAAGAAAGAGCTACAATACATGGCGGGATTAAAAAATATGAATAAAAGTGAAATTGATTCTTCTATTACTTATTGGTTAAAAGAGTTTAAAATCGAAAAATATAAAAATAAAAAAATAGAAGAACTTTCCAAAGGTAATCAACAAAAAATTCAATTAATAGCTAGTATTATTCATAATCCCCAACTACTTATTTTGGATGAGCCTTTCAGTGGTTTAGATCCTGTAAATGTTGAGTTATTAAAAAAAGCAATTAAACAATTAAATAATTCTGGAACAATGATAATTTTTAGTACACATCGTATGGAACATGTTGAAGAATTGTGTGATGATATTTGCATAATGAAAGATGGTAAAATAGAAATTTTTGGTAACATAAAAGAAATAAAAAAGAAATATAGTTTCAAACAAGTATTAATAGAAAGCAATGAAAATTTAGATTATTTAATGAAAATAAATGGTGTTATAAAAAGGACAATTTTAAAAAATGGTTCTATTTTTAGGGTAAAAGACAACAAAACTGCTAACAATTTATTTGAAGAATCAAAAAAAATAAAACAACTTAGTAAGTTTGAAATATTAGAGCCATCTATAAATGAGATCTTTATCGAGACGGTAGGTGATTTGGATGAATAAATTTTTAAAAACTTTTTTCCTTACCTATTTTGGTAAGGTTTCAAGCAAATCATTTATTTATATAACTACAATTTTAATCATGTTAGTAATTATAGTTTTTAACGCTAATAAGATTATGGATATATTTAATCAAAAAAAAGAAATAGCTATCGTTGCAGAAAATAAATATCTGATTCATTCTATTAAGAATAAAGAAAGCGAAATTTTAAATAAGGATGCTAAAATTAAATATTATGGTCAAAATAAAGCTAATAGTGAATTAAATAAAGGTAATATAGACTATGTATTGAATATAAAGTTAACAAAAGATGGTAAAGTCGAAGGTGAATTAACTAGTAAAGATACACTTACAAAAAAAGTAGAAAATGATGTAAAACAAGTACTAAATTCTTTACAATTTGAAAATACTATTAGGAATTTAAACCTGACAACCTCACAATTAAAAAACTTAGGTGCTAAAAGTGAATTAGTTATCAAAAATAATAAGGAATTTGAAAAAATTAATCAAAAAGAAAAAGATTTCCAACTTATATTTACTATGATAAATTTAACAATAATGATATTTATTATTATGAATTATGTTAATCAAATAGCTATGGAAGTTGCTATTGAAAAAACATCTAGAGTTATTGAAATGATTATAACTAGTATAAAACCCAGTATACATATTATAGCTAAAATATTAGGAGTTTTTGCAGTAGCATTAACCCAAATTTTCATATTTATAATAACTATTGGAATTTGTCTCCTTGTTTTTGATGTTCAGAACTTTTTAGATCAACTTAATTTAAAAGTTTCATTCGATAGTATAGGTATTATTATATTAAATATTGTGTTTTGGACTATAGGAGTAATATCTTATTCTTTAATAGCTGCTATTTTAGGATCTTTAACTTCAAGAATAGAAGAGGTCGGACAATCATTAATGCCGTTAATTTTAGTATTATTAGGTAGTTACTATATAGTACTTTTTAGTGTGAACAACCCAAATAATTTATTGGTTACAATTACAAGTTATGTACCATTAATATCTCCATTTACAATGTTATTTAGATTAGCTAATAATAATGTTGATAATATCAGTGTAGCAATTAGTATCGGGATTTCTATCTTATTTTTAATTATTTTCTTCTTTGTAGCTGGTCGAACTTATAAGTATTCAGTACTAACTTATGATAAAAATATAATAAAAAATATCAAAAGAGTAATATCTAATTGATTTTTAATGAAGAACTAGTAAATTTGATAATTTTTATACTATCACTATAATTTCGTAATGTCTCTTATAGCGTTGATGTACGAAATAAATAGCTATAAGAGATGTTTTTATAAAAACGAATTGATTATTAAATTATATAATGTTAAAATTATTAAGTATATGTTTATAAGAAAACTATATAAGAAATACTTATAATAATAGCTTTTAGTTTTTTCACTTAATAGATTATAAATTTTATTATTGCTTAACGATTCTATAGACTGTAAAACGGCTTACACCAGTCTCTTTCGCAATTTCTTCACCTGTAAGTTTTTGTTCATCATATAAAAATTTAATTTCACGCTTTTTGTGATCTGGTAAGGAAGGTCTTCCACCTTTTCGGCCCCTTGCTCGTGCTGCTTCTAACCCTTTTTTCGTTCGTTCACTTAATAAGTTAGCTTCAAGTTCAGCGAATGCACTCATCATAGTGTAAAACATCTTGCCCATCGCATCTTTAGTCGATATATTCATATCAATAATATGTAAATCAATACTATTGTCACCCAACCATTGAGACAACTCGATTAATTGTTTTGTCGTACGTCCAAGACGATCTAGTTTATAAATAACAAGAATATCTCCTTCACGTAAATAGTCTAAACATTTATCAAGTTCTGTTCTTTTCGTTTTGCGACCACTCGCTTTTTCGCTAAAGATACGTTCGCAACCATATTCTTCAAGTGTATCAATTTGTCCATCGAGACTTTGATCTTGTGTTGATACACGTGCATAACCAATTTTGGCCATTTCCCTTTCACCCTTTATCTATCATTTTATGGATACTGATTAACAAATTTATTTATTGATGTAAATAAAGACGTCTCTCAGAGTCTAAAAACTCATATTTTTTGATAATTATCACACATTGATTATAACACAAGTTTAAAGACTGTAATATCCAAACAAATCCTCTTAACTTATAGTTAAGAGGATTTGTGTCAAAAACAATCGTTATTGGAATTTAATTTCTAATACTTTTTTATTAGGAATAAGCCTACGATATTTTTATTATAGAGGCTAAAGTATCTTAAAAATTTGGATAGTAGATTTTTCAGGAATAAAAGTATAGTTGGCTTTAATATATAATTAAGCTAAGCTATCATTTATATTTACTCGATTATAATTCGCACTTCAACGTTTTAATAACGTAAAAATTAAAACGTAGTTTCGTTTATCTTTAGTAATATCTTTTTAAACACTACAGTTTCTTCATTAGTTAAATTAGCGAAGTAATTATTATTAAGTTGATAGGCTTTCTTTTCTAATGTTGGCCATAAGTCTTTTGCTTTATTTGTACTGTTTATTAGCACAGTTCTTCTATTTTCATTATCAGTTTGACGTGTTATTAGATCCTTTTTGGACATCTTATCTAATATTCCAGATATTGTTGAAGGTTCTAAATTTAAAGTATTACCAATCGCTTTAGGTGTATTCAAATTACTATTAATCAAGCAATTCAAAACACCATATTCTGCTGGAGTAATATTATAGGGACTTAATAAACTTTTAAAATGTTTAAACACTCTATTCTGAGAAGTACTCAACAAATAATTTATACAATTATCTAATTCCACAACTAAAACCTCTCTTAAATCATTAGTATTGACTCGCTTATCATATCATGATAAGTTTTGTAGGAAAATAGTTTTGCAACAAAAACATACCTCTACAAAACAATTGTGAAAGAAGGCTAATAAATGTTCAATGCGGTAGTAGTGAGAAAAAGTGCATCAAATGTTAGTTATAAAGTAGAAACCGTTGATGAATCTTATTTATCGAAGGGTGATGTCTTAGTAAAAGTGGTATACTCTTCAATAAATTATAAGGATATGCTAGCTTTACAATATAACGGCGGTGTAATTAGAGATTATCCTATGATTCCCGGTATAGATTTTGCAGGTATTGTTGAATCAAGTTCGAATGATAAGTTTAAAGAAGGCGATAATGTATTAGTTACTGGTTATGATGTCGGCGTGACACATACAGGTGGATTTTCAGAATATGCACAAGTGCCTGGAGAGTGGATTGTTCCTATTCCCCAAGAAATGTCTATTAAAGAGTCTATGGTATATGGCACAGCCGGTTTTACGGCAGCATTATCAATTTTTGAACTAGAAAAATATGGAATGAATATCAAATCACAACCTGAAATTTTAGTGTCTGGGGCTACAGGTGGTGTGGGCAGTGTTGCTATACAAATTTTACGTAAAATTGGATATGAAAATATCACTGCTATCATAAGAAAAGAAAAGCAAATAGAAATCGCAAAAAAATTAGGTGCAAAACAAGTAATAATAATTGAAGATGATAATAAACCACTTAAAAAAGGTATTTTTGATTATTTCCTAGATACAGTAGGGAATAATGTAACATTATACGGTTTAAAACGTATAAATTATCAAGGTGTTGCTACTGTATGTGGAAATGTAGCAGGAAATTCACTTAACGCTAATATATTACCGTTTATTCTTAGAGGTATTAAATTAATTGGCATTGATTCTGTATATGTTGATCATAATATCCGTGAAGATATATGGAGTAAGTTAGCAAATGAATGGAATATAGGAAATTCACTTCTATACAATGAAATTGGATTTGAAGAATTCTATAAAACGATAGATCAGCTTTTAAAAGGACAACATTTAGGAAGAACTATTTTAAAAGTATAAGTATGAGTATTCATTAATACATTTACTATTAATTCAATCATTTTGCATTTCTCTACTAACCAGTGTTATAATTTATATAACGAAAATGATTAACAATTAATGCACCAATCCCCACACTATTGCAGTAGTGTGGGGATTTTTTCGATGCTGGCTTATAAAGTCGCCTATTAATTATTTGTTACGTTTACTAAGCCAATAAGTATAATACGCAACAGCACAGCCACTGATGACTGGTGCTATGATGTGAACGAAAATGATTAGCAAAGTAATGCACCTCCTCTCTTCGTCAATTGACGCCTGAGAGATAGGCGACGCATATATTATATCATCTTCGAATATACGATGATATAAGACTTCCGATAAGTCGTCTTATGTTATATAACTTTGTTTTTTATAGTATCAAGACAAAAGAAGAAACGCAGTTCAAAATCATCACCTAAATTCATTAATCTAAAGAAAAACGGTGTAATAAACAGTGAATATTATAGTCTATTAAAGAATAGATTTAAAAACACTCTAAAAGGTGCATTAAAGATTTGTAAAACTTTAATATATCTTTTTTAGGTGAAAACTTATGATAATTGTAGGTTCTCTCATTATCTATGATTATTAATTTTAACTGTATCTAGAAAATCATCACCCCAATCACAAATTGAAAATACTACTTTATCAAGCTTTAAACCTATTTCAGTCAATCTATAATCTACTTTAGGAGGGACTACTGGATAAACCGTTCTTTCGAGAATTTTGTCTTGTTCTAGTTCTCTAAGTTGCCTTATTAACATTCGCTGGTTGATATCGGGTAGTTTATTTTGTAATTCACTTAACCTTAAACGATTACTATGCAAAAGATGGTAAACAATGGCAATTTTCCATCTTCCACCAATGACAGACAGGGCTAAATCTTTCGATGTATAAAATGCTTTATTATTATATTCAATTAACAAAACGAATCCTCCATTTACATATAGTGACAAAAACGTCAGTATTGTTATTCTAAATAACTAATATCATAATAGCATTATAAAAGATAGAGAGGAGAAACTTTAATGAAATTACAATTAGCTATCGATTTATTAGACCAAAAAGAAGCAGCAAAATTAGCTCAAGAAGTAGAGGAATTCATTGATATCGTAGAAATTGGAACACCAATTGTTATTAATGAAGGACTATCTGCTGTTGAACATATGAGTAAATCAGTCACTAACACACAAGTGTTAGCAGATTTAAAAATTATGGATGCTGCTAGTTATGAAGTAAGTCAAGCTATAAAATTCGGTGCTGATATCGTAACAATTTTGGGTGTTTCTGAAGATGCTTCAATTAAAAGTGCTATCGAAGAAGCGCACAACAATGGCAAAGAATTATTAGTTGATATGATTGCGGTTCAAAATTTAGAACAACGTGCAGCTGAATTAGATAAAATGGGTGCTGATTATATTGCAGTACATACTGGTTATGATTTACAAGCTAAAGGTGTATCACCTTTAGAAAGTTTACGTACTGTTAAATCAGTTATTTCAAATTCAAAAGTAGCTGTAGCAGGCGGTATCAAACCCGATACAATTAAATCAGTGGTGGTTGAACAACCAGATTTAATTATTGTTGGTGGTGGCATCGCAAACGCTGACGATCCAAAAGCTGCTGCTAAAAAATGTCGTGATATAATTGATGGAAATGCTTAACCATTTTTAATATATGTTTAAACTCCCTCCTTCTTAGTGTATATAATATATAGATTTAAAAATTATAATTGAAAGGTAATGTTGTAATATGACTAAAAAAGTAGCAATCATTTTAGCAGATGAATTTGAAGATATAGAATTAACTAGTCCAAAAGAAGCATTAGAAAATGCTGGATTTGAGACTGAAATTATTGGAGATACAGCAAAACAAGAGCTTGTTGGTAAACATGGTGAGAAAGTAACTGTAGATATTAGCATTTCAGATGCCAAGCCAGAAAATTATGATGCTTTATTAATTCCTGGCGGATTTTCACCTGACCATTTACGTGGTGATGAAGAAGGACGTTATGGTACCTTTACTAAGTACTTTACTCAAAATGATGTACCAACATTTGCGATTTGTCATGGTCCACTTTTACTAGTTGATACTGACGATTTAAACGGACGTACAATAACTGGTGTTATCAACGTACGTAAAGATTTATCTAATGCAGGAGCACATGTTGTCGATGAATCAGTTGTAGTAGATAACAATATTGTAACAAGTCGTGTACCAGATGACTTAGATGATTTCAATAGAGAGATTATTAAACAATTAGAAGCATAAACTAAGATTAATTATAAATATTTATTTGATAGATTAGACCATCGATAAAGATATACACTTTGTCGATGGTTTTTTATTAAATTATTCTTCTTTTTTTACTCGTTTCTAAAAACAAGAAAAAATCGATGATTACCAGAAGTTCTCACTATATAAAAGGCACTAAAAGTTATAAACTTTTAGTACCTAATTAATTATTTTAGCTACCAAACAAACGACTCCAAAACCCCTTTTTAAGTGATTCTGCTTTCCTATCATCATGTCCATTCTCTATTTTTTTAGGTGGTTTATCATCTTCCGCTAATACTTCTGCCCTCTTTTTTCTCTTCAATTATATCCTTATGATTTACTTTCCTTTCTCTTGATTAGCTTTTCTTTTGTTGTTTGTTGATATTTTGAGATTATTCAGTAAAATTTGGTTCTTGCGGATTGACGTTTTGTCTATCATTAGTCGCTGTATCAAAAGAATAATTAAGTTGTTTTTCTAGTTTTAATCTTTTTATTACTTTCTAAAGCTAATATTTGTTGATTCTCCAATAGCTTATTTAATGTATTAACATTGCTATTTTGCTGATCTAGTTGTTTAGTTAGATTCTCAATATATTTTTCATCATTTTTAGCTCTAGCTTCAAAGATTTCTATTTGCTTTTCTAATTCATTTACTTTTAATGTTTCGAAACTATTTAAATTATTATATATATGCTTTTTAACTTCTGCAGTATTTTCATCAAAAATTTCTTTTTTTATTGATTCTTTATTTTGCGTTCTACTTTCCTTCTTAGTGATTTTTTCTATAATTTTTAAATAATCATTATCATTAATGTAATTAATTCCATTTTCTTTTTCAAAAGATATATTTAAGATTTTAGCATTATTAACTATAGTTTATTTAGTTACATCCAATTCATCAGCAAGCATTTCAATAGTTTTCATAATATCCACCCTTAGGCACCTAATTTACCACCTAATAATTTCCCGATCTTTTACCGGCTAAATTTTCTACCTAAAAAACTAATTACCTACCTAAGGAGTATTTTCAGCACTTAATTTAATACCAAATTAATGAATTTTGCCATTTTTAGGTTGTAATGTGCTTTTAACTACCAAAATTTTTTTACTAACGAAAAATATATGCAATTAAGTAATGATGCAAAAATGGCTTATGCATTGTTAAAAGATAGATTAGAATTATCAATTAAAAATAATTGGTTTGATGAAAATGGTGATATATTTTTTCATCTTCACAAACGAAAACTCAAAACTATATTAAATTGTCACGATACTGAACTAAATGATATGAATGACTTGAATGATATAGAGCTCAAAAAATATGAATATCTTTGTCTTATATATATTTATTTAAGTTTTTTTAAAATAGTGTGGTTATAATTTTTGTATATTTCTTTTGATACTGTTGAAATGATAGTATAAAATCAAATTTGTAATAAAAACCGCTATCAGGTAATAAAATTTTGAAAAATGAGACTAAGTAGATTAACAGCTTATCGAATAAAAGAGATTTTAGAAATAGTAAGGAGGTTAATTAAAATTGGACAACCAAGAAATGATTTTAGGGCTATGTAAAGAATTGAAAATTATTAGAGAAGCCAGAGGTATTAAGCAAGTCAAAGTTGCTAGAGCTATTGAAATGGATCCACCATTGTTAAGTAGAATTGAAAATATGAAAAAGCCTACGGTTACTATGATGGAATTAACTAGAATACTAGGATACTATAATATAACTTTATATGAATTTATCGAAAATAATAAAGAGTATATAGAAAGAATTTGTACTTGTAAATAAAACAATAAAACAATTGCAATCATCAATATAGAAGTTTATACTAGAATTAATCAAAAAAAGATATGAAAAAAAACCACGTGCAAAGTTAAAGTGCGACCAACACTTTTAACTTCTAGCGCTTGAAACGTTACCTCACTAACGCATGCAAACGGTTTTCGGGTCTTCTTCCATACCTTTATGATTTAGGTATTTTTAAATTAATTTGTATACCTAAATTATAGGGGCAAGAGAGAAGAAAGTAAAGAAAAAGACGCTACTTTTTCTACTTTTCTACTCGACTACTTTAAATGTATATAGACTCCTGAATAAGGACTGGTAACGCTTACAAGCATTACCAGTCTTTTTGTTTAGGAGGTGCAGACAATGCTAAATATTAATAAAGTTTATGATTTTATATTACATGGAAGTCTAGAAAAGTATAAATTTAAAAATTCTAAAGCTACAGATTTAGAAAGGACTAATTTCAAAGATACACAATCCAAAAATTGGAAATCAGCACGTATTGCTGTCACACCTAATAAAGATACATTAAAAGACGGTTTAGGTTTAATTATTGCTTCAGAAGAAGCTTTAGTTCAGTATGGTTATAAATTTAGTCATTGGACGCCTAACCCTTATAATTATCTAAGTAAGGAAAAATCTAATATATCAGATGTTAATACATATAAAGTGTTAAACAGAACAAAAGATAATGTAAAACAAATCAATACATTCGTTTTAGATGTTGATGAAGATATTGAATACAATGAATTAGTTCAAAGCTTAGCTTCAGCACATATCAATGAAGGTGCTGAAATGCCTAATTTATATGTGAAGACGCCTAGAGGTTGGCATTTATACTTTGTATTAGATGTACCCTTCTATGCTAAAGGTATAGAAAAGAAAGCTATAAAAGTAGCTGAAAAAGTACATGGTAGCTTAGCATATGCAATTTCTAAATATTTACCAGTTGACAACCAATGTGTATTTACTGGCTATTTTAGACTGCCTACAAAAGATAATGTAAAGTTATTTACAAATCAATACTGTTCAAAAGCTTATATGGTGCGCTGGAGTAAAAAGTATTCAGAAAAAAATAATTTAAATCGAAACGTATTTTATAAAAGTATAGCCAATGGCCACGAATTAACACCTGAATGGGTTAATTATTTGTTAAAAGAAGCAGATGTTACCTCATTTGGTTATGGCGTTGGTAGAAATAACACAATGTTTTCAGTAGCATTGTATTATTATTCTAAAAATGTAGATATAAAGGAAGCAGAAAATAATATCTATGCTTTAAATCAGCGTTTAAATAAATCTCTATCACATAAAGATATTGAAAAAGTAATTAAAAGTGCTTATAGCGGTCGTTATGGTGGTGCAATGCGTGAACATGTAGAAAATCTTTTAGAAGCTTTTAGTGATGATCGAATTGCATATAGCAATAGTGGTGTAAGTATAAATGGTTTTTGGAAACATAAAAAAGAGCGTAAAGATCGTGTTAGAAGCCATTTTGACGAACGTAAGGATGATTTAGAAAGATATTTAAATGAACATACAAACAAGCAGAAAGTATTTGTTAAAGGTTCAATGAGTGCTATTGCTAAAAAGTTAGGAATGGCTAGATCTTCTTTATATGCAATTTTTGAAAAGCATATTAATAAAGGAACTATTATAAAATACACAATTAAAAACGGTAGATATTCAGAAACTTTCATTGCTTTAAAAAGCGTATATATTGAAAGTTTATTTGAAATGGTTAAAAGTCTTAAAAACAAAAAAGAAAGCTATATAACGGCTGTAAGACAACTTGTAAGCAATGAAAGAGATACACATAGTTTATTGATACAAAATAGTGAATTGATGAATGAAATAGAAAACACATTTATTTATATAAATCAGCATACACAATGTGAGGAAGGTAATGAAATTCTATATGAACGGTTTATCAGTTAAATTTCAATTGTCCAATGTGCCATTACATATATAGGGTCCCTATTTCTCTTGTTTGTGTCTATAATTTATATGTTAGTATTTTTTAAACTAAGACAACTTTATATTTTGACTTTTACTATGTGTAACAAGAATAATTTAGACCTTAGATAATTCATAGTATATAAAGGGTACTAGAAAAACACTTTAAGGTTACCATATGAAATTACTATCTAATCAAGAATAGATAGTATAAATATAGTGATGGAAATTATTTATACCAACTTCTTTTTTATTAATAAATTCATTTTAATTCCATCAGTTTTTTGAAAAGAATATTGTTTATGATAAATAATAATAAAAGAGGTTTTTATTGCATTGTATATTTAATTATATTTTTAGTAGTATTTGTTAAATTTATATTACTTTTAGTTAATCGTCTTTTTTATGTTTGGAGAGATATTGCTCTTTCTTTTTAAATAGGTTAATTATGCTAATTTTTTAATGATTATTGCGAACTCAAGAAAGAAATACTGGAGGTTATTATTTATGCATGAGGTTCATTATTTACTTATAACAAAACGCCTCTATAAGTTGGATTAGGGATAATTACAAAACTCCCAGAGCCGGTTTATACAAGATATTGAATTGCTGATTATGGAATCGTATGATTGGTGTTGGAAGAGTAAAAATAATCAAGTAATGATTATTCTCCTACTTGATTTTTGATTATAAATTTTGGGATATAATAATATTTTATTGGAAAATTGATTGTAACTTTTATAACTAAAGACGTGGGGACGTGTCTTTAGTTAATTTTATTACTTATATTTTCTAATGGATTTTTTGATAAATTACTATATTCAAATATCTCTAAATTTTTCTATGTTTTAATAGCAATTTCGCATATTTTCAAACGTATTACATAAAGATTGATTCGTAGTACTTAACTTATGAGACTTAAATTGGTTCTGTTGCAAAGTTGATTTTGTAGTATAATTTTAACAAAAAGGAGTCTTCTTTATGAACTATTTCAGATATAAGCAATTCGATAAAGATGTCATAACTGTAGCCGTTGGCTACCACTTAAGATACGCATTAAGTTATCGTGATATATCTGAAATATTAAGGGAACGTGGTGTTGATGTTCATCATTCAACCATTTATCGATGGGGTCAAGAATATACGCTTGTATCAAATTTGGAAGAAAAAGAATAACAAAGCGTATTATAAGTGGCATATTGATGATATATATCAAAATCAAAGGAAGATGGTGTTATTTGTATCGTGCCATTGACACAGATGGTCATATATTAGATATTTGGTTGCGCAAAAAACGAGATCATCAATCAGTATATGCGTTTATTAAGCGTCTTATTAAACAATTCGGTAAACCTCAAATGATAATTACAGATCAAGCACCTTCAACGAAGGTTGTAATGACTAAAATAGTGAAAGTGTTTAAGCTGAACCCTAACTGTCATTGCATATCTAAATATCTCAATAACCTCATTGAACAAGATCATCGTCATATTAAGGTACGAAAGACAAGGTATCAAAGTCTCAATATGGCAAAAAATACACTCAAAGACATTGAATGTATTTACGGATTATATAAAAAGAACCTTAGGTCTCTTCAGATCTATGGATTTTCGCCATGCCACGAAATCAGTCATATGTTAGCTAGTTAAACGAACACTGAAATGATAAAAAAGGAAATTAGATGTTTTTTCTAACTTTGCAACAGAATCTCATATTCGATAGGGTATATGATAAAAAAACTTAATTTTCTGATTTTTACAAAATTTTACATCTATCTCATTAGTAAAGTAGTTTTGATAATTACCTGATTATTTTTTGGTAAGTAGAGTCTCTTGAATATCCAACCAGGCATCATCTAATAAAATACTCATACGTGCAGCTTGAACGATAAGACCTTGTGCTATGTGTTTTTTATCATCAGGTATAGCGTTTAAAATTTCATCTAATTTTTGTTTTTTTACACGTGCTTCATGTTCTTTAATCTGTTCTTCGTTACGCTCCAATACCTTATCACCTCATTTCTATATACTGGGGGAAGGAATCATACGTAACAATCCTTCAATAAAGTTTGGAGAAAAGAGTCCCTGACCCGTTCCCCAAGAATTTAATTAACTAAAAATTATTTGGCGGGGGGAGATATCCATTGTTTTATAAATGATGTAAACAGACTTTGGCTGACAATTCTTATGACTGATTTTCATTTTTGAAAATGTTACTAATTTATTTTGTTATTAGAACTTAAATTTTAATTGTTTTTAGTTTATTATTAATGAAGGATTATTTATTTTAAAATTAGAAGGGTTGTTTTATATGTTTATAAGGAAACAGAAATTTTCGATTAGGAAATATACAATGGGAACGGCATCTGTAATGTTAGGGGTGGTTTTTTTATTTTCAAATTTAAATAATGTTGAAGCAGCTGAAGAACAAAAAGCAGCTGAAGAACAAAAAGCAGCTGAAGAACAAAAAGTAGCTGAAGAACAAAAAGTAGCTGAAGAACAAAAAGCAGCTGAAGAACAAAAAGCAGCTGAAGAACAAAAAGCAGCTGAAGAACAAAAAGTAG
>ERZ1023451.74-NODE-74-length-30796-cov-348.151394_pt1 | contig 30796 bp, 56 predicted proteins | sample MGYA00380524_ERZ1023451 | MGnify/ENA primary metagenome ERZ1023451 (study PRJEB33173, sample SAMEA4830330) | metagenome | study: EMG produced TPA metagenomics assembly of the PRJEB25223 data set...
TTAAAGGAGTGTCAGCAGTCCCACTATTTACAACTGAAACTTGGTCTGAAATCGCGGTGTTTTTGTTTCCAGTTACCGAGTATTTATAAGGATCTGTTAACACTACTTTTATAGTGAACTTCACTGAACCTCTTGGGTTTTTCGGTAATTTTAATGGACCATCAAAATATGCAAACCAATACCAGTTTTGAGATTTGAATTTAAGTTTTTTAGGTGTTAAATCTTTAATATTGAAGAACTTGACCAATGCTTCTAATATATCATCGTGTGTTTTTTCTCCACCTGGTGACAATTTTTCGTTTCGAATAATTAATGGTAAATCAAATTCGATATCATTTAAATAACGATTCTTAACAATAGATTCCGCTCTACCTTTTACGTTTTCTTTTTCAGTAACAAAATTAAAAGAGGGTATCTCGAACCCTCTTTGCACAACCAGCCATCCAATTGTTTTATTGTCTATTTGAATTGTATCTTGCATTAGATTATCGTGCCTCCTCTTCTAAATCTAACTCTTGTAGATTCGTGACGCTCTCGTTTATCGATAGAATTATTTACCTCATCTTCAAACACATACTTATTAATAACTGGTTCGTAATCCTTATCTGCAATAACTTGATTAGACTCAACCAAACTAACCAAACAATTAATAACCGCATCCAGTTTATTCTCCAATGTATGAATATAGTTTGTATCACTATTACTTATACTTGGATTTGGTAAGTTGTTTGGTCGCTTATTTTTAGAGCGGTTATCAATATCGTTAGCAGCTAAAGCTAATAATTTGTGTGCTTCGTTCGCTCTACTTGGATCAGTAGGTATTATCCACTCTGGATATCCTTCTTCCCCTAAGTGATACAATCCGTTATAGACTTTGCCACCAGTAGCATATGCGTAATCACCAGCGCGTTTGAACGCAGCTCTCCATGAGCCTGTTCTTGGTACCCATTTACCCACAATATATCTCATAGCCGATATAGCTTGATGAGTTGGGTTGAGAGGATTATTGTAACCCGACTTTGCGTACGCTCTAAATGAAGGATCTATCATTTGGAACATACCTCTTGAAGGTATACCAGCTCTTGCGTTGCTATCCCAATTATTGACTGCATTAGCTGTATAATTGGATTCACGACTCGCAACACGCATCATCTCGTTAGTAATCCAACTCGCCTTATACCTTCCTCCTAAAATATTTTGAGCAGCCTTAATAGCTCGTCTAGCATTAGCTGCACCATTACCATCGGGTGTACTTTTGCCGCCCCCATTATTCTTTCTTAACCACGGTAACGGGTCTCTATGTCTTCCATTCCAACGCATCTCATAATGTAAGTGAGGTCCTGTACTAAACCCCGTATTCCCCGATATACCAACAGTCTGGCCGACCCTAACTTGTTGACCAGTTTTAACTTTATATTTAGATAAATGTGCATAAATAACTTCTAAGGTGCCCTTTACAATTTTCACCCATTTTCCATAACCACCATTATGAAAAGGCATAACTTGTGCTCTACCATTAATGGTTGATGGAACAGGTTCGTAAATGTAATCAAAATCCAGACCTTCATGGAATGGGCGTCCGGTTTCTCGTGTATAAGCAGCAGTGTGACCGTATAAGTAACGTAATTTACTCATATCTAATACACCGCCATCACCCGACTCTGCGAAAGCATCCTCAAGCCACTTGATTGCACTTTTCTTAATCTTAGACCATGCAGCTTTTGTTATATCGCCAGCAATACCCATACCTTTAGTTAGAGAACTGAAATCAACTCCAAACGCTTGAAGTACATAATTTAAAAGTTTGCCTGGATTATCGATAAAGTCCATGACATCATCAACTTTATCGCCAAGCCACTTTGTACCTTTACCTATTTGATCTTTTGTCCAGTTAAATGCCGATGATGCACCGGATTTAATATCTTTCCACATAGTACCTATGCTAAATCTTGGAAGCGTTCCATTTAACATTGAATAAGTTTGTGCGCCGTTATATACTTTTGAACCTTTAGGTAAGTACGCTGTCGTATCTGTATTAGGCGTAAGTACCCGTTTGCCATTAGGGAATTCAATCATTTCATTTCTGAAACCATTCGGACCATTTCCACGTCCTTTATCCCCAACCGTAGCGAACGTATCCCGCGCAATCTTACCGTTCTTAACTAATCTTGTAGTAGTATGCGTATGTTCAGTACCAGTGTGTAACTTCGGTATTTTGTCCATACCCAACTTACCACCGACCCAGTTTAAACCTTCAATTAATTTATTAAGACCTCTTTTAACAGCGTCTACCATACCACCGATATGATCTTTAATTTTACCAATGATAGATTTTAAACCGTCACGCATGCTTCCAAAGATGTTACGTACTCTATCCCATAAGCGACCAGCTATACCTACAGTGTTATCTTTAATAGAGTTCCAGATGTTTGACATCCAATTTCTTAATTTAGTAAATATATCTTTCGTCGCATTCCATAAACTTGTGAATTTAGACCTTGCACCCGTAAATAACGAATGAGCCTTGCCGACGGTATTGCTTTTGATATTATTCCACGTACTAGATAACCAGTTTTTCATATTAGTGAAAATAGATTTAACACTATTGAATAAGAAACCAAAAATACTTTTCGTCGCATTCCAAATTGCCGATAAAGATTTTGTAAAGATACCTTTGATAACACTCCAGATACCGGATATTAAACCTTTAAGTAATCCACCAAAGTATCTCACTACACCTAGAATTTTACCTACAAACCACAGTTGTATTAAATTCCAAATTAACTGCACAGTACCTTTCAGTATCATTACAATGCCGTCCCAAACGCCTCGCCAGTTTCCTGTGAAAAGACTAGAGAACACTTTGATAATACCCAAAATAATATTAATAGCCCCTTGTATTACACCTTTGATATTTTCCCAAGTGCTGACAATCAAAGCTTTAACCGCCGGCCAAATAAATTGCATCACTTGCCAAATCGCAAACATGATTGGTTTAATAATAAAGTTAAAAATAAATTCAAAGGTTGCTTTAATGAAAACAGCTATATTTTGCAAAGCTTGTGTTATTTCTGAGCCGTTCTCTTTCCAGAAAGAGGCTAATTGAGCGCCTATCTCTTTGGCGAAACCAACGATTGCATCAACTACTTTAAAGAAAGTTGTTCTAATCGTATTAACTACATTTTGTATTCCTGCTACAGTTTCGGGTGGAAATATCTTCTCTAGGGTAACCGCGCCTTTACTATCACCTTTGAATAAATCAAAGAAACCTTGTAACGCTAGTTTAGCTGCTTTAAATGCGTTTGCTACACCAGAGATTGCCTGATTTACAATATTTCTAAAAGTTTCTGAACGTTTATAAGCTTGATAGAAAGCTATGCCAATACCAACTAATGCACCTACAATTAATGTTATAGGTAACGTTAAACTTGATATCGACACACCTAAAATCGGAAATAGTTTAACAAGTGATGCGATTTTAGTTCTTAAAAGCGCGAATAAACCACCAGCTTTATTAACGTTTATTAACAAGGGTCCTAAAACTGTCATTGCATTCCCCATCACGCTGATAAATAAACCGAACATAAAAACTAAAGGACCTAAAACTGCTGCAAATAATCCAAACCCAACAACCGCTAATTGAATTGACGTTGGTAATTTAGTAACCCATGTCACTACTTTGCTAAAAGCACTTACTATAATCTTTAGTGCTGGTTCTATTCTGTCATAAATCGTTAAGGCTAGTTCTTCTAATTGCGACCTTAAAGTTCTTAATTTCCCACCTAAACCAGATTCCATTGTATCGGCCATTCTTTTAGATGCGCCGGTAGATGAATCTATAGATTTGGTTAACTTTTGATAGTCTTCATCAGAAGCATTTATAATCGCTAATGCTCCTGACATCGCTTCTTTACCAAATATTGTAGCTGCAGAACTAGCTTGTTGGTCTTTTGAAAGATGTTTAAATTTTTCCCTCAGTTGGTCTAAAAGCTTTCGCATAGGAATCATTTTCCCATTACTATCTGTAATAGATATTCCTAAGCGTTCCATTTCATTCCCCATAGCTCTAGTTGGACTTGAAAGATTGGTGAACATTGTTCGTAACGCTGTACCTGCTTTTTCACCTTTGATACCAGCATTACTCATTAAACCTATCGCAATAGATGTATCTTCAATCGTGTAACCTAACGCACCTGCTACAGGAGCGACATATTTAAAAGCTTCTCCGAGCCCTCTAACATCCGTATTTGCCTTCGAGCTAGTTTGTGCTAAAATGTCCGCAAAATGACCACTATCCTTTGCTTTTAAACCGAATGCCGTTAGTCCATCTGTAACAATGTCACTTACTGCTCCCAGTTCTTCGCCAGATGCTGCCGCTAAATCCATAACTCCGCTTAAACCTTCCATCATTTGCTTAGAATCCCAACCAGCAAGTGCCATGTAATTTAATGCTTCAGCCGAATCTGATGCACTAAATTTTGTTGTTGCACCCATTTCGCGAGCCTTTTTCTTCAAAGCTTCAAACTCTTCCCCAGTAGCACCTGAAGTTGCTTTAACTTTTCTCATACTGTCATCGAATTCAATACCTTTTTTAGCTGCTACAGCAAACCCAGCAACCACCGGCGCAGTTACATACATAGTCATGTTACGGCCTACATTTTTCATACTGTTACCAATTTCTTGAAGTTTAGGACCAAAATTATTAAAGTTGGTACCAAGTTTTCCCATTGCAGTATTTAATGCTTTCTGCTCTCTTTGCATGTCTTTTAATTCTTGTGTGGCTTGATTTAACTCTCGCTCATATTGGTTTAATTTAGCGTAAGCTTCATTGTATTTAGCAGCCGCAGCTTGTGTCTTTGCACTGTTTTCACCAGTTTCTTTACTAAGTTTGTCATAACTATCTTTCAGCTCTTTAGTAATCTGGGCTTGAACTTTTTGTTTTTTACTCAAACCTTCGACTTTTATCTTCGACTTTTCTAATGAATTATCATATCTAGAAAATTGTGATAAATTAGCCGAAAGCTCACGCGAAACCATTTTCATTTGCCTATTTAAACCTGTCACACCTCTATTGAATCCAGAACCATCTAAATCAACCTTTATGACCATATTACCTATAGGATTAGGCATTTAAAAACCTCCTTTCTTCCAAGATGTAAATAAAAAATCAACCTTTAAAGGCTGATTAAAAAATATCTTTAAAACTTTTCGCAGTTCGCTTTGTTTCAATCTTCGATTCGACAATGTCTAAAAAGAAGTGTATCGGCATGTTAGCCACTTTTTCTGCATCCATGCCTTTTTCTATCAAATCTTTAGCTATTTTCCTGTAATTGTTGTAGACAGCTTCAGGTGTTAAATCTTCTTTTCTTATTTCTGATTCTCTGTCACGAACTTTTTTGTATCGCTAGGTTCCCCACCTGTAATTCGTCCAATTAACTGTCCAATCTTTTCAATACCTTCTTGACCATTTGGTAATCCTTTTTGAAGTTCTATAGTGGTAAATTGATTATCAAAAGCTTCAACGATGAAATCCAAAACTTCTTCTAATACTTCCATTTGTACAGCCATGTTGTTTTCGTATTCTTCTTGCTTGTTTCTGTATTCTTCCTGTTCTGTCACACTTAAGTTATTAAATTCTTCTTCTGTTAGATCTTTAAAATCAGCCCCCTTAAAGGCTTTGTTAAGTTTCAAACCTAATTTTGAACCTTGAATTGTTTCAAACAAAGTAATAATCGGCTTCGCTAAATACTTTTGATATTGCGGCTTTCCTGTTTTTGTAAATCCTGTAATTAATTCAATTGATGTACGTTCCATTATTAAATTCCTACTTTCTTTTTAATTTGGCCAAAATAAAAAGAGGGCGTTAAGCCCTCAAAACTTACATTTCTAAATTAGATTGTACTGTAATTTGCACAGTATCAGTTTGCTTTCCTGCAGTCGCTGTAACGGTCGCATTACCTTCCGCCAAACCTTTAACGAGGCCAGTTGATGTTACGCTAGCATACGTTTGCCCCTCAGTCACTGCATAAGTTACTTTCTGTCCAGATGGTTCGGTTGTGGCTGATAGTTGTTTAGTAGCATCAACTTTAACTGTAACTTGTTCATCAGTGACGTTTACAGAAGTGACTTCAACTTTTTCTGTTTTTTTCATTTCTTTTTCTACAGGTTCCATATTTTGTTCTCCTCGACTAGACATGAATTCATCATAAGTTTTACCAAATGTTTCCATGAATACATAATCGCGCCCTGTAGTGCTTCCTTTTTTATCATAGCCAGTAACATGCGAGCTCTCATCAAACAAACGATCAATAAAATTGCCTTCTACGTCGTCATTCTGGAATTCAACTTTATCTTGTTTTGTTTGCCCTTTGATGCTTGAACGAGTGAATTTACCTTTGAACAAGCCAACCCATTCTGAAGACTCATCATGATTACGTCTTTCAAATACAATCGCTACATCTGGCGGGATATCCTTAGCTCCATATTTATAACCACCTACACCTTTTTTAGCGCCATTCAAGAACGCCTTATCGTCAGCAGGAACAGTAACAAATGTTGTCTTAACACTTAGTTTACCATTAGATACAGCAGTTGCTGCGACCATATCATCCCCATAATCTTCCTCGGTATCTTGTGGACGGTCTACTTCAATTTCTTTTAAGAAACGAATACGTGTGCCAGCTCCAGTTTCCCATTCATTTTCTGTATCTTTTAAAATAGGTGCATAATAAAAGTTTGATACCCCAATTGCGATACCCGAAACTCCTGTATCTGCAAAATGTTGTAAGTTTAATTTTAAAAATCTTGGTGCTTGTTTCAATTTTTCAATCATTTAATTTTCCTCCAATTTCATTGATAAAATCGAGCCTTTTGCTCTTATAATATGTCTGAATGACATGACGTCACTCTCGTATAACGGTTCTCTGTAATAACATTGAAAATTTATCACTTTGAGTAACTCAACAATTTTTTCTGCTTGCTCGTTCGGTTCATCTTGAGACCACCAAACATCAATTTGGTAATGGTATTCTCTTGAAATCTCGTTATCATCAGCGTATGTGTCAGGATTGAACGGTAAGGGATATATACGAATAATAGGCTTGTCAGTTTTTTCGTGAAAATGGTCATCTATAGTGTAGTTAAACACATTCACTTCATCTGTAATGTTATTTGCAATAATAGCGTTTCTAATTAATTTGGTAACATTAATCATTTTTGCAACCTCTTAGCAGTATCAAGCATTGTTTTTAAAACTTTGTTTTTCCCTTGCTTTTCTGTTTTTGTTATAAACAATTGTGGTTTTTGGTACATTGTTCCAAATTCTGTTGCATGAATACGATGTGAGACACCTTTAGCGTAACCAATTGTAACGATTTTCTCACTTGTGTGTCTGTCTGTTTTCACATTAGAAACAGCTATGTGATCGCGAGCATGCTTTTTAGTATTCGCAAAAGGTGTATTACTTTTTAAAAGCGGGACTAATGACATAGCCCCAGCTTTGACAATTACATTACTATTTAAATTCATTTTTAAAACTGCATTTTTCAAACCTTGTTCGATGTTATTACTTTCAATTCTTGCCCCCATTAAATGACCACCTCGCCATAGATACGCAAATAAGATTTATCTTGATAATCTGGCTTTACATATTTGATGTTAAATCTTTGCCCTTCATGCAAGACGTAATGCTTATTTGTTGGTTTATAATCACCTCGTGTATCTCTGATAATAATAGTTTTAATGAATTTGCTACCTGTATTGAGATTCGTTTGAGTGTCGGATTCTTTAGATTCTTGAATGCAAGCGAAACAAGAGTATAATATTTTCGTCTTCGGTTTCATCGGATTTCCGTTCACTCTCTCGCTTACATCTTCACAAAAATCTATACGTTCATTTAATTTATTGGAATTAAATTTCATCATTTTCACTCTCCAAAAATTGCTCAAATGAACCTCTCAATTTATGCACCGTACTTAAAACCATATGTGGCGCAAGCGATAAATCCCTATCCAAATAAGCAATACGGTTTTCAAAATAGTAACTTGCTAAAGGGTATATAGCACGAGCAAATAGAGGATGACTTTTAAACCAATCAATATATTTACTTGGTTCATCCGTAACAGCGCTAGCTATTTCATGGAATGCCCAAGAGTAATATATTTCTAATAAGTCGTCCTCTGAATTGTGATCTATTTTGCAATGCTTTTTTAATAACTTAAGTTCCTCAGCTGTTAATTGCATTCAATCACCTATTCTTCTTTTACTCTTTCAAGTATTACTCCATGCTCTTTCAGCTTTTTGTTAACATATTCAGCACGTTTTACTGTCATTTCAACACGTTTACCTGACTTTAAATACTGGCCTTTTTCCAAGTCAGTATAAGATTTCTTCACTTCATACATTGCCATAGTTTATCACCTCTTTATAAAGTATCGAGCGCTTATTATGCTTCTAAGCCAAGATCGCCTTCACCGCGTTCACTATCATCATATTCAATCACAATTGCTGATTTATAATCTAGAATTCTACAGTCTTGACGTACAGCAATCATTAAACATTCTCCGAAATGCATGTAGTCAGTCCATGATGCTTGGTATTGAGAGCGGTCAAATAAAACAATCGCATCTTTTAAGTTACCGATAATCAAAGTGTTATTACCTTTTTGCCCTAGTACTTCATCAGGTAAAATTTCGATTTTAGCTCCTAATAAACGCTGTTGCGTTTTTTCTTTAACATCTGGTTGGATTAAATAGTTTCCTAGCTTATCTTTCATTTTGTCTAATTTTGCAAACATAGTTTGCGAAACAATCGCAACATTATGTTCGTAATTTGGCTTAACATTCAGGTTAATAGCATCTTTAATATCATCTAAAGATTTTGCTTTTTTAACTTCTAATTTCTTGCCTTCTTTTTCAAAACCTGAACTTGTAGAACCCGTTGATCCTTTAGTGATAACATCAATAATTGCTTTGTTTCGTGTTGCTGCAATAGTTCGCGCCATCCATAGTTTCAATTCTTGCAAAACATTCACTTTTGCATCTTCGATTGCTTCACGTGAAATTCGGAAGTAACCACGGTGTGTATTAATGTCATATGCTAATTGGAAGAATGGTTTAACTGCTAATTCAGGGTTTTCTTCTAATTCTTCAACTTTTTCAAGGGCTGCAACTTCTGATTGTCGTACTACCGGATATTTACCAGAACCATTTGTAACACGTTTGACCGTCACATACTTATCAAGATTAAACTCAACCTCTTTTAATTTTAAAATATCTGTAACAATTTCCTCTGGAATAACTACAAATCCTGAGTCTGTTTTTAACGAACCACCTTGAATATCATTGCGTGTTTCAAGATATTCAGTAAAATCTCTAACTTCTTGTGATGTTACCTTTGTGTTTTGAATCGAAATACCTAAATCATTAATGTTTGCTTGGTTTCGATAAGTACGTGCTTCGTTTACTTCCACTGATTGTTGATTGTTTTCTGAAGTTCCATCTTTTTCTTTTAGCTTATCTAATTCTTCTTGTTTTTCTTGGATTTGAGAACGTAAATCAGTAATTTCTTGTTCTAATTTTTCTGCTTTTTCTAACTCATCGTTATTAAGTGCTCTCGTTGCATACTTCACCTTTAAATCAATTTGTCTTTTAATGTCTGAAATCTCAGATTGTAACTCTTCTTTTGTTTTCATTTAATTTCCTCCTAAAATTGGCATAAAAAAATAGACATCGCTATATTCAGCATGTCCAATGGCTGTATTTGATAATGGTGTTCAACTTCACCAAATATTATTTAATATAGAGTGTTTCTTTAGTCTTATTTCTAATTCTTTTTTACGTTGTTCTTTTTTAACGGTTTCAATACTACGTAATGCTGGTTTAACATCAGTGTCTTTGTAAGCCGGATAAGTCACTACAGAAACATCTGTAAGTTCACGAATTGCTGTTAAAGTACGTTTGTAAATGTTTTCTTGTTCATCGAAACGCACTTCATCGCCTTTATCGTCAAGCATAAAACCAAACGAACATTGATTGATGTTGCCTACACGCATGTTCTCATATAAATCACGTGCAAATGTTGTGTTTGGTAACTTACAACGATATTTAAGTCCAACATCATCAGTTTCGAGCTCCAAAGTACCCGATTTTGTCCTACCAATTATTTGCGATGGGATATGATCTACTAAACAACGCACATCAGATAAATCAGTGTTTTCTAAAGCGCGACGTGAAATCGTTTCTTTGAATCCACCAAGATTTTCAGACCAAGTGTCAAACTTTAACGCATACCCCTCTATGACCATTTCGTTGTTATCATTTGAGCGTACCTCAATAATGTTGCCAACTCTCGTTTCCTTACTCATTTTCCTCACCACCTTTCAATTTTTTATCAGTAGCTCTCGATTTATTCATCTGATACTCATCTACAAGTTCAATATTTACATGGTTTAAATCGACTCTGTGAATGCTACCATTACCGCCTGGTATTGGCGCTAATCCATCACGTTGTCTAATTTCATCGATATTCATCTTTCCAGAATCAATGTTAATTTTGTCAATTTCAGCTTGTGTTTTTTCATCAACAACTCGTATTTCAGTGGTATCAAATTTAAATTCACGATTCACATATTCATCATTAAACTTAAAATTCAATTCTGCACAAACGCATGTAATATAAGGTTTTAAAGTTGATAAGTAATCTAAATTAGCATCCGTGATACTCATGTTCGCTGTTTCTATGCCGAACTTATGCAATGGAATACCAAATACACCTGCTATTTCTCTTGTTGATGATTTGTTTTCTCTGATAAGCTTTAAAACTTCTGTATCAACTTCTAATTGATCAAACGTCATTGATTCATCGAGTACGACAACTTTCCCAGCTTGTTTAGTTCCACTAAAACTTTTGTGAAATTCTTCTCTGGCACGGTCTCTTGCTTTTTTATTATCTAATACACCTTTCATTTTCAAAATACCACCAGCATGTGTGCCATTTCGCAAGAAATTATTAAGGAAATCTTTTCCATTGTTATCTGATTCTATCGTGCGACTTAATGTGTCTAACAGTGACAAACCATTTATACCATCCAACGAATAAAATTTGATGTCTAGCATATCCTCAAACTTAACATTACGTTCTATATTATTTCCGTTACTGTCTATCCTTTGATGAAAATAATACAGTCGACCTCTTGCGTCTGATTTCAATTCTATTTCGGATGTCTTTCTGAACGTTAAATTCATAGGTTCTCCTGTTTTATCACGTGTAATTTCAATATAGCCGTGCGATGTTAGTAAGGCACTAACAAACACTACTAATTTGAATATATAGCCGTTATACATTGGGTTAGGACGTGTATTTAACAAATTAACAATCCTGTCACTATAATTAATTTGGCCGTTCACTGTCACCCTAATTGGCATGCGCGCCAAATCAGAAGCAATCATCATAACTGCAGTAAAGATGTCGCTATGCCTAATTGCTTCTATATCTTTATATTGTCGTAATTTTGTTCCTTGAAAACCTGGCAAAGTTTGAACCATCATTTGCAAATCATCTTCGTTGTATTGCAAGTCTCGTTTTTCATTTTTATAAAAAATCCCCACAACTACTAACTCCTTTCTTGATTGCTTTCGTGATTTAAAATCAACGAAATAACAATCAGTGTTATACCAATGCATAAAAGTCCTATATTTTGACCGAATGCTTTATACACAGAAACATTAACCACAAACAAACCTAATAAAAAAAGGATGCTAACCAAATTAGCAACCAAGAAATTAAAAAAGACATTTATTTTATTCAAGTCCATTTTGTCACCACCTTTAAAATCCGAATTCTTCGCTTTCATATTTCTCCGTCCAATTTTCTTGGAATTCGTGCATTCTAGCTTCAGTGAAAGCTGTGATAATCGAAATAATCGGATCTATTTTTTGACGATTCATTTTTTTATTTATTTTCACATTGTCTTCTCCGTCACGAATCAAAACGGCATTATTAACTGATGTTGTAAGTAACATATTATCGTTATGCTGTATTCTTTCATCTGCAACCCACATTCTAAATTCTTTAATAGATTGTGATAACGCCTTAAAACTTTGTCCCACTTCAATGAGTGGCCAATCTAAAGCCATTGATTCGATTGTTGTTATAAAACTTTGCGCATTCCAAGGGTCATAGCAAACAGCCTGTACATTCAGGTCATGCGTCGTTATAAATTTCACTATAAAATCGATAACTTGTTTATAATCAATCATGCCGCTATCTGATTGTGTAGTCTCAGCTTCGCCACGTTCAATCGCTAATTCATAATTTATTTTGTCTCTCTTAGATTTTTGTTCTAAGTTTGTTCTTAATCCAATGAAAGAATGACTATGTAAAAACACTTTTTTATCGTCGTTAGGGAAAATAAACCCTACAGATGTTAAGTCATCCAATCTCGATAAGTCGACACCTATATACACATCTTTACCATTGATATTAGGCATAGGCGTTATTACTTGTTCCCAATCTGAAATATCTAGCAAGCTATCTTCTCTTTGCGCTTGCCATAAATTGAAGTTTTTAATCAAAATCTTATGATATGATGTCCCTTTTTCTAATTCGTCTTGTATATCAGCTTTTACATTTTGAAGTATAGTTTTTCTATGTTCTTTTGATTCTAAAAGCGGCATTGCTTTAATCCACTTTGTTTCATCTTGAACTTCTTCTTGTGAATCCATTTCAGCACAATATACAAAGTAATTATCAGCTCTTACTTCTTCATTTAAAATACGTTTAATATACTTATACTCTTGGTACATTTGACTATTTAAATTGTCTCCGGCCGTTGAAACAAGTAGGGTTAAAGGATTTTTTTGTAATGTCATACCTGTTTTAAACCTTGAGTACATCTCATCATCAGGCATACTTGCCAATTCGTCCAAAATAGCAACTGTAGGATCTTTACCATCAACCGCATCTGGGTTATTGGAAAGAGGTGCAAATACTGAACTACTTAATACATCTTCAATGTCTGTCTTTCTTACGTCTGTTTTTTCACGGATAAACTTGCTTTTACTTCGCATTAGGTTTACTTGTTGGCTTGCCATCTTGAATATTGTTTGCGCTTGCTTATAAGTAGATGAAGCTACATAAATTTGTCTATTAAATTTAGGGTATTGTCCAAACAACAGTTCGTTAACGGACATTCCCGATACGATTAGAGACTTACCTTGTTTTCTAGCCATACTTATATAAGCTTTAGTAAACATTCTGTATTGACCTCTACGCCAGCCGTATAAGCTCCCAACAATGAATTTCTGAAACTCCATAAGAGGCATGGGCTGGTTTGTTTTAGGGTCTGGAAGCATTTCCACAAATTTAATTGCTTTGTTAGACAAATGATTATCCCAATGGCAACCATTCGGCGGGTTCTCCATAAAAGATAGGTGACGTTTACATACTTGAATATTCTTCAAACTTGCCAAAATTTCTCCTGAAACTACCTTTTTTGCGTATTTAGTAACATAATCAGTCATTACTAATCACTCACAAATTCCATATATGGATCATCATCTTCTTTTTCATCAGGAACCATAATACGCAATCGGCTATCAATAGTTAATCCTAAAGTATTAGCTGTTTGTTGCAATCGAATACCCGCTTTTTCCTTTATGTTGAACGCCGGATTAACCTTTTGATTTCCTTTGTCGTCTTCTAAAATCAAGTCTTCGCGCTCTAAAATCAAACTTGCTTTAACAAAGTCACTATAAAAACTACAATATTGTGCTAATTGTGCTTTATCTAAGTTGGAAATTGGCAATTCTTGCATGTGCGGTAATATTCTTAAGTATTCTTGTTTCGCTATTTCATCTAAAAAGTGCGGTGGTTCAGTATCGATTTTAGAAAATTTATTTAATTGAGCTTCTTGACGCTCTTTTTCAATAATTTCTTCTTTTGTATAATTCTTGTTCGAATTTGACAAAAGCTTCTTAGGTCTACCCGCCATAAATTAGCACCTCCTACTAAAAAAACTTAAATAAAGGGAATTTTTTGAGAAGAAAACTCTGCTCCGTTCTCCAGAACCTTTCATTGACGCCCGTTTCATCTTTGGGGGGACTTCCTATTTTTATCTTTTTTAATATTTCTTCAAATCTTCTTTTGTCTTTTGGTTATGGCAAGCATCACACAAAGGCTGTAAATTACTTTTGTCTAATCTTCTTGCCCAATCAATTTTTGTTGGTACAATATGGTCAACCATAGTCGCTTGATTGCCACAAGAAACACAAATAAAATCATGTTCTAACAATACAATTCGACGCATGCTTTGCCACGTTTTCGATTTATAAAATCTTAAATACTCTGGATCGTTTCGACGTCTCAAATCATTGTAATTTTCATTTGCATATTGCTTGTGTTTATCACAATAACTTTCATTATGATTAATCAATACATTACATGTTGGATGACCACATCGCTTCATAATAGACAATGCACATCACTCCTTGTCGACTTTCTTAACATCTTGCACAGTTACTTGTCTATCATCTTTATCATTGCTAATTAACAATAAGTTTCCTATCGATCCATCAACAAGATACTTACTACCTTGAAACAATACTTTGTCTCCTTGTTTTATACCATTGTCTAAATTGATAGTCTGATTAGGTTTATTCATCAAGATAGTGTTAACACTATGACCAGCTATCTCATCCAAGTTAATACCTAACACGTTAGTAAGATTAGCTATATTCCACAATGCTTCGCTAAGTTCATTTATCATAATTCCTTTATCTATCGGTACATTACAAAACATATGCTGTTTAATTAGATCTGTAACATTGCCTGTAGATTGAGTTAAACCTAAGCCGTAACAAGTAATAGATTCATTTAAATTCAATTCATCATTGTGTGTACGTGTAGCTATCTCTTGGTACTTTGATATCTCCATTCTCCACCTCTTGTTTATAAAAATAAAAACCCTCACTTAATGTGAGAGTTCAAAAGAAATATAAATGTTTTGCTACACAGCAATTATAATAAAAAACAATATGTAGCATCAAAATTAGTCCGATGTGTACGATTTGTACGATGTGTCCGAACTGTACGATGTGTCCGAACTGTCGGTTTCTTGTTGCAAGTTATAAAGTATATTTACTATATCTTTTACTCTAGAATAAAAATTGTCTCTGCCTATATCAAGAATGCTCATGATCCTATTATGGCTTTCTCGTTGTTTTAACATTTGTAAAATATGATAATCTTTTTCATTCGTGATGTATTCTTCATATTCATCAATGAACGCTATCTTCTTAATCAAGTAATCGTACTTTCTAAGCGCTTTGTTTTTGTTTATAACTTTCACTAACACTTTATTGCTAGTCGTGCCTTTAGCTTTTGGCATCGCAGATTGATAACCATATTGTGCAATTGATGTACTTTCGTTATCGTAGACTTTACTGTCTATTATGTTCTTCATCCACTTGTAGTTATCTATCATTTCACGTATTTCTTTCCTGTTATACATGCAATACCTCCGATAATATAAATTACTTTTTAATATCGTTATTCATTCGCTTTAATTCAATCCTGTATTCTTTTAACCCGTTGTATCCTTTAGTTTTAACTACTTCATCAAGTAGATAATCATTCATATATCTGAGCGCTTGTATCTCCCTTGCACGATCACTATTAATACTGATACAAACTAATAGCAATATAGCAAATACAATAGTCATAGTAATCCACATCACTCACTTACCTCCGCTCGAAAGACGTAATCACTCGGCGCCTCTACATCATCATTAGCCGTCATCATAATATATACTTGCTCAGTTACACACTTACCTAGCTCATACATCGCTAGTAAGAATAATAGTCTTAATATTTGTTTAATCATATACCGACCCCCTAAAAAGCGTTATTGCTTCAATTGCATCTATTTTAACCCATGATGTCTTATCTAGCGTATCTTTTGCGCGAATATAACGGGCTTTACTACTCGAAATATTTTCGACATATTTACTAAAAGTTAGATTTGTTGTTGCGTAATAATCTCTACCTGTAATAGAGGTAATTTGAACTTCTATCATTTCCCACACTCCCTTATATTTTCAAACAACTGACCCACTTTAATAACTGCATCTCTTTTAACTTGCGCCTCATATTTCTCTTTCGCTTCTTCTTTACTCTCCGCATCAACAACTGTAAACCTTTGATTGCTCTTAGCTTTAGTTATGTGTGTATGCTTACGTCCTGTTGAATCTTTAAATGTTGTGACTAGGTATTGTGTCATTCCTCATAGCTCCCTTGAACTTGTTTGAGCTTACTCATAAAAAACATTACTAAAAATGCTATTAAGATATGCGTCTTTTGATGTTTATCAGCAAATGTAGATGTCACAAAGATAGTAGCAATCAACAACATTTCATATAGGTTTGTGTGTATAGTCTTTTTACTCTTGAGAAAAATAATACCTATGCGACAAAATAGATAAACACCAAACCCTATGAAAAATATTTCTAACATGTCACTCACTTCCCCAAAACCTCCTTGACTCGATCTAATATGTCTTTACACTCCGCTACTTCCGAAGCCTTTTGCTCCACGTTCTGAAACACTCTCGAATTCCTCCACTTGCTTTAGTTCAGGTGTCCATATAGGCACGATAACCAATTGAGCTAGTTTGTCGCCTTTATTTATGACATAACTACCATTCATACATAAAAATTTATCTGTTACAGGTAGTAGGGTGTATTTTCCATCTATACCAGAAGGACTCCGACCAAAGTTACTCATATCCTCACTCTCTAACGTTTCATTATCATTCTTGATGTTAATCCCTAAATTACCATGATATCCCGCGTCTATCTTGCCTGTTTCAATCACTAAATGCGTTTTACTACTTACACCACTACGGCTAGTTAATAAACCGACATAGCCCTCTGGAATGCTTACAGCTACATCTGTTTTGATCACTGCCTTTTCTTGTGGCTCAAGTACGACAGTTTTAGCTGAAAATATGTCATAACCTGCATCCGTCTTATGATTTCGTTCTGGCATTCTAGCGTCTTTTGATAATAGTTTCACTTGTAATATGTTAGTCATTTTCCTGATCCTCCTCATATTTATAGACAACTTGACCCGTCATAATCCCTACTGCTTCATCAAGTTCAATACCTTCTTTAACTGAATGTTGAATAGCATTTGTCATTCCCTCAAGTATTTCATCAAACGCTTGTGCTTTCTTATACACGTCCTCAATCTCTTTTAGCAATCCCTCTGTGTCATTGCCGTTATACGCACTAGCACTTATAACGGATTGTTCTATTTGTTCGCGGTTATTCATTTGCGTCTTCCTCCATAAAAATTTTATTGTTTAAATCCATTCCAAATTTAACTCTTTCAACATCTTTGCCAAATTCGTTTATTAAATCTTTTTCAACGCTCTTGCAATACCTATCCCATGCACTTGCTTTCTTCTCCAGCTCTTTGTTGCGCTCTCTTAACTTAGCTATATCTCCAATAAGCTCATCACGTTGCTTCAAAAACTTGCTTGCTTCATCAAACCAGTATTCACTTTGCTTTTCGTAATATTCTTTTGAACCGTGTTCCATTATTTAATCAACTCCCCATCTTTCCAGATTAACGTCATAGTTAGGTCGTCGTTTAAGATATAGAACGCTTTGATAGGGAAACATCTGTCGTCATTTAAACTTTCGTTTATACTAGTATTCCTATTTGATGTAGGACTATATTCTCCTTCTGAGACCTCGAATACTTCAAACAACCTATCAAACTTAGTCTCTTCTGTGATTTCCTCTTCCACTTCGACTTCGAAAGGAGCATCAAGTGGCACACAGACTGATGTCGTACACTCATTTGTGTCCTTTTGAAAACGAACGATGCCATCGCCGTTACCTGTTGTAAAAAAATTTTTGCCCTTTGATAACTCCGGATTACTTCTAGCCCATTTAATTAATTCATCTAATCGCATTTCTTTTTTAATTTTGATTTTCATCATTTTCATCTCCTTAAAATAAAGTTAGTTGCTTCTGTTCCTCGTATTCCAAACCATGTTGCTTTATATATGTTTCAAGCTCTTCCGCTGTATCAAATGTCTTTTTCACACCTTGCCAACCTGGTACGATATGTCCATGAAAGTAATAAGTGCCGTTTACTACATGGATATGTGCCACTCGTTCGTTATCCTGATACAGATATCTCTTAGATCCGAAAAATTGGTTTAAGTATTCTTTACATGCGCTATCGGTTTTAGGCATTTATGCTTCCTGCCATTTCTTAAACATTTGGTTATAAATGACATCGAACCAGTACGGATCACGTGAATGTTTCTGTGGTACATTAAACAAATGTGGCTTCTTTCTTCTTAGCTCAGCCTCTTTACGTCGTTGCCTAGCCATTTCACGCTCTTTGCTCTCTCGCTCCATGATTTTGGATAACACGATTTCTTTATACTCAGCTAGGCGCATGCCATAAGGTGCGTTTAAGGCTTCTAACAACGCCCAGCCACCTCGTACTCTTTTTGCAACCATTCCTGGAGTTAAACCATTCTTTTTTATCAATTCATTTTCATGTTCGGTAAATTTATATGGTTTACCGTTAATCTTTACGATACTCATTTATTCCACCTCTATATATGCATGTCTTATTTTTATGTCGTCATACTTCAATAACTCATCTGGATTTTTATCTAAACGCTCTGCTAGCATATCTTTTTCATCATCCACATCATCGAAATGATGATATTCAACTTCTGTAGGTATTCTTATATCAATCGTTGCATTTATATATGCTTGTTGTTGCATTAAATCACTTCATTTCTCTTTTGCGTTCTCGTCTTGCTTTAATTAATTCCTCGTAAGTAATCCATGTTTTGCCTGTGTACTTAGGTGCTTTACATATCCAATTGAGTTTTATGTTTCTGTATTTATGTCTGAAAATCTTAGCTTTAAGTTTTGCTACTTCGGTTGGCATACCTTTAATGTCGATAACTTCAATCAGTTTGTCATCGAGATATAACGCGAAGTCTGCAATATATTCAATCTTTCGTTGTTTATCTAGTTTTGGTAATAATTCGAATTTCGGTTGTATTTCGATATGATCATAATTAGTGCCATTCATATTACTTTCTAAATATTGGTAATATTCACACTCTACTTTGCTATCAAATACAATTCCTTTGTACTCAACTTTCTTAGCATTGTATTTACTCATTGCGCCACCTCTAAATATCAAATATCGTTGCTTGTAAACCTAGCTCTTGCTCATATAGAAGTCCGTGAGCGCCTTTAAATCGTTTTAGGTCACTATCAGTCATAATTTTCTTTTCGTCGCTAAAATGGGCTCCTGTGAGTGAATAAACTTCATTTACGTTGTCTTTATACTTGATGACCTTAATATCTTCTGCGCCATCTTCTCGGTATAAGTAATATTTTTCTTTCGGCATTTTTTAACACTCCTTAATGTGTGTTTTCTTCCAGTTGATTTCATTCATAATTTTTTCTTCAACTCTGTCGTAATCATCGAAAGGCGATAACTCGTTATTGTCCAACAATCTATTGACCGCCCAACCAGTTTCTATATATACATTTGCTACAATCGGGTCGTTTTGCTTTGTCTCTTCATACATCGATTTCAATAAGCTCTTGAATTGCATGATGTTCATGTGAAAAACCTCTGAGTCTTCTTGTAATACTCAAATTCAATTATTCCGGTTTCGCCGTCTTTGTTTTTAGCAATATTACATTCCACAATCGATTTGCCGGTTGTGTCATCTTCGTCACGGTTATAGTAATCATCACGGTAAAGTAGCATTGCTAAACTCGCATCTGCTTCAATTCCGCCCGATTCTTTCATGTCCGATAGCATTGGTCGTTTATCCTGTCTAGACTCGACACCACGATTCAGTTGTGAAAGTAGTACGATGATTGCGCCTGTCTCGTTAGCGATTATCTTTAAGTCACGTGATATCTTTTCTACTGCTACACGTCTATCAACTTTCGCATCAGTATCCATCAGTTGAAGGTAATCTATAAAAATAACTTGTTGACCGTCTGAATGCCTCATTGCTTGTGCTCGCACATCTTGCGGTGTGATATTACTTTTATCAGAAATATCGATGCCTAATTTCATGATTTTATCCATCGCATTCGTTAACTTTGTTAAGTCATCCGGCGTTAAGTTCCTGATTTCTTTTATCTTTGTTAACTCAATACCAGTAATTGTTGATAACATACGTTTCAATACCGATGTGCCAGTTGTTTCGAGACTAAAGAAAGATGTTTTATATCCATTTTGTGCTATGTTCAGCATCATGTTTAATGCAAAACCTGTCTTACCCACTGAGGGACGCGCTGCGATGACGATTAACTGTGATGGCTCCAATCCCCCTATTTTGTAATCCATGAGCTTATAACCGGTCTTAATTTGCTTCTTAGGGCTATCGCTGTATAACTCTTCGACAAACTCCTCAACAAACTTCTTGGTTCCATCTTCTTTTTTGTTAGTAATCGTTTTTAAATCCTTGAGTTCATCAATCAAGTTGTTAAAGTTTTGGTTCGTAGGTTGTTGTTTGAACTCAGTTACCAATTCGTTTGCTTTGTTGAGTTGATAATTTTCCAATAATTCCTGTTGGTAACGTTCAAAGAAGCCGTATCCAATGAAATCAGAGTTGTAAAGTTTAGTTATTGTATCTGCATCTAAAAATTCTTTATCTTTAGTTGCTTTCAAATAAATTTCTTGATGATCTATCTTTCCGACGTCCATTACATAATTGAAAAAGGTTTTAAACTTTTCGTTCGTAAACATGTAATCTTTAACTCTTATTTTTTCTAGTACGTCCGGTTGTTTAAGTAGCGTAGCGATTATTGTACTTTCAATCTCAAATTGTCCGTAATTCATTCGTTATCGCCCCCAAATTCTGCCAACTTATCCATGAAGTTATCTAGTGCTATTTTTCTTTGTCTGACATATTCGGGGTCATTCTGCATTTTCCATTGGTGTGTAGCGGTTTCGTTGTCTACCGGCTCGATTGATACTTTTTTAGGTTCCTTACGCATGATTGCTGGTAGGTTAGGCGGGTAAGGGTTGTTACTGTTGATATATCCATCTATCGCTTTTACAGTTGGTTGATAATCTCCGTTTCGACTTAATACATCAATCCACATTTCTAACTTCGGTTTATCAAAATCAATGTTGTATACGTACCTAACTTTTTTAATAATTTCTAATGCTTGTGTTTTGCTCATCGGCATTAGTCATCACTCAATTCTTTTTCCATTTGTGCTATTACATCATCAGTGGCGTTTTTCTTAGGCGCTATTTTATTTTCTGCATCTTCTTTTGTTTTGACATTCTCTTTAGCCCAGTTGTTTAAAACTTTAATTAAGTAGCCACCATGCGCACTTTTACTTTTAGTGTACTCAACACCTACTTTTACAACTTCAAAAGCGTTCGTACCTATATCATCAATAGCAAACCCTAATTGCTCCATTTGATTAGGCGTTAACTTATCATCTAAATTTGCGATAATGTATTTTATTGAAGATGAGAAGACGACTTCTCTTTCTTCTCTTTCTTCTCTTTCTTCTCTTTCTTCTTCTCTTTCTTCTTCTCTTTCTTCTTCTCTTTCTTCTTCTTCTGTATCGTTACGTGACGTTACGGTAACGTTACTTTTTTCTTCTAGTAACTTTTTTTGTCTCTCTCGATAGCGTTGTTGTCGCAATTTATTTTTTTCTTTATGCTTAGCTTTGCTATCTAAGCTTTGATGCTTCTCCCAGTTTGTCACTTTTATGACACCATTAACTTTTTCAATCATGCCTAATGTCTCAAAAGTCTGAATCGCTAATCTTATTGAGTTAATAGGTCTATTAAATTCATTTGCTAACATTTCTTCGTTATACGGCAAGTTTTCAGATAGCATAATGTAACCTTGTTCGTTGTACTTTCCTGATAAAGTTAGCAACTTAACCCAAATAGTTATGATCGTATCTCTTTCGGGTAAAGCTTCGATATATTTGATTTTGCTGTCATCAAACATGCCAACTTTAAGTTTTATCCACGATACTTCTCCCATTGTTTTCTCCTTTCAGCATTTTATTGAGCCTCTCATCAACTTTTATCCACGAGTCATGCAAGTGATATTTATCATCAAACGACTTAACGCCAATCGCATGTTGCTGGTTATGATGTTCGCGACAAAACGCTAATACATGTTTGTCGTAGTGATTCATCTTGTTTCTGTTCATACCTCTACCGACTGCTTCATAATGTGCTAGGTCTGCGTGAGGCTTTCCGCATATTACACAGTTGCGGTTGACAGTTGACCAGTATAAGAACGATTTATCTTGTTTCAGCAAGTCGCTTGTTTTGTAGCTAAGTGGTATGTCATTGTAGAACGTCCAGTCAAGCGTTGCTTCAATGATTTGACTTGCTTGTGTTCTCGTACAATTACTTAGCGAAATACGTTCATCATAGCCGTAGTACGTTCTTACAAACTCGATGAACATATGTCTCATATAGTCCATTGGTTGACCTGTATATTCTTCTATGTCTTTGACAAGCGCGAATATTTTTCGTCGTTGCTTGCCGGTAATTTGAAACGGATCTATGACGCTTACATCGACTTCCACATCAAATCCGTTATCAAGTAGTAATGTTTCTTTATTGCCTAATTCAACACCCGAGATGACAACTGTTGTTGTACCGTCATCTTGAGTGATATAACTAGTAATTTTCGGCATTTAATCATTCCAATCAGAACGGTAAGTCATCATCAGTAATCGCAGTGGTATTATCAAAAGGATTATTACCAGTTTGAGTTTGTCTTTGTTGATGATAATTGTTGTTTGGTTGTTGGTTGCTATTCTTCGGTTCTAAGAATTGAACACTGTCCGCTGCTACTTCTGTAACAAACACACGTTGCCCGACTTTGTTTTCATAACTGCGTGATTGTAAACGTCCATCAACGCCAGCCAATGACCCTTTGGATAAATAATTATTTACATTTTCTGCTTGTTTTCTAAAAGTTACACAGTTAATAAAGTCTGCCTCACGTTCTCCTTGAGCGTTAGTAAATGTTCTGTTAACTGCGATAGTGAAAGTGGTAACACTCACACCATTTGGCGTTGTTCTATATTCTGGATCTTTTGTTAAGCGTCCTACTAATACTGTTCTGTTTAACATTATTGTTTTCCTCCAGTAATTGTTTTTGCGTTGTTTCGTATTTTTTGAATAGCTTCTGCTGCTTGTTTTTCTGTTAATTTATAGTTATTTATGTCGAATTTTTGTTCTACTATATTTTGTGGAGCTTCTTTATCCGTGCCCTTTATCAATTTAGTGAAACTTATAACCTCTTTCCTTAAAATCCCTATAGTTTCGCTACTTGCCCATTGCGTTCTAGTTTGCTGTTTTGGATTATTATTTTTTCCACTTGCTTCATTTCCGTCATCGTCTTGGTCACTAGTAATACCGAAAATCGCAGATAGCGAATAACGTTTAAGATAACTTATTAACGAGCCTGCTCCTTGTGGCGTATTCTTTTCTGCATTCATAAATACAGGATCATACTCGATATATTCACCGCTTTCATGCATAAGCATTGTAGCGACTCCTACGCGCCCGTCTACATCGTTCAAAGCCCATTGAGTATAAGACAGTCCATGAGGTGTTGCCGCCTCGTCAATGGCTTCTACAACGTTCTCAAGAGGTACGTATTTTGATTTGAAAAATGGATTATTTTTATCTTTGAGCGGTTGTTTTACTTCTTTACGAAACGCAACCATAGCTTTGTTTATTTCTACAACTGTTTCTGATTTATTCATCACTTAATCACCAGGCTTTCTGTTACCCTTAATTCAACGCCAGGAATATCTTTCCCATCTTTCAAATCATCGATTAGTTGCTTAGAATTAAGTTTCGGGGCTTGTGATAGCCAATAATCCTTTGGAATAAGTTTTTCATCGATAATATTTTTACTAGCCCCGTTTTTGCGCTTGTAAATATGATTAGTAGCTGTGCGGTAACTATCTACTTCCTGTGTTTCTAACATCTCTTTTAAGTAATCTCTTAAACGATCAGTTAAATTTTGTTTTTGTTTTTTTAAATTTTGAAGTCTCTTAATTTCTTTATCTATGACATCTATGTCACCTAAAGTTTCACGTCTCCAATTGACAATGTTATCTACTTTGACGTTCATTTCTGCTTTGATAGAATCTAATGTATCTTTTAGTAATGTTGGATCTAATTCATCTTGATTAGACATCTCTTTAAATGCTTCTGATAGCTCATATAGATTAGCCATTAGTTAATCCCCCTCTACCATTTCATGACTAAGTTAATTAGTCTGTCCTGTTCATCTGTGTTCTCTTCAATCCATTCATCTATCGCTTGGTTGAATAAGTCTGATGCCATATCTAAGTCATTCTCATCTACGACATAAGCATGTTTAATTGGTACGTTGTTCATATCTTTAACTTGTATTGATATGCCCATATGACCTTTTAAAATGAATAGCTTAAAATCGAATCCGTTAACATGAATATTTTTGCGTATGATATCGCCTATTTCGTAATACATTGTTTTAGTCCTCCTTGTCGTCATCAATACCGAGAAATTTTTGTGATTTACACATTTGGAGAACATTGACAATATCTTTATAACTCTTAGTGCTATCCAATAAGGAAGCAAGATCGAAAGTATGACCAATCACAGAACTTGAACCTGCTAAATAATCTCCGTCGATAACTCCTATTGATGAGAAAAGCAAAATATCAAATTTACTTTCTCCCTTAATTTCTTTCGCTAATTCATACAATTCTGCCGTTTTTTCAGATAATAAGTCTTTTATTTCTTCCTGCGTCATGTCTTTATAATTTTTAGTCATGGTTGACTTCCTCCGTTTTTCGTTTTATATTTAACTTGAATTTTATTTCTTAAATGTTTGTTACTGTTACTTGTTGGCGCAAGTAGCAGTTTTTTTATTCTTCATAAAAGTATTCCTTATAGAATATGAATGTTGCGATACTTGCGAATCCTGCAATTGACCATGCTGTAGTGAAGTATAGAAACGGCATAAGTACAATCGCTAAGACTGTGAAGCATAGTACTGCTACTAGGTAGCTTTTATAAGTTTTACTCATTTGTTGTGCCCTCCTTTGTAAATCTCATTAAAATGTTCATCTACAAACTTATGCATCCTTCTTGCGTTAAACCTCCAACGATTAAAATTCTCATCAGGATAATGTACGATACCTTGTGCTCTTAACTCTTTTTCGAGTCTAGGGTGAAATAATAACCTGTCTTTGATTGTTTCATCAGATGCAATTTTTAATTTCTTCTTTAAGTCGCTCATGTTCCATACAGGGTCTAATGAGTAAGCTATTAACTCTTCATATTCATCTTTTGTGATAAGCACGTGTGTTTCAGGTATTGGAACGGTTACGTTTAATACATGTGGCATTTCTATCATTCCTTTCGTGTATAATGTTGTTATTTGCTAATAGTTTGTTCGGCGAACTTCAAAAGGCGACGAGCAGATTCAGTAAAATTTTCAGCATCTTTCGGTATGGTTAAAGATTTGTTGTTTAGATAGTTACTCAACGCCTTACTACTAATCACAGGTTTTCTAGTGTGCTTCTCAATCTTTACAACCTTCCACGTCACAACTGCCATTGTGGTGAGGAGGGTTGTTTTGTATAGTGCGTTCATTTGTTTATGCTCCTTTGCATTTCCAAAAATTTAATATAATTTAAATTCGATACCATCTATTTGAATGTATAGATTATCTAAATCAGGGATTGCCTTTTTATATAAACCAAATCTTGATTTGATATCTGCTAATAAATAGGTATCTAAGTTACCAATTGATAATAGTCGTCTATTATTTGCTTCGTCATAGTAGTAATAGATGACTTTTTTGTTTTGAGCTTCCATTTGCTGTGCCCTCCTGTTAAGTTGTTTGTTTTTCTCCTAAAAACTTATTAACAAAGTATTGTTGTCCTTTGCCTGTTACTTTTGGCGTCTTACTAATTGATGTGTGACCGTCCGAATGTGTGATTGATGTTTCTTTAATTTCGAATAACTCACGTTCCATTGAATACTGTGTAGGCATGTTATAATCCACACCCTTGCGTTTAATAAGGAATCCGTTTTGACGTAACCACTCAAACAATCTGCGTTGCCCGATGTTTATACCGTTTTGTTTAATGATCTTTGCTAACTCTCCAACTAAAATTGATGTCTTAGTAGTAGCTACTGCATCTGCAAATACAATTTTTGGTTTATCACGTTCAATCTTTGTTTCTAATTGATTGATTGTGTTGTTAGCAATTTTTAAAGCACGTTGCATAATCATTTCTGGGCTATTCCATGCTTTTTCAACTTGGATGAAGTATTGTCTTGCACGTTTGCCAGGTTCACTACGTTGAATCATTGCAATCTCTTTTGCAGTGTCTAGTGTGAGTGCGTGGTCAGTTTGATTCTGACGACCTCCTAGTGGGTTATGGACAAAAATGTCCGTGACTATATAATCGATATTTTCTTCAAATCCGTAATCACTCATTCTTTCAAACCATTTTTTGTATGGAGTCTTAACCTCTAATGCTTGATGAAGTTCTCGACCGCTGATTGCGATTTCTCCATTTTCTTTTTCTTGTATGTTGAACATTTCGCCTATGTTCGATTTTGTTTGTAATGCTTGCATATTGTTTATGCTCCTTTCGTGTATAATTTAGTTATCTCCTAGTGAAAGGAGGTGAATATTATGAAAAACTACTATCACCTTTTGTCTTTCGATGACGATTTAGCTAATGATGCAGCCAACGATCTGTTAAAAGAAGGTTGGGATATCGTTCATGTTGGTACAAAATTAGTTAAAATTTTGGATAATGGACAAGCGTACTACAATACTGAATACGTTCTGGGCGGAACTAAAAATCAGTATGAAAAATATTTAGAAGATTGCCAGCAGTCCGAGTTAGATTATTTTTAACTTATGTTTTTCTGCGGTTATTAGCTAAATACTTTTGTTCTCTATCAATTAGGTAGAGAACTTTTTTAATTTCGGTGTAAGAAAACTTTTCTAGTTCAATACATTGATTAATTACAGACATTAAATTCTTTTGTTTATTATTTAAATTCTTCTTTTGGATTTTTAAAGAATAAATTTCTTTCATATCTTCCATAATGTTTATGCTCCTTTCGTGTATAATGTTGTTATCAACCTAAGGAGGTGATAAGTATGAAACTTCTAGTTACTTTAAAGGATGGTTCAAAAAAACATGTTTCGGATTTAAAGAAAATTGTTTTTCCAGGATATGAAGGAATTGAAACTGTTACAAAAGAGGAAATCGAAACATTTTTTCTAGACCCTACTAAAACTTATGTGTTTGTTGGATCTCAAACTCTAAGTGTGGAGGCAGGGCAAATCCTTACCGTTGAATTTAGCTAACCTTTTTCAACAACTCTGCAACTGCTCGCAACAGTTCAGGGTTGTTGTTTCTTTCTAAACAGTAACTAGCATGCTTGAGTAATTTGAGTTTTAATTTATTTTTTTCTTTCGCAATTCTAAATTTTTGTAACATTTGTTGTTCCTCCTTTATTCGAAATCATCGATAGTTAATTCTGAAACTCTCTTTTCATAGATGTATAAATAATAGTTTTTGATTTCTCGATAAACTTTTGCTGCTAGGTTGTATTCACTTTCACTCAAGTCTGAATTAAGTGTCACTCCAAAAATTGATAATGTTAATTTTCTAATATGGTCATGAACATCTTGTACATAAGCTTTTTGATGAATTGATTAGAAGCCATGCTGATACTTTTTTAGCGGAATCGGATGATTGAGCTTCCTCAATCTTCCTAGCGACAAATCTTTTGCGAAATTGAGTTTTTTATTGATTTCTTCTAAATCGTCATTATTGATTCTTACTTTACTGAAAATTGCACCTGAGCTGATTGGTTTCTCGCCTTTTATAGCATTTCTAACTTCTTTCGCTATAATTTCTTTCAACTCTTCTTTGGTTAACGTTATTTGTTCCATAGTGTCCTCCTTTTAAGATGTTATTTCGTTTTTGTGCATTTTTGGAACTCGCTCAATAAAAAAATATTCTGGAAATAGTTCTTGTATAGGTGTTTCGAGAGCCTTAGAAAAAATCATCGCTTCATCTAAATTAATAGGAATCTCTCCGCGTTCTCTTTTTCCGTATTGTTGACCCGAAACACCAATCAAACTCCCCATAAAGTCTTGGTTCTTTTTCGCCGCTTTTCTAGAGCTATATAAATCTTTGTGCATTTTTGGAACACCTCCCGAAAACAATACTACACCTGATGTTCCAAAATTGCAAGTGCTTTTTACATATTTTTTTGCCTCTACACATATTTTTATGTTTTTGTTGCATTTTTGGAACTGTAGGCATATAATGAAGTTATTAGTTAGATAATATGTTTAAAGGAGATAAAAATATGAGTTCATTTTCTTCGAATTTAGAACGTCTGATGAACAAAAGAGATATGAGTGATAGTGAATTAGCAGAATTAGTAGATGTTAATAGAACAACAGTCACAAGATGGAGAAAGGGAATTAGAAGTCCAAAACTAGATAAATTACCTGAAATAGCTAATGTTTTTGGAGTTAAACCCTTAGATTTAATACATGATATGGATGATTCGAAAATTATTGAAGAAATTCATAACGTATCATCTCAACTCACGCCTCCAAGACAAAGCAATGTACTAAAATATGCGACTAATCAATTAGAAGAGCAAAATAATGACAGTGATAATCTGGTAGATTTCAATTCTTACATTCAAGAAAAATCCGAAGTGGATATATATGGTTGTGCGTCTGCTGGTATTGGTGAAAGATTATATAACGAGCCTATTTCAAAAGAATTCGTAAGAGGTTATGTCCCCGCACATGATATAGCTTTAAAAGTAAATGGAGACTCAATGGAGCCGTTATTTAAAAATGGACAAATTATATTCATTGAAAAATCTCACACTATCAAAGATGGACAAATAGGCGTCTTTATTATAAATGGAGATGCTTACGTAAAGAAGGTTTATGTAGAAGATAACAGATTAACGTTGGTTTCTTTAAATAAAAAGTATAAAGATTTACATTTTTATGATAATGAAAGTGTGAGGTTAGTTGGAAAAGTTATTTTATAGGAGGTAGTAAAATGAATTTAAAAGAAGTTGACATTAACATTGAAGAGTGGGAAATGGTTGAAATCCCCTTTTATACAGAAGAAGAACTGACTTATAGATTGAAAAACGATTTACCTATAACTAAAAGTGAGTTTGAAGAACAGGAGTCTAAAAATGAATTCTTATAAAGAAATTGAACACTTACACATTAACACCGGTGGTAAAGAGTTAACTCAAGAGCAAATAGAAGAAGCTAAATCTTTTATAGACAGTCAAGGATTTAAAGATATGATTCGAGAAGCTAAAGAGTCACGTCAAAGAGTTATGGAGTCTAAAATTACTGATAGAACTAAAATGTGATTAATAACGTATATTTAGCGCTTTAATATAAATATAAACAAAGGAGAAATTGACATGAAAAAAGCAATCTTAACTTTAAGTCTTATATTTATTACCTACTACCTCACTTTTAAATATATGTGGATTAAAGAATTGAAGTATTAATTATGCTTATTTAAAAAAGACGTCTATTTCAGCAGTGTTTGAAAGGAAGTTTATAATGAAAATAACTAATTGCAAAATAAAAAAAGAAACTATAGTATATGAAGTTTTAACTAGTGGTAATCAACCATTCACTTATGAGTTACCTAAAGATTTATCGTCACATAATGCGCGTAAATACTTGGAATTTATTTCACAAAAAATAGATGGCGATAAGTTAACCAAAGAAGATTCATTATGATTTTACTAATCAAAAAACGCCTACAAGTGTAGACGTTGAATGGTGGTGAGAATTTTATGGCGGATAAAAACAAAAAACAAGAAGCTACTCGTAGTAACCCAATAAACAAAAGTTTTGAAAAGCCGGGCGCCAGCGAAAAATTAAAAAGCACTTTATCAGAAAAAGCTAAGAAAAAAGATTAGTATTCATTCATTAAATATAAATCCAATTTAATTTGTTGTTTAAGGTCTACAAGTGTATGTTTAATATACAATTCATCGTTTGACGGTAAATCAGATACTTTGAAATCTTGTCGCTCAACTTCTAGTAAATCGAAATCGCTACCAGCTGAATTATAGGTTTTAAGTTCACCCTCTTCAATGATTCTGTTTTCAAAGTCTTTTATAACTATAAATACTGGTTTACCGTTGTTATTAAACAACTTGTCTCTTTTGTCTAATAAGCTTATACAATCCAATTTCATAAACTTTCTGGTTATATTAATTAACCAGATAATAAATTTAACAATTAAAGGATTAAATACAAACACTGTTAAAACAAAAATAAATAGAAACAAAATATTTGCTTTTAGACCTGTAAGCAACTGAATTAAATTCAAATTTTTTAAATCAACATTATTAAAAATTATAAAACTATAAAACCATATCAAACATGTTTCAATAGAAAAAATCAATAATACAGGAGTATTGATAACCTTGTTTTTTTCACTAACTAAACCTATCATTGTTAGATATTTATATGGTATGTAACCTAAAACTCCTGTAAGAAGAAGCGCCCCTAGAAATTGAGTCATCTTATCACCTACTTTTTATTTTATTATAACATATTTAGTACCTAGTACTAAATTTTGGGTAGCCCGCCTACCCTTATTATTTTTTGCCAATTTTGAGGAGGGAACGCATG
>ERZ1023451.95-NODE-95-length-23668-cov-398.921399_pt1 | contig 23668 bp, 26 predicted proteins | sample MGYA00380524_ERZ1023451 | MGnify/ENA primary metagenome ERZ1023451 (study PRJEB33173, sample SAMEA4830330) | metagenome | study: EMG produced TPA metagenomics assembly of the PRJEB25223 data set...
CAAACAGAAGTGAAATATCGCTTCTGTTTTTTTATTACATATTTATTGTTGAGGAAGGTTGTCCGAGCTGGCCGAAGGAGCACGCCTGGAAAGTGTGTAGGCGTCACAAGCGTCTCAAGGGTTCGAATCCCTTACCTTCCGTTATAGCGCTTAAAATGGGGTAAAACCATTTTAAGCGCTATTTTTAAGGTTTTTTGTCTATTATCTGAGTCGCTTAGTTTAAAATGTGTTTGTTCAATTGTAAATAGGATTGTTAAGTTTTAAAATCGTAATCAAAAAATATTAGTGAATATTTAAAGGTTAAAACCAGAATTTTTTAATTTATATTGAAAAATTTCTATAAGAAAACTTTTTGTGTAGGAGGGATATTATAAAAAAGAGTAAAGAAATGTTAAATGTATTATTATTAATTATATATTTAATTGCAATATGTAGTGTAAACAATGCATATGCAAATGAAGAAAATCCTAAAATTGAGGATTTGTGTAAGAAGTCAAGTGTAGATTCAACGGCTTTACATAATATTAATGATGATTATATAAATAATCGATTTACGACAGTAAAATCAATTGTATCAACTACAGAAAAATTCTTAGACTTCGATTTATTATTTAAAAGTATTAATTGGTTAGATGGAAAATCTGCTGAATTTAAAGATTTAAAAGTGGAATTTAGTTCATCGGAAATTTCCAAAGAGTATTTTGGAAAAACTGTAGATATTTATGGTGTCTATTATAAAGCGCATTGTCATGGTGAGCATCAAATGAATACTGCTTGTACTTATGGTGGGGTTACACCTCATGAAAATAATAAATTAAGTGAGCCTAAAAATATAGGAGTAGCTGTGTATAAGGATAATGTAAATGTTAATACATTTATCGTTACTACAGATAAAAAGAAAGTTACTGCACAAGAACTTGATATTAAAGTAAGAACAAAATTAAATAATGCATATAAATTATATGACCGAATGACTAGTGATGTACAAAAAGGTTATATTAAATTTCATTCTCATTCGGAGCATAAAGAATCATTTTATTATGATTTATTTTATATTAAAGGAAATTTACCAGATCAATATTTGCAAATTTATAATGATAATAAAACAATAGATTCATCAGACTATCATATTGATGTTTATTTATTTACATAACAATCTAAAAGTTGATGAATATCAACTTACAATCCTATAAAGAACTATAGATATTAACATATTTTTACAAAGTTGCTTAGCAAATGACGATGAATGATTAATGATTCAAATCTAACTTTATTATTATAAAAATTTTTCTATTTTAGTATAGATAACAAAAGTAGATTAACGAGTAATAGTATATAAGTAGGATAGAGTCATGATGATTTAAGAAGAATGGTTTTTTACAATAAAAGGATAATAAAGATAGGCATATTTAATTATAGGAGAAATATAAAATGAAAAGAATACTTATCATTGTTGTTTTATTGTTTTGTTATTCACAAAATCATATCGCAACCGCTGATGTTGGAGTTTTGAATCTTAGGAACTATTATGGTCGCTATCCAATCGAAGACCATCAAAATATTAATCCTGACAATAATCGTCTTTCGCATCAATTAGTTTTTTCTATGGATAATTCGACAGTAACTGCTGAATTTAAGAACGTTGAAGATGTAAAAAAATTCAAAAATCGTGCTGTTGATGTATACGGCCTAAGTTATAGTGGATATTGTCTAAAAAATAAATATATGTACGGAGGAGTTACTTTAGCGGGTGATTATTTAGAGAAGTCTAGATGTATTCCTATTAATCTTTGGGTTAATGGCGAACATCAAACTATATCTACTGAGAAAGTATCAACTAATAAAAAGATAGTAACAGCTCAAGAAATTGATACTAAATTAAGAAGATATCTACAAGAAGAATATAACATTTATGGCTTTAATGATACAAATAAAGGAAGAAATTACGGTACTAAGTCAAAATTTAGTTCTGGATTTAATACAGGAAAAATATCATTTCATTTGAATGACGGTTCATCTTTTTCTTATGACTTATTTGATACCGGAACAGGGCAAGCTGAAAGTTTCCTAAAAATATATAATGACAACAAAACTGTCGAAACTGATAAATTCCATTTAGATGTAGAAATATCTTATAAGGACGAAAGTTGAAGTATTTCAATCATAACTTAGAAAAGGAAATGCCATGAAAAAATTTAAATATAGTTTTATAGTAGTTTTTATATTATTTTTTAACGTTAATGACTTTTCGTATGCGCAAGGAGATATTGGTGTAGGTAACTTAAGAAATTTCTATACAAAACATGATTATATAGATTTAAAAGGACTCATAGATAAAAACTTACCTAGTGCAAATCAACTCGAATTTTCAACCGGTATCAATGATTTGATCTCAGAATCTAATAATTGGGACGAAATAAGTAAATTTAAAGGAAAGAAACTGGATATTTTTGGTATTGATTATAATGGTCCTTGTAAATCTAAATACATGTATGGAGGGGCCACTTTATCAGGACAATACTTAAATTCTGCTAGAAAAATCCCTATAAATCTTTGGGTTAATGGCAAGCATAAAACAATTTCTACTGACAAAATATCAACTAATAAAAAACTAGTAACAGCTCAAGAAATTGATGTTAAATTAAGGAGATATCTTCAAGAAGAATACAATATATATGGTCATAATAGCACTGGTAAAGGCAAAGAATATGGATATAAATCTAAATTTTATTCAGGTTTTAATAAGGGGAAAGTTTTATTTCATTTAAATGATGAAAAATCATTTTCATATGACTTGTTTTATACAGGAGATGGAGTGCCTGTAAGTTTTTTGAAAATTTATGAAGATAATAAAATAATAGAATCTGAAAAATTTCATCTTGATGTTGAAATATCATATGTAGATAGTAACAAATGATAATTAGTTGTAACACTAAAATGCGAATTTATATGAAATTAACATATGTATTAACTATTTAAATTTTAATGCCTTTAAGGGTAATGTGTACGTTTAATATTACCTGTAATACATCAAATTTATAAAAATTTAAAATATGGAGTTGTTGGAATGAAGTTATTTGCTTTTATCTTCATATGTGTTAAGTCTTGCAGCTTACTATTTATGTTAAATGGCAATCCTAGACCAGAACAATTGAATAAAGCGAGTGAATTCACTGGTCTAATGGATAATATGAGGTATTTGTATGACGATAAACACGTATCAGAAACAAACATTAAAGCCCAAGAGAAGTTTTTACAACATGATTTATTATTTAAAATAAATGGCTCTAAAATTGATGGTTCTAAAATTTTAAAAACAGAATTTAATAATAAAAGCCTTTCGGATAAATACAAAAATAAAAACGTAGATTTGTTTGGGACAAACTATTATAATCAATGCTATTTTTCAGCGGATAATATGGAATTAAATGATGGTAGACTAATTGAAAAAACGTGTATGTATGGCGGTGTGACCGAGCATGATGGAAATCAAATAGATAAAAATAATCTAACTGATAACTCTCATAATATCTTAATTAAAGTATACGAAAACGAAAGAAACACATTATCTTTTGATATATCTACCAATAAGAAAAACATAACAGCACAAGAAATAGATTATAAAGTTAGAAACTATTTACTTAAGCATAAAAATTTATATAAATTTAATAGTTCGCCTTATGAGACTGGCTATATAAAGTTTATCGAAGGAAATGGTCATTCTTTTTGGTATGATATGATGCCTGAATCTGGTGAAAAATTTTATCCGACTAAATATTTACTAATTTATAATGATAATAAGACAGTTGAGAGTAAATCTATTAATGTAGAAGTTCATTTAACCAAAAAATAATTGAGGGAGAGTATATTATAAAAAATATTAAAAAGTTTATGAGATTGTTCTACATAGCTGTAATTATAATAACTTTATTATGTCTTATAAATAATAATTATGTTAATGCTGAAGTAGACAAAAAAGTTTTAAAGAAAAAATCTGATATAGATAGTAGTAAGTTATTTAATTTAACAAGCTATTATACTGATATAACGTGGCAATTAGACGAGTCAAATAAAATTAGTACAGATCAACTACTGAATAATACTATAATATTAAAAAACATTGATATATCCGTACTTAAAACTTCTAGTTTGAAAGTTGAGTTTAACTCAGCAGATTTAGCAAATCAATTTAAAGGGAAAAATATAGATATTTATGGACTGTATTATGGAAATAAATGTGTAGGCTTAACTGAAGAAAAAACATCGTGCTTATACGGAGGAGTTACGATACATGATGGAAATCAATTAGATGAAGAGAAAGTTATAGGCGTTAATGTATTTAAAGATGGTGTCCAACAAGAAGGTTTTGTTATAAAAACTAAAAAGGCTAAAGTAACAGTACAAGAATTAGATACTAAAGTTCGATTTAAATTAGAAAATTTATATAAAATATACAATAAAGATACCGGTAACATACAAAAAGGATGCATTTTCTTTCATTCTCATAATCAACAAGATCAATCATTTTATTATGATTTATATAACATAAAAGGTTCAGTAGGAGCAGAGTTTTTTCAATTTTATAGTGATAATAGAACAGTTAGCTCATCTAATTATCATATCGATGTATTTTTATATAAAGATTAAGTGATTGATGATTATCAACTGAATCATGAAAATAAACTATTATATGAGGGGACAACGATTTGAATTGTAGTAAAATTTGAAATTTATATATTATCTTGAATACGGATTCAAAATTATTTGTTGTAATTAGTAATAATGATAAATAGAATGTTAATTTATTTTGCTAGTGAATTTTTATTTTTAAAACTAATGCTATCGACACACTACACCCTGAACTATCTACAAGCGTGAATTTATAATAAGTTTCATTGTTAAATAGACTGAATAAGTTAGAGGAGGTTTTATGAAGAAATTATCTACTGTAATTATTATTTTGATTCTAGAAATAGTTTTTCATAATATAAATTATGCGAATGCCCAACCTGATCCTAAAATAGACGAACTAAATAAAGTAAGTGATTATAAAAGTAATAAGGGAACTATGGGAAATGTAATGAATCTTTATATGTCTCCACCTGTTGAAGGAAGAGGAGTTATCAATTCTAGACAGTTTTTATCTCATGATTTAATTTTTCCAATTGAGTATAAGAGTTATAATGAGGTTAAAACTGAATTAGAAAATACAGAATTAGCTAACAATTATAAAGGTAAAAAAGTAGACATTTTTGGTGTTCCATATTTTTATACATGTATAATACCTAAATCTGAACCGGATATAAACCAAAATTTTGGAGGTTGTTGTATGTATGGTGGTCTTACATTTAATAGTTCAGAAAATGAAAGAGATAAATTAATTACTGTACAGGTAACAATCGACAATAGACAATCACTTGGATTTACAATAACTACAAATAAGAATATGGTTACTATTCAAGAACTAGATTACAAAGCAAGACACTGGCTCACTAAAGAAAAAAAGCTATACGAGTTTGATGGTTCTGCATTTGAATCTGGATATATAAAATTTACTGAAAAGAACAATACAAGTTTTTGGTTTGACTTATTTCCTAAAAAAGAACTAGTACCTTTTGTTCCATATAAGTTTTTAAATATTTACGGAGATAATAAAGTAGTTGATTCTAAGAGTATTAAAATGGAAGTATTTCTTAATACTCACTGATAAGTATATTTAATATCACTATACAATCATAAAGTGCGTTTTTCGAACTTTTGTTCTAAGTGCTTTATAGATTCATGTAAATAGTTAGTTTATTGCTTTTTGAATTATTTAATTTTTCTCAATGATTTATTCTAAATATTTTTTATATTACTTTGATAAAAATCTGTCTAAAATTCTATTTGAATTGACTGTCAATAGCGGTTTGATATTGTTGTGATTTTAAATGTATTTTTACTTTTATAATCTTTTAGTCGACATGACTCTCCAGTGGAAATGATAATTTAATAACGTACATTTTTGATTGTTTAAGAATGTACAATTTTTTAACACTCTAGAGGTAAATATATCGAGGTAATCCGCATTCTCCGTTAATTTAACGGAAATACAATGAAATGTTAGTATTCTTAAAAGAGCAAGTGTCAAATACGTATCAAGAAAAAGATTTCCTGATTCGTTGACCTTGCTCTTTTTGTTCTAAAATAAAACGCGCAAATAAAAAAATTATCTGCTTTTATTAGTTCGATAAGATTTAAAGATTGATGAATATGAACAGGGGACAACTGTTAGTTTAACAAATTCGGCTTTCTTTGCTTTCATCGTTGCTTCCGCAACAGCGTTATCATAAGGACAACCTTTGGTACGTAAGGAACGTTTAATTTTAATGTTTCTAGGACTTCATCTATCAAATTCTTTGCATCTATCGGTGTGAAATATTTTGATTTGTTCAAGATTATGATTTATTCTGCTGATTGCTTTTGATGATACTAAATTTGCGTTAAAATGTAGTGTTTTAATTTGATAAAACTAGATTATTAAGATTTCAAATGATAAAATTGTTTTAAATTAATTGTATGAATTTTTGCATACAACATAGGCTCTCTGTAATAAACCTTTCCTTGTTAACTTCAATTTAATCGTTGTAATAGTCGATAAAGGATGTCTTATTATTAATAATATATTATTTCGTCACTTTATTGCTTGCCATAAATTCTTCTTAAGTTGCCTTGTTTTTAGTTAAAACTTTTCTTTTTATAGCATATACTTAAACATCCAAAATCGTGATACCACTTTCCGTTTGGTTGTTTTCATTTTGCAATATGATATCTTCTTCAAAATTGGCAAAATAATAAGGGTAGGCGATGTCATGAATTATATTAATGAGTTTATATCGATGATTATAATTATTTGGGCAATATTCAGTGTGACAATTAAAATGTCATTTTTATTGAACTTAAATTAACTATAGTTTCGCTATTATTTTTACATGTGTGAGAGTTGGAATTATTATCTATTATCAAAATCATTATTGGCTTCGTCTTCATTTGCGTCTTTAATTTCACTTTCAAACTTTTCGGGAACGTTTGAAGACCTTTGTTTAAAATCACATGTTGATTGTTCTATATACATCCTATCTAATTTGTATCTTGCTATTTCAACCTTTAATCGCTCTCTTTCGGCATCATTTCTCAATTTTTTAATATCTTCTGGTACTTTTTCTTGGAATTCTACACCGTCTATAGATTTTACATCTTTTCCCTTGAAAATCTGACAAAATATAGCGAAATGAGAAAGCCACATAGTTAAATTCAAAATTTCCTCTTTATTTGAATAAATTTCTTTTATAAAGTCGTGTGGAAGTTGGCTAATAAACTCAATCATACCAGGACTTTGGACATCTATTTTTTGTGAGTTAAATTTAAAAGAAGTGGTGTCAGTAAAAAGTTTTATTAAATAATTAAAATCATACCAAAGTTTAGGAGAAATATCTTTTGTTCTATTTATACCAATATTTATATGGATATTGTTATTTTGTATATAAATCGGATTTATTAAATAATTAATATGCTTTTTATACTCTGATAAACTTATTATTGTTTGGTGCATTTGAAGCTTATTTAGTATTTTAGGGTTTATACGATTACGAGGTATATGTTTCAGCCACTTTACCTTTCTGTGAAGTTTATTATTTGAAAATTTATAATTATTTTTTTGGCTATTTATTTTTAAACTATGGATATTTTTATCAGTATACTCTGTTGCATCACTAATAATAATACCTATGCAAAATTCGAAAGATCTATAATTGGGTATAATTACATAGTCACCTATATTAATTTTATGAATAAAATCAAATAAACGTTTACTTAAGTCAGTAATACTCCTTTTGGATAAATTGTTTTTATCTAATATTTTTTGTTTTTCATCTTCTGGTAAATTTGTTAGTGAATTTTCTAAATCTTTTTGTTTTTTTTTGGTTTTTTGAAGTTACTATTTTCTTGTATTTTTCAATATCATTGACTTCTTTTAAATCACATAGACTCACAATACTATTTGTAATAGAAACATGATTATTCTGTTTGAAATCTTGATACCAATCTCCGCCATTTGTACGTATTAACCAATAATTTACATCATCTCGAATTATATCAATACTTAAAAAATTTTCTTTTTCCATTCCCTCATCCTCCTCACGTCTTATAGGTACCAATAATTATAGGTTTGTTAGTTATAAATAACTTTACCAATCGATTTGATTTCATCAATAGAATCTAAATCATAAGTATTTGTTTTAAATTTACCTGAATAACTTGATGGTTCTAAATGAAACTTTGTTTCAATGTGTCTTACATACTTAAATGTAAATTCGCTACTCATACGTAATTTGAGTTTACCATTGCTATTAAGTCTATAATCATGAACAATAATGTAAACCATATTAGCAAGAATTTTATTCATACCTTTCTGGTTCGAGACCCATTTCTCTTAAAATTTGGTCGCTATTTTCTTGTGCTCTTTGAGCTTCTTCAGGTGTATAAAAATGCTTATACTCTCTTTTATATATCGGGTCTGTTTCTCCCTCTACATATCCTTCTCTAATAGGGTTATTTGTAGTTGTAAATGATTGTCCATTATAAATTTCTGTAACTTTATTCCCGTTTTCTATAACTGTGTAATTGTTTTTATTGCTTTGTTGCTCATTGTTATGATTACTATTATTATTTAAGACTGGTTGATTATTATTTGCATTTTGAACTTGCTCATTATTGTTTTTGTTTATGTCTTGATTCTTCTTTTCGTTCTTTGGTTTATTATTATTTTTCTTAGCTTCTTTTTTTACTTCTGATTTTTTTTCGTCTTCCAATTCCTTATTTTCATTGCTAGCATTCCCACATGCGACTAAAATCATTGTACTAGCTAGTAATAGACTGAATAATCTCCTCATACTGTAATCTCCTTTTATTTATATGTGAATCGATAGTTTTAAAATTAAACAATATCTATATTCTTATATTTGTCTAACTAAATGTATACGATTCATTTATATAATTATAAAATAATTGAAACTTTAGTACAATGTATTAATTGTATATGTTAAAAAGTTAAGATTATTAGTATAAAGATATCATTCATTCTCCGTTAATTTAACAGAATTACAATGAAATGTTAGTATTCTTAAAAGAGCAAGTGTCAAATACGTATCAAGAAAAAGTTTTTCTGACTCGTTGACCTTGTTCTTTTTTGTTCTAAAATAAAACGTGCAAATAAAAAGTTATCTACTTTTTTACTTGCACGATATGGTTTGAAAATTAAAGAATATGAATAAGGGACTACTGCTAATTTATGAGGTTAAAGTTTCAATGATTTTTGATTTATTAGACCATTTTAAAATCTCAAGGTTCTCATGTTCTGCTACAGTTTGTGCTCTTTCATTTATCGGATGATCTACATCATTTACAATTATTAACATGATAGGTTCTAATTTGTTTCTGGATGGTCTGTTTGGTTTGATATCACGGTAAATATAAGCTTCATTAGTTATTTTGTTAAAATCTAAGTTATTTGTAAAGTTAACTAGTTTTTCTGGTTGTGATTTTGTTTCTGAAACAATATAATCAATAGAATATTTTAAACCTGATTCTCCAGAAACAGAAACTTGTGCTAAACCTCTTATTTCTCGGTCATATAAGAATTCAAATACTTCTTCATAGAATATGTTTGTAACGTTAGATTTAGTAGTTAAAGTAAGGTCATAAATTTTCAATATGCCTTGAATTAAATTATGTTTAGACTGAGCAAAACTCTCATTTTTAACATCCGCTGTAATTTCTTTATCAACTAATTTTAAATTAAATTGATTTAAAATATTCTGTATAAGTTTAGTTCTCGTTTTTGTGTTTATATCAATACCCAACATTTCTAATTCATTAAGCGTCAATCCGTCATCTGATAGACAAATTTCATTATTAGGTAGTGTATCAGCATATATTCTAATAAAATCATTCAAATGATTCTTAAAGGGAGTAGTAATTTCTGTAGAACTATCTAATTCTTTGAAGATATAATTTTGTTTTAACCAGTTGAAATATTCGTTCATTCTTTCTTCGATAGTCTTCACTTAGTATCCCTCCATTTCTTTTACAGTAATCTTGGTTCTATTATAACATTATCGTGTTTTATATTAGTATACTTCATAAAGAAGTCTAATGATTCTATAATTTCGTCTGTTAATTCTAAATCTTCAATATCTTTTAATGGGATCGCAATACCACCATTATTATATTCTTCAGTATATATGTGTATATGTGGCGTAGGTATTCTTTCATTATTTGGTGGATTTGCATGATCACTACCATTAACATCGAACCTAATCATATTAGAATTATAATTATTACTTCTTAGCAAAATAGTTAGGTTAAGTGGATTTCTACGACCACCTTTGTTAATAATTAGAGTGAATTTTTCTTTATCATCTATTATATGAAATAACTTATGCTTTGTTTGTTCCCCAATCATAGGTATATTTATTACATTATTTTCGAAAATCTTTATTTTATGTAGTAGGTTTTTATATAATTCTGTTTCCATTATGCATCCTCCAATAATAGAATTTCTTTTAAATGATGGATATAAATTTAATATAAGAATGAAATATAACCATGTATTTCTAACTTTTTATAGTAATTTACTATTTTTAAAACTATTAGAAAGAATTGTTCAATCATTTTTTCTCTCTCACAAAAAAAGTATTACAGCATTATTGAAGTACTTTTTACTTATTGGCAGTATATTTACCATATATGATTATATTATACGAAAATCTTCTAATAAAAAATATTATTTTATTAGGAGATTTTTCTCATCTTATCTTTTATTAATTTTAAATGGGCTATTACTTTTTTGATTAACGATTGTGTAAATATACGTATTGATTAAGTTATAACAGACTTGTTTTCATATGATTTATTAACATAAGTTGTTTCATCTCCATTTAACGGACAATAGTTAATAATCAGTTAATTTTAAATTCAATTATAGATTATTTGTGATAATACAAACATTATTTTTTAATATTTGATTAAAGTTCGTTTTGATTTTTATAGTGAAAAAGTTGAGTATCGGCAATTTTATCATATAGTTCGAATATAAAGGGAACTATTTAAATGTAATGAAGGTTGCGCCAAAATGACCGGTTTTCAGCATCATAAATGAATAAATTGTGTCATTTTTAATATTTTATAGCATTTTATTTTTTAATGAACAGTTAATTTTATAAATAAGTGAAATAATCTAGAATAAATTTGTATTAAAAATTTATATAGAAAGAAAGTGAAACTCATGTTTAAGAAAAAAATGTTAGCTGCAACTTTGTCAGTAGGACTGATTGCACCTTTAGCATCTCCGATTCACGAATCTAGAGCAAATACTAATATTGAAAATATTGGTGATGGTGCTGAAGTAATCAAACGTACGGAGGATGTAAGTAGTAAGAAATGGGGCGTTACTCAAAATGTTCAATTTGACTTTGTAAAAGATAAAAAATATAACAAAGACGCTTTAATTGTTAAAATGCAAGGTTTTATTAATTCCAGAACTTCATTTTCAGATGTGAAGGGTAGTGGATATGAGTTAACAAAACGAATGATTTGGCCATTCCAATATAATATAGGACTTTCTACTAAAGATCCATATGTTAGCTTAATCAATTATCTTCCTAAAAATAAAATAGAAACTACGGATGTTGGTCAAACATTAGGATATAACATTGGAGGTAATTTCCAGTCAGCACCATCTATAGGTGGCAATGGCTCATTTAATTATTCTAAAACAATTAGTTATACCCAAAAGAGTTATGTCAGTGAAGTAGACAAGCAAAACTCAAAATCTGTTAAATGGGGTGTTAAAGCAAACGAATTTGTTACGCCTGATGGTAAAAAATCTGCGCAAGATAGATATTTATTCGTACAAAGTCCAAATGGTCCGTCAGGTTCAGCAAGAGAATACTTTGCTCCTGATAATCAATTGCCACCATTAGTTCAAAGTGGCTTTAATCCATCATTTATCACTACACTATCACATGAAAAAGGTTCAAGTGATACGAGTGAATTTGAAATTTCATATGGTAGAAACTTAGATATTACATATGCGACTTTATTCCCTAGAACTGGTATTTACGCAGAAAGAAAGCATAATGCATTTGTAAATAGAAACTTTGTAGTTAGATATGAAGTTAACTGGAAAACACATGAAATTAAAGTGAAAGGACATAATTAATATGAAAATGAAAAAATTAGTCAAATCTTCAGTTGCTTCATCAATTGCACTGCTTTTGCTATCGAATACAGTTGATGCAGCTCAACATATCACACCTGTAAGCGAGAAAAAAGTAGATGACAAAATCACTTTATACAAAACAACAGCAACATCTGATAATGATAAATTGAATATTTCTCAAATTTTAACGTTTAATTTCATTAAGGATAAAAGTTATGACAAAGATACGTTAGTACTTAAGGCAGCTGGTAACATTAATTCAGGTTATAAAAAGCCTAATCCAAGAGATTACGATTACTCACAGTTTTATTGGGGCGGTAAGTATAATGTTTCGGTTAGTTCAGAATCAAATGATGCTGTAAATGTTGTTGACTACGCGCCTAAAAATCAAAATGAAGAATTCCAAGTTCAACAAACATTAGGTTATTCTTATGGTGGAGATATTAATATATCTAATGGCTTATCAGATGGATTAAATGGATCAAAATCATTTTCAGAAACGATAAATTATAAACAAGAAAGTTACAGAACTACGATTGATAGAAAAACAAATCATAAATCAATTGGCTGGGGCGTTGAGGCGCACAAAATTATGAATAATGGTTGGGGACCATATGGTAGAGATAGTTATGACCCAACATATGGTAATGAACTGTTTTTAGGTGGTAGACAAAGTAGTTCAAATGCTGGACAAAATTTCTTGCCAACACATCAAATGCCTTTATTGGCGCGTGGTAACTTTAACCCAGAATTTATAAGCGTACTTTCTCATAAACAAAATGATACAAAAAAATCTAAAATCAAAGTAACTTACCAAAGAGAAATGGATAGATATACTAATCAATGGAATCGACTACACTGGATTGGCAATAACTACAAAAATCAAAATACAGTAACGTTTACATCTACTTATGAAGTTGATTGGCAAAACCATACTGTTAAATTAATCAGTACGGATTCTAAAGAAACTAATCCTGGAGTATAGAATTGTACATGATTAAATAATCAACAATGTGCAATTATTTCAATTATCAAACGGAATTAAAGAACTAACATAATTTTTATTTACACATATGATAATTTTTAGTTAGGGAAATGTAGATTGCTTTGCTGAATAGCAGGATGCTAAATTTGAGAAAGTAGAATTATTTAGAAACTTCCAACATATAAAAATTATTATTAAAATGGAACCACGTCTTAATCGGCGTGGTTCTTTTTGTATATATAGCATCTATAATTGTATGACGGTGAAAGTTCATTACAAACTTGGTATTGGTAAATTTATCATTTTAAGTATCGGCGATTTAATTGAAATAGAAACTATTATCGAAGAAACACTATATAACACGATAATTATACGTTACTAAACTTTTCTTCAAGTTCTTTTTTGTTTTCAAATGAAAATACATCTACATTATATTGAGACAACATTGTTGATACTGCTTCGCTAATATCGCCTTGTTGTTCTGTAATGATATTAAGTCTAGCATTAGAATCAAAATTTTTATTTCTATGTACTTCAACATCATTCCAATCGAAAAGGACATTTTTTGCATTGTTTTTATCGATTCGTTTAATTGTTTTAACATACTCTGTAGCTTCTCCTGGAAATACTGCTTCGAAACTATGGATTAACTTAGATTTTCCCTCTACCTTAAATTCGGGAAACATATTAGGATATATCTTTCTGTTTGATAGAAAATATTGTATCACTTCGTCTTTAAATAATGACTTAATATTTTCTTTCTTTAATATTCCCAAATAACTAATCTCAGAAATAGCCAAAACATAATCATGAATGGCTTGAGATAAGTCTATTCTATTTGTATAAAAGTTTATGTGCTTATTTTCAATGACTAGACCGTAATTTTGTACAATATTATTGAGAAGTTGATACTTTTTTTGTTTTTTATGATTAGTTAAATCTAAACCAAATTGTTCCATGTTCCATAAAGTTTCACCATGATCAGTTAGTTTATATCGATCCCCTGAAAAAGATATATTTACAGAAATAGAATCACCAAAATAATCGACGATAGGTGAATAAAATTCTATAGTCTCATTTTCTAATGGGATAAACTTTGATTCTGTTTGTAAGTAATCAAAATAGTCTTTGCTAATAGATTTAATTGTGTTGTCATGCATAGTATCACCAACTCATGAATAGATTAGTTTCAATTTTAATATTATCATTATGATTAGTTTTTGTATATTCAAGCAAAGTAAATAATTGTTTTACAAAATCAGAGCTATCTTCAAATATTTTATAAGGTAAAGGATATGCTTTCATATGGGTTACGCCGTCAGCTTTTTGTATAAATTCTTTTTCAGAAAATATATTAATTCTATTTCCCCTTATTTTCTCATTATTAGAGTTTTTATGAAAACCGTCATTAAGATTTAAACGTAACAAGCTATAGTTGTAACGGCATTCTCTGAAATTTATAGTTGCTTTTCCAGGCTTTAAAAAGTAGCTTAAAGTGAAAAAGTATTCAGAATTACATGATGTTATGCTAATATCTCCCTTACAAGTATCGACTAATTTAATGTTGTATTGTTCAAGTATTTCTTTACTTAGATTTAGTAAAGAATTTAAATCTTCATCGTTCAGTTTTAAATGCATTTAAACATCTCCTTAGTTTAGATTTTACGTCTTAAATCCTTGTATTATTTACAGTATTTGTAGTAAGTCATATTGAAGTTTTCTATAAACTTAATAATTATTTATTTTTAGCGTCATAATCGTTTAGCAGTGCATGACAATGAAATATTTATTAATTTAGTATGTACCGCCATTTTTTACGTTATTAATAATTTGTGATAATGATAGATATATTTTCATTAAAGATGTAATGGCTATTGTTGCCGGAATCTTAATGTTTATTTTTAACGTCTTTTTTGGATTAGAAGTGCTTGGAGATTATTCGTGGTTCTATCTACCAATCACATATGCTACACGTTACGTTTATATGTATATAGAAGGGAGTATTCCAGTAACAATGACAATGTTGATCTATATTATTATCACGTTGCTATTAGCAGTTTTACTCTTTAAAGGATTTAATAAATGGAGCGGTAGAACAATTAAAGATTAAAGATTGGGGCGCTAATGGTAAAAGAAATTTAGTTGCGTTTAAAAGGGAGGAAAAAGAACAGATAAATATGAATACAAAATAATTTTGTATTCGGACAGCAGGGGTATTAGACGCGATTGACAATGTCTGGTTAATTAAACGTAATGTTTATTTAAGCGATGAATATCAGGTGCAAAGTTTTTGAATTTGAATGTAATTGAGGTTTATTGATTAGACATTTTATTGAATTGCGTGTTATTATATAAATGTAAAAATAAGACGACATGCGCGAACATGTCGTCAAAGCAAGCCAAACGCTGGCTTCTAAAATATTTTTTTAACCATTCCAACTTGCCAAAGTTAATGCGGAATGGTTTTTTTATTTTCCACTATTTGAAATAAAAATGACGTTTTAATATATTATGGGCTAGGTGGTTTGTAAGAAAGGGTTAGTTATTAAGGTTTTATGAATTAAGGAAATTTGAGTTTAAGGTTTATTCAATTGTGATTTTATCAATGAAGCGTTTTTTGAATGTAGTTCCACTGTTACTTGAGATTCCTTCACCAACTTTACCAGAAACAGTAGTATTTGTATTGTTAGACTTATCATTACAATGTATAGTTACTTTTTGTCCATCTGCTACTAAACCTTTATCTTTTAACTTTGTTGTTAATGAATCCCATGTTTTTTTAGTGTCTAGTTCTTTGTTAAAGTCATCGTAGACATTTTCCTTAGTTAAATCGATTTGTTTTAATCCTTTAAAATCAATTTTTTGATTGAAATTATCGCCGTTATCATTTCCAGGCGCAGATACACTAGATGAATTATCGTCTTTAAGTGAATAAGTTACTTTTATATCTTCGTCTTTATTACCGCTAATAATATCTGAATCAATTAATGAATCTTTAACTTTTTTCCACAATTGACCATCTGTAATTTTTTCTTCTGCTTTAGCTGTTTTAACAACTTTATTTGTATCTAATCCTAAGTATGAAGAATGTAAGCCTGTTCCTAATGTTGTTAATACTAAAGCACTTGCTACTAATGTTTTACCTAAAAATTTTGTATTCATTTTAATTGCTCCTTTTTTTATATTGTAAACGTTTACAATGCAAATATAATAATATTTTTTTAAAAGGACAATTAACTAAACATCAAAAATTTATTAACTAACTATTAACTAAAAAATAGAATAATTTTTTAACATCGTTTTGTTGTTTTGAATTATAAAAATTAAAGTAAAAATGCTGGAAATGAAAGATTGTTGGTGAGAATTTTGAGATGTAGATAAATGTCAAACTAGTCTATAGGTAAAAATTTATAATTAATTTGAAAAGAATGTCTCAAATAATGTTTGAATTAGCAGGTGTCATACTTAGTAATATTAAGTAAACATTTTATACTTTATCAGAACAAAAAAAGACATGCTTCAACATGTCAATGAACCTAATACATATTATCTTAACAACGAAATTGAATCAAACCTGAAAAACGTATTTACAAATCGCAACTACTCTATCCAAGTCAAAATCGCAAAATCTGATCCCCGAAATAACATATCTCGAAAAAAATTCCATAATTCAATCAACTTCAATAATTAACAATACATTACTAGTTCCAAATATACTCATACATGCATGTTTCATTGATTGACTGCATATTGTCATAAATAATAGGGGAACTAATCGCTAATAATATAGTTAAACACAATACATAATAAAGTGAAAGATTATAAACACATGAATTGTTCACCATTCCGCCATAAATATTCAATCACCTAATTTCCGAATAAATATTACAATTTCAGTTCTATAATTAATATTTAAGACCAAAATAATCCTGATAAGTCAATTTTAATTGCGTGATATTGAGTTTTAAGCATATTTAAATAAATGAGTCAATTCATGTATATGAATTTAATAAAATGTTAATAAGTAGTTAATTAATATTTAATTAATATTTTTATATAAAATGTATATAGTAAATGTGTATCTAGATACATTAACTATAAAAATAAATTTGAAAGGAGGTAAAATATGAATAAAAATGTAATCGTTAAAGGTTTAACTGCTTTAACTATTTTAACATCTCTTGGTTTCGCTGAAAATATTTCTGATCAGCCTCATTCAATTGCCAAAGCAGAAAAGAATGTCAAAGAAATTACCGATGCAACTAAGGCACCATACAATTCAGTGGTAGCATTTGCGGGTGGTACTGGTGTAGTTGTTGGTAAAAATACAATCGTAACTAACAAACATATCGCTAAAAGTAATAATATTTTTAAAAATAGAGTATCAGCACATTATTCGAGTAAAGGTAAAGGCGGAGGAAACTACGACGTTAAAGACATTGTAGAATATCCCGGAAAAGAAGACCTTGCGATAGTTCATGTTCATGAAACAAGTACAGAAGGTTTGAATTTTAATAAGAACGTTAGTTATACAAAATTTGCAGACGGAGCAAAAGCGAAAGATAGAATTTCTGTTATTGGTTATCCAAAGGGTGCACAAACAAAATATAAAATGTTTGAATCAACTGGAACGATTAATCATATCAATGGAACGTTTATGGAATTTGATGCGTATGCACAACCAGGGAACTCTGGATCACCTGTATTGAATTCTAAAAATGAACTGATTGGTATTTTATATGCAGGTAGTGGAAAAGATGAATCTGAAAAGAATTTTGGTGTCTATTTCACACCACAATTAAAAGAATTTATTCAAAATAATATTGAAAAATAAGTATCATCAATTCATTCGTGAAGTTGATTTTTTAAAGAGTGATTAAGAAAACGGTTACATAATTAACTAAATATACTGAATTATGTATCTAGATATCAAAATAATTAAAAAAGAGGAACTTAAAATGAACAAAAACGTAGTCATCAAGAGTTTAGCAGCTTTAACAATTTTAACATCTGTAGCAGGTATTGGAACAACATTGGTTGAGGAAGTTCAACAAACTGCCAAAGCAGAAAATAATGTCACAAAAATTAAAGATACTAATATTTTTCCATATACAGGTGTAGTTGCTTTTAATAGTGCTACTGGATTTGTAGTTGGAAAGAATACTATTTTAACAAATAAACATGTGTCGAAAAATTACAAAGTGGGTGATCGTATTACTGCACATCCAAATAGTGATAAAAGTAATGGTGGTATTTATTCGATTAAAAAGATTATTAATTATCCAGGTAAAGAAGATGTATCAGTCATTCAAGTTGAAGAGCGTGCAATAGAACGTGGTCCAAAAGGATTTAATTTTAATGATAATGTAACGCCATTCAAATATGCAGCAGGGGCTAAAGCTGGTGACCGAATTAAAGTGATTGGTTATCCACACCCATACAAAAATAAATATGTTTTACATGAGTCAACTGGTCCTGTGATGTCAGTAGAAGGTAGCAGCATTGTATATTCAGCGCATACTGAAAGCGGAAACTCTGGATCACCTGTATTAAACAGCAACAACGAATTAGTTGGTATTCATTTTGCTTCTGATGTAAAAAATGATGACAACAGAAATGCATATGGCGTCTACTTTACACCAGAAATTAAAAAGTTCATTGCAGAAAACATAGATAAATAAACAAATTGACTTTAAACGAGCGTTGCAACATATCTCGAATTGTAAAGGAGCTTGAAAATGAATAAAAATATAGTCATTAAAAGCATGGCAGCATTAGCCATTCTAACCTCAGTAACTGGAATAAATGCTGCAGTCGTTGATGAGACACAACAAATAGCAAATGCAGAGAAGAATGTTACGCAAGTTAAAGATACAAATGTTTTTCCATATAATGGCGTCGTTTCATTTAAAGATGCGACAGGTTTTGTAATTGGAAAAAATACAATTATCACTAATAAACATGTATCAAAAGACTATAAAGTTGGCGATAGAATTACTGCCCACCCAAATGGCGACAAAGGCAACGGTGGCATTTATAAAATTAAAAATATTTCTGATTATCCAGGTAATGAGGATATATCAGTAATAAACGTTGAAGAAAATGCTGTTGAACGTGGAGCAAATGGTTATAATTTTAACGAAAATGTACAAGCTTTTAAATTTGCCAAAGATGCAAAAGTTAACGACAAAATTAAAGTTATTGGATACCCTTTACCAGCTCAAAATACATTCAAACAATTTGAATCAACTGGAACTGTAAAAAGTATTAAAGATAATAATTTAAATTTTGATGCATATATCGAGCCTGGAAATTCAGGATCTCCAGTTTTAAATTCAAATAATGAAGTCGTAGGAGTTGTTTATGGAGGTATTGGAAAAATCGGATCAGAATACAATGGTGCAGTTTATTTTACGCCTCAAATCAAAGAATTTATTCAAAAGCACATTGAACAATAAACATATTTAAATTTACACCAAGAACATGTTGTTCAATGATTTTAATGAAAAAACATCGGTGAATATAACATAAAAAAACAAACGTCTATATCAAAAGCATCATGAATAAACAGAGGAGCACAAAAATGAATAAAAATATAATCATCAAAAGTATTGCAGCATTGACGATTTTAACATCAGTGACTGGCGTCGGCACAACAATGGTTGAGGGGATTCAACAAACGGCCAAAGCCGAAAATAGTGTGAAATTAATTACCAATACGAATGTTGCACCATACAGTGGTGTTACATGGATGGGCGCTGGAACAGGCTTTGTAGTTGGAAATCATACAATCATTACTAATAAACATGTTACTTATCACATGAAAGTCGGTGATGAAATTAAAGCTCATCCTAATGGTTTTTATAATAACGGTGGTGGACTTTATAAAGTTACTAAGATTGTAGATTATCCTGGTAAAGAAGATATTGCGGTTGTGCAAGTTGAAGAAAAATCAACGCAACCAAAAGGTAGAAAATTTAAAGATTTCACTAGCAAATTTAATATAGCATCAGAAGCTAAAGAAAGTGAACCTATATCTGTTATTGGTTATCCAAATCCTAATGGAAATAAACTACAAATGTATGAATCAACTGGTAAAGTATTATCAGTGAATGGAAATATAGTGACATCGGATGCAATTATTCAGCCTGGCAGTTCTGGTTCACCTATATTAAATAGTAAACGAGAAGCAATTGGCGTAATTTTTGCTGGTAATACTCCATCAGGTGAAAGTAAAAGAGGATTTGCTGTTTATTTCTCTCCTGAAATTAAGAAATTCATTGCAGATAATTTAGATAAATAATTAAAACTTAGACATTCACCCAATCCTGACAAAATACACTATAACTAACATTTATTAATATATATTGCATTATTTAATTTGCATCAAAGCCAATCAATGATTGATTTTCACCAACTCAATTGTTGATTGGTTTTATTTATGTATGAGTAAAAAACGTTTTGACATCAATGAGAATATAAATGATTTTGAAAGCATTTGAAAGCTACAACATTTCCATAAAATTTTTCAATAACAATTGCGCCACTAAAACTCAAAAATTTCCACCACCAACATCAAAATTCTCAACATCGCAACATAACCAAATGTTATAATAAATCTATTACACAAAGAGATAAATTACTTATTCAAAGGCGGAGGAATCACATGTCTATTACTGAAAAACAACGTCAGCAACAAGCTGAATTACATAAAAAATTATGGTCGATTGCGAATGATTTAAGAGGGAATATGGATGCGAGTGAATTCCGTAATTACATTTTAGGCTTGATTTTCTATCGCTTCTTATCTGAAAAAGCGGAACAAGAATATGCAGATGCCTTGTCAGGTGAAGATATCACGTATCAAGAAGCATGGGCAGATGAAGAATATCGTGAAGACTTAAAAGCAGAATTAATTGATCAAGTCGGTTACTTCATTGAGCCACAAGATTTATTCAGCGCGATGATTCGTGAAATTGAAACGCAAGATTTCGATATCGAACATCTGGCGACGGCAATTCGTAAAGTTGAAACATCAACACTAGGTGAAGAAAGTGAAAATGACTTTATCGGACTATTCAGCGATATGGATTTGAGTTCAACGCGTTTAGGTAACAATGTCAAAGAACGTACTGCGTTAATTTCCAAAGTTATGGTTAATCTTGACGACTTACCATTCGTTCACAGTGACATGGAAATTGATATGTTAGGTGATGCATACGAATTTCTTATCGGGCGCTTTGCGGCGACAGCGGGTAAAAAAGCAGGCGAGTTCTATACACCACAACAAGTATCTAAGATACTGGCGAAGATTGTGACAGATGGTAAAGATAAATTACGTCACGTGTATGACCCAACATGTGGGTCCGGTTCATTACTGTTACGTGTAGGTAAAGAAACGCAAGTGTATCGTTATTTCGGACAAGAACGTAACAATACCACATACAACTTAGCACGCATGAACATGTTATTACATGATGTGCGTTATGAAAATTTCGATATCCGTAATGATGACACGTTGGAAAATCCAGCCTTTTTAGGCCATACATTTGATGCGGTTATTGCGAACCCGCCATACAGTGCGAAATGGACAGCAGATTCAAAATTTGAAAATGATGAACGATTCAGTGGTTACGGCAAGCTTGCGCCAAAATCCAAAGCAGACTTTGCCTTTATTCAACACATGGTACATTACCTAGACGATGAAGGTACCATGGCCGTTGTACTCCCACATGGTGTCTTATTCCGTGGTGCCGCAGAAGGTGTCATTCGTCGTTATTTAATCGAAGAAAAGAACTACCTAGAAGCCGTGATTGGCTTACCAGCCAATATTTTCTATGGGACAAGTATTCCAACATGTATTTTAGTATTTAAAAAATGTCGCCAACAAGACGACAACGTACTATTTATCGATGCATCCAATGATTTTGAAAAAGGAAAAAATCAAAACCATTTAAGCGACGCCCAAGTCGAACGCATTATTAACACATATAAGCGTAAAGAAACGATTGATAAATATAGCTACAGTGCGACATTACAAGAGATTGCCGATAACGATTACAACTTAAATATACCGAGATATGTCGATACATTCGAAGAAGAAGCGCCGATTGATTTAGATCAAGTCCAACAAGATTTGAAAAATATCGACAAAGAAATCGCAGAAATTGAACAAGAAATCAATGCATACCTGAAAGAACTTGGGGTGTTGAAAGATGAGTAATACACAAACGAAAAATGTGCCAGAGTTGAGATTCCCAGGGTTTGAAGGTGAATATTCTTTAGACATTTTTGGAAATCTAGCAACGAATAAGAGTGATAAATTTAACCCTCAAAATGAGAATGCAAGTATTGATATAGAATTGGATTGTATTGAACAAAATACGGGTCGATTAATTAAAATTTATAATTCAAAAGAATTTTCAAGTCAAAAAAATAAATTCAATCCACAAAATGTTTTGTATGGGAAGCTCAGACCATATTTGAATAAGTATTATTTTACAAAAAAAAGTGGAGTGTGTTCATCAGAAATATGGGTTTTGAAATCAACGAAAGAAGATAAATTATTGAATTTATTTCTATATTATTTTATACAAACAAAACGATATTCTGATGTTGCTAGTAAATCGGCTGGGTCTAAGATGCCAAGGGCTGATTGGGGTTTAATAGAAAATATAAGAGTATATTTTCCAGAATTATGTGAACAGCAAAAAATAGGCGAATTCTTCAGCAAACTCGACCGACAAATTGTATTAGAAGAACAAAAACTTGAATTACTTCAACAACAGAAAAAAGGCTATATGCAGAAAATTTTCTCACAGGAATTGCGATTCAAGGATGAGAATGGTAATGATTATCCGGAGTGGGTTGTTAAGTTAATAGGTGATATTGGAAAAGTTGCTATGAATAAACGAATTTATAAGCATGAAACTTCAGCAAATGAAGAAATACCCTTTTATAAAATAGGTAATTTTGGAAAAAAAGCAGATACATTTATTTCTAGAGAGCAATTTAATGAATATAAAGAAAAATATCCATATCCTAAAAAAGGTGACATCTTAATTTCGGCTTCTGGTAGTATTGGAAAAACAATTGAATACAAAGGGGAAGAAGCTTATTATCAAGATTCAAATATAGTTTGGTTAGATCATAATGAAGAAGTACTTAATGTTTTTTTAAAGTATTTTTATATTCTTGTTAAATGGAATGGAGTTGAAGGAACAACAATTAAAAGACTCTATAATAAAAATATTTTGAATACAAAAATAGACTTACCAACTATTAGTGAACAGCAAAAAATAGGTGACTTTTTTTGCTATATTGATAACTTAATTGAAATACAGGAACAAAAACTTGAATTTTTAAAACGGAGAAAACAATCGCTTCTACAAAAAATGTTTGTTTAATAAGTCTATACAAAACCT
>ERZ1023451.99-NODE-99-length-22788-cov-600.128492_pt1 | contig 22788 bp, 17 predicted proteins | sample MGYA00380524_ERZ1023451 | MGnify/ENA primary metagenome ERZ1023451 (study PRJEB33173, sample SAMEA4830330) | metagenome | study: EMG produced TPA metagenomics assembly of the PRJEB25223 data set...
AACCTTGGTGTAGTTTGGTGATTCAACATATTTTGATGAATTTATTTCATGGCTACTTACACTATGTTTACCTTCACTTCTCACCATACTATCTTTCGGACCATGTGTCACGTGATTTTGTGGTGTAACAGCACGTTTCATTTTTTGACCCATGTTTCTCAAAGTAGTTGTTTCAGCAAATTTTATACCACCCATTCCCGCTGGTGCAAGTTGTTGTTTAAATGGATGTGCTATTTCTTTATCAAGTCCATTATTCACTATTCGCTTGACGTTTTGTGCTTGTTGTCCAATCCAATTTCTACTTTGTTGAACAGTATGAGTTGCTTGACCACGCATGTTACTCAGCATTTGTCCAACATGAGTATTTTGAGCAAAGTTACGAGAATGATTCAACACACTGTTTTTCATCATTCCCATTTTAGGTGAAATACGACTAACTGCTTGTTGCATTGTCTTTTGCAATCCTGTTTTAACTGCAAATTTTTCTCCGCCTTTGAAGCCTAATTTCATTAAACTTTTCCCAGCACCTTTGAGGAAGCCCATACCTGGCAACGGAATAAGTGAAAGTCCTTCCATGATGCGTTCTTCTTTAGATAGCTTTCTTCCAGTTACAATATTTTTTCCTGTGGCTGCATTTGCTGCTGAATAAGCGGAATAAGCACCAATAGCTACTGCTCCAGCAACCGGATTAATACAAGATAAAACTACCATACCAGCTAGTGCTGCAATCTCTATAGCTTCTTCTTTTTTCTTTTGCTCCTCTAGCTCTTCCGCTTCAGCTACTGTCATGTAATCACAAGAAGCACCTTGAGTCATCATTTTTTCAAAATCACTCTTAGATAGTTTCTTATCTTCTTTTTTCATTTCTTTGTAATGCTGATCAATTACTTTTACAAATTCTTGATCCGATTTTAATATTTCATCGATGCTATAAACATCGCTGTCACTTTTCTTGGCATCTCCCTTTGCAATTTTCCCAGAAGCCCCATAGGTATCTCTACCATGACCACCGCCATTTTTTATTAATATATTTTCCAATTTGACATTCGTTATACCTTTGAATGCTTTATCTATATCTTCTATAAATGGCGTGTCAATAATTTCTTTCATTTTCGAATCTAATTGAGATGCATAATCATATAGCTCATTTTGATAATAACCCATTAATTTAGATCCTTGTGGACCTACTAAACTACTTGTTAATGATATTGCGCCATCTTCGTCTAAAGAACTGACATCGCTTACCGCATCATCCATTGTTGTATCTACATCTAAGAAGTCTTGCCCCTCTATTGCATCTATTACACTTTGGATAGATGACTTTTCATTGTCATAATCAGCTGTTAGATATTCAATATCTTTTGTCATGTCATGCACCTATCCCTCAATATTATAGTAAAGCTTGGCAAATTCCGTACCCCAATGTTCATCTGCTTCAAAGAACTTTTGTGCTGAATTCATGACGCCACCACCGAGTGTGCTCAGTGGACCTTTGAGACCACTAATGACTGTTGCAGCACTACTATAGCCATTTTCCATAGAATGTGCAGCTTTTTCACTACTGTAATAATTTAATTGCGCTATTTTTCCAAAGTTTTGAGCTATTTCATCATACTTTTGACTAATGCTTTCTAATTCTTTTACAACATGTGCAATCGTTTCAGCTTTAACACTAATTTTCCCACTCAACGTCATTACTCCTCTGTCTTATTAATATGATTTTCATCAGTATTGAATCCAAATAATTCTCGTATAAATGTATTAATGACACCAATATGAACATTCAGCACTTTATCTTTTAATGGGTATCGAATGAGTAGCAAATCATTTTGTTCATAAATGTTATATAAACTTTGTTGAGGGTCACCTTGATGATTGTAGATTTCAATTTCTAACACACGCCCAATCGTATCGATACTTTCATTATTTAAGTTCTCCAATGTTTCATCGTCAATTTGTTTAAAGTCCCAATCATTGGACTTTTCTTGTCTCATTAATAAAGGATATGATTGTACAATCGACCACCATGCAATGTCTTTACTTATAATTCGTATTTGAAACCCATTATTTTTAAACCGGCTTAACAAAATATATTCATCTTTTTCATAGCTAAATGGTGCAAAATACATATCATTAATTCGAATATTTACAATGGCGCTAATATACTCTCTGACTAATGTAGCCACTTTAAAACCTGCATCAGTTAACTTGTCATTCTCTGTTACTAATTCCTTTTCAATTAAAGCCGCTTTAGCTTCTTCAAAATTTGATGGATCAAACAATTCAAAATTTACGAGAGGCAATTTACTACCACCTAAAATTGTTAATTCTTCGTAAGAAAAATAATCTATTCGCTTAACATCTTTCATCATGGGTTCACCCTATCAAGCCCTTGCTTAATTGATAATGTATCGTATTTCGCTAGATTTTGACTTAAGTTATCAATTGCTTTTTGATGGTCAGCCATCGGTTGTACTAATTCTTCTTGAAACTTTGCCATAATGAGTAACACATCTTTCACCTTATTGGCGAACTGTCCTTCCCAATCACTACCTTCGATATACTCAGCGAGCTGTTGCGTTTGCTTTTGACATGCTTCAATATCTTTAGCTGTTTTTGCCGCTAATTGTTTCGCTTGATCAACCTTGCCACCATCTGCTTTAATACCTTTATATCCACCCATATCTTCACCTCAATATTAATTCATTGCTTTATTAAAATATTCACTTGCCTTTTCGCCAGCAATTTCCTTAGCTTTTTGGAGGGATTCTTTATTTTTATCGATATCTTCACCCAACATTTCAAGCTTTTGTTTCATCAAATTTCTTTTTTCAATATATAACGTATTGGGCGCCTTTCCCTTAACAGTTACACTGTCCTTATTAGCACTAGATTTTGCAATTTGTACGTCCTTTGCTGTGCTTTCAATATCATCTAGTGCAAAACTCAAATTAAATTCTAATCGCTTATATTGTTCAGCTTTTCTTAAATATCCAGAACGAACTTCAATTTCATGCGCAATCTCTTCAGCATGCTTTTTAATATCTTTAAATTTCGACTTAACCATTGTTTCAATATCATTAAAATTCATAACATACCTCCCTCCTATTTAATTCATTGCTATTTAAACCATCTAATCTTTTGATAAGCTTGGTTTGCGACCATATATGCTTCGTTTTCTTTAATAACAGGTTCTCGTTGAATAAATCTAAATTTAAAGAATTGTTGGTCTGAAATACGAATACCTATACTAAATTGGTTAATCATTTTACGTGCAACATCAATCTGTTTATCATAAGCATCTATTAATTCTTTATGAATGCCGACAAATAAAATGTTCAAGCCAAGTTCTGGTCCTTTTGTAATAAGCTTTTTAACATCATCTTCCGGAATATACGTGCAATCAATAAATGTTTTAAAATCATTGATAATATAAAGTGAATCTTTTTCAAATGGGCCGTCCATTTCTCTTTGTTTTAAGTCTTCAATCATTAGTTGATGAATCGCTTTAATGTCTTCTCTTTCTTCGGCAAAGTTAGCCACTTGATGCCTATAAGCTTTAAACTCTCCACTTGAGTCTGCGATACAAATCGCATATTTTTCATTTAATATGTCAATTTCTTTCATCATAATTTCAGCAATATGCGCAATTTCTCTCGGATTTTCTGATGAAATCATTGCTGGTTCAGTTAATTTAATTTTTTGTAGTGTAACACCTTCATAATCTAATCCAATTGGTAAAGCACCATTTGCAACTATATCCGGTAAGCTTAATGATTCTCTGTAATCTTCATATTTAATTTCATCTGGCATCATAGGAATATCACTTGGTGTTTCACCTTTATAAAATTCTGTCATCGCCGATACTTCATCATTAATTTGATCATTATATGATTTGGTCTCATCATGTTTAAATGGTTGGCCAATATGGAATGATACGTTGTCATCGCTGCTTAACAATGCTCGACCCACTACATCTTTAACCGCAAATTTTTGCTGTCCTACTACGTTCGACACCTCTGATTTATCATATAAAAACATGGCGATACGCGTTTTCATATTAATGTACATTGGTGTTTTCATAGCGTTAGCTCTTGAGGCAGTTAAGGTTACTTGCATGTCTAATGCTAGCCCTTCACGTGTCATTTTAATCATCATATTTTCAAAAACTTCTTGGAAAGGTGAATCTTTTACTGCGTCAAAGTTATCAATAAGAATAAAGACATGCGGAATTGTTTCACCAGTTAATTTTCGATATTCAGAAATACTAGTGACACGATACTGACTTAAAATCTTCTTACGACGATCAATTTCATCATTAAATATACGTATCGCCTTAGCAATCTTGTCTTCTTGATCTACTGTAAAGTAATCAGCGACATGCGGTATGTCTGTGACTGGCATCAAACCATTGGTACCGAAATCGAACAAGTACATGTGTGCTTGATCAGGACGATGGTGTCTTGCAACATCGAAAATAATGTTGTGTAAGAACGTTGTTCTACCATATCCTGGACTTCCGATTAACGCGATGTGACCAGCTTTTTTCAATTGCAATACCATCGGCCCTTGATATTGTTCTTCTGGTACGTCTTTAAGTCCTAATGTTAATTCCACTTCTTTTGCATCATCTGACCATAATTTTCTGAAATCTGTTTCTACTAAATCTTCTTGATATACATTTTCTGGTAATGGTGGTAACCATGGACGCTTAACTTCTTCAATTTCTAATCGTGTTGTAATAGATTCGATATGATCGATAACCGCTTCTAACTCAGTTTGGTTTTCTTTCGTTTCTTCATCTTCAAGTCCACTCAAGTCTTTGTTGATTGCTTGAAGTTGACCATAGTCATTAATCATGTAAATCGTCTTATCTTCAACTTCTAATTTATCGCCTTCGATGTCATATGTTGCACCACTCCATGCAGATTGGAATAATTCATAAATTTCATTATTACCAACTTGTAAATACGCACGACCTGGTAATGTAATGTCTGCTGCATCTGGTGTTTTTAAAATTTCATTACTGTCTTGTCTATCTTGTACTTTTAATGCCAATTTAAATTTAGAGTTAGACCAAATTTGGTCATCAACAACACCCGATGGTTTTTGTGTCGCAAGTATTAAATGAATACCTAACGAACGTCCAATACGTGCCGTTGATACAAGTTCTTTCATAAAATCAGGTTGTTCTGATTTTAATTCGGCAAACTCATCGGAAATAATGAATAAATGTGGCATTGGTTCTGTCGCAACACCTTCTTTAAATAACTTATGGTATTGATTAATATGGTTAACATCATGTTCTCCGAATAAACGTTGACGTTTTCTCAATTCGGCTTTGATTGATGTTAAGGCACGCATCGCTTCATCGCCATCTAAGTTTGTAATCGTACCAACTAAATGGACTAAATCTTTAAATAAGTTCGCCATACCCCCACCTTTATAGTCAATCAATAGGAATGCAACTTCATGAGGGTGAAAATTAATAGCTAAAGATAAAATGTATGATTGGATAATCTCAGATTTCCCTGAACCAGTGGTACCAGCAACTAAACCATGTGGTCCGTGTGCTTTTTCATGTAAGTTCAATGATAAAATGTCATCTTTACCTCTTACACCTAAAGGTACTGCCATCGTTTTGTATGTTTCGTTTTGTCTCCATCGATTAACCACATCAAGCTGTTCTACTTCTTTCACGTTATACATCTCTAAAAATGTAATACTATCAGGAATTGCATTTTTCAAATGTTCGACGTGTATCAAATTCGCCAAACGTCGCGCGATATATTCTTTATCGACGTTATCAATATTTTCAGGTGTAAATTTCAATTGAACTAATTCTTTTTCTTTCGTAATCAGTTCGCCTTCAGTACGAGACTTAATATCAATAATGGTATCTACATGCTCTGGCAAACTTTCAATCACATCTTCAACAAAGATTAATGAAATACCATATTCTGATAAATCTTGGTTTACATATTCTAAAATGACATGATCAATAATTAATGACATATCTGTAATGACAAACACTAATTGCGGTGTGAAAATAATTTGCTCATTACTTCTGCTGCGTTCACGCACAGCTTGGATACGTTCTTTAATCATGCTATAAATTGACGTTAAAATTTGGTCACGTGTTCGTTGATTGTAAACAAACCCTCTAATGTTTTGACCTCTCAATGTCATATGTGGCAACCAACGTGCCCATTTCAATGTTTCAACTTCATCTTCACGTGTCACAAATAGAAACTCTAAATCATGATAACTATGGAATGTTGACATTTGGATTAGCATTTTCTCCAATTCTTCTAAAATGAGGTGTCGTGCACCAATATATGCAATTGGTCCATGATTTAAATCATTGATTAATGGTGCTTGTTCTACATCTGTATAAAATTCATACAATTCTTTAGCATCGTCGAATAGTTCATCACGACGTTGGTTAAATTCTTCTTCTTGGTAATCTAATTTGAATGACTTTTCTACATTCGCAATACCTAACTTATAATGTAAGAAATCGTGATGATGTGATGTTTTTTCATATATTCTTGGTGCTTTCGTTTCAACGATATCTTTAATTTCAGCAACCGTTGGATAATGATAATTCAAACTAAAACGTTGTGCTTTAATCGCTTTATTAATTTCTTTAGATTTATTATCCAAATAAGCTTTGTAATCTTTCTCTCGTTTTTCAACATCTTTGTTATACTTTTTCTTTTCAGAGAAATACGTTGTAATACCAAATACTATCGTTACTGTACTCATACCAATCATCATTAAAATATAAATACCAATTGGTCTCACTAAAAAGATGACAACAGTTAAAGCAATCATTACTAATGGCGGTATAATGGAACGCCATATCACTGTATTGTTCTTCTGTATTGGCTGTGGCGGTCTTTCAATCTTAATATCATCGGTCGGTTCACGGTGAATAATCCTTGGCGAACGATGGTACGTATTGTAATCATCTGCCTGTGCATGTGGCATCTCTTGTGTTAAGCGAATTAATGACGATGCCACTGTATTCTGACTCAATATATTTAAACCATCAGCTTGTACTTCGAGCCATATCCCTTCAACATAAATATGATCACCAATGTAAGCTTTGTTCGTTAATTGCTCTTGTAGTTCATAGTTAATATACACATCTGTATTTTTATCGTGCACAATGCGTACGTATTGTGATTCTTGTATTGATTGAAAATCTTTAATAATGATGGCATTCATCAAGCTTTGAATAACCATATCATCATACGCATTTGGCCCAATTGTCATCGTATCTTGAATTGAAGGATAAGCAAATGATGCATAATCAGCTTCTGTATAAAGCTGTAATGTAATGTCATCAAGGTCACCTTTTCTAACAAGCACCTTATTAATAGAAGTATGATTCGCTTGCCAAGTACCTTGATTATTTTGTTCTAAATGAATGACTTCGCCTAACGATTTCAACGTAATATCTGCACGCTCGTCTTCGCTAATAGTATATGTCTTACCATCTCGCAAATTGAGCATCTTCAATTGTTTGTTATATTTTATAATCAATTTATGCATTGTCTTTGCCTCAGTCCTATACTATTTTTTTCTTTCAGCTTCTTGACGTTTTTCTTTATCTTTTTGTGCTTGTTCTTTTTGTTTCTTTTCGTTCTCTTCTTGTTGCTTTAATTTCTCATCTTTCGCTTTTGCTTTCTCTTCTTCAGATTTCGCTTTTTCATCTTTAACTTGTTTTTCTTTGTCTAAAATATCTTGCAATTTATCGTTATACTTTTTCGTTTCTTCAGAACGTTTATCATTCGATAAATCTCCGTTATTTTTAATCTCATTTAATTTATTAATCAACGCTAACTTTGTAATATCGTTATCATCTAAATAAGTGGCAATATTAATCGCTTCATCAAGATGTCCTTGTCCTAATTCCATCCAATATAATAAGTAGTCTTTGTTTGAATTTGGTGTCACGTTATTAAGTAAATTTTCTTTCTTATCTTTTTCTAAACCTTGTTTATTTGTTTGGATATAACTTTTGGCATAAATGTAAAGTGCCTCTTTATCTAATTTTTTTCCATCTAAATCATCATACGTATTTAGTACTTGCGTATAATCATCCTTTACAAATGCTTGGTATCCTTTTTCAATGCGCTCATTATGCTTCATTACTGAAAAATATAAAAAGGCTAAGAATGCAATTAATAAAACACTTAACGTTGTCATACCGATAGCAACCCATTTGAAAACGGTATGCCCTACTTTGCGTACATATGCATAATTTTGACTATAATCTTGTTCTTGTTTCTGATACTGTTCATCTAAAAATGCCGTTAGTAAATCTAAAGTTGCCGCTTCAATAACTTTAGTTTCAAATGGCGTTCCTTTATGTAGTTCTAAGTTTCCTTCAACTAAAGCATCAAATGATTGTTTCTCATTGAATGCACAGATAACCAGTGCTTTATATCTTGTTAAAAATTCAGCTTCTGACACAGGTAATGGATCAACAACATTTTGTAACCCTCTTGTTTTAGCAATTGGTAATCCATCTCTTGTGAAAAATAATTCATCTGGTGCCAACACAAATGTGTAGCGTGTACGATTTACTTCTTCTAAATTTTTGATATTGAGTAAGTAACGTAATTTTTCATTTTTAGTAAATGATTTAATATTATCAAAAGGTGTATGATTGTCATTAATGTCATAATGTATTTGGAAACTGTCACGTAGTTCAGTTAATTCAGCATCTATAAAATATGGAGAATGTTGTTCTAATAAGTACATTAAATGAAAATGTTCTGGTTTAATTGAAGACTTAGGAATCTCTCTCATATCTAAGCGTAATTTTGTTTTAGCTGCTTCTTCAGCATCTAAAGGCGTTAACATATCTTGCATTTCATTTTTAGGGTTATGATTTTTAACCATCTATTTTTCCTCCTATAGTAACTTCAAAATATCTCCATCAGCGATTTGATAATCAATGAGTCGATCATTTTCAACAAGTAATTGACCTTTCGTCATCACTTTAATTTGTGTATTGACATCAAATATTGAAATGTCCAAACTATCCAATACTAAAGCTATTAAGTTTTTTATCGGTAAATATGCTGGTACTGCTAAGTCATATGTGCCGTAATTATAATTAGTAAAATCAAATGTTACTTTTACGTGCTGATTCATTTTTCGTTCGTCTCCCTTTATGAATTGAAAAAATGACAAATCCTAAAGTCAAAAAAGCCCCTACAGACATCAAAATGTACGGGAATATTTTTTTCTCCTGCTTGTTTTGAATATAGGGGCTTTTATCACTCTCCGAAGTCTTTTCTAAGTTAGATTTGGAAAATAACACTTTTTTAGTTTCATTCAAGCGAGTCGAGTGACTCGCTTGATTTTGAAACATATCATTTTTTATTTGTTGTTGTCGTTCTTTTTTCTGCTTAGCAATCGCATCATTAACCGCTTTGCTGTCTTTATTAAATAGCGTTGTATCATATTGATTTAAATCATTATTGATTCGCTTTTCCTCTTCTTGTTGCACATCAATATTAAGTCCGCCATTATTGCTAGATGCTGTTAAAAAAGTTAAAGCAATCACGCTATTCATCAACATTAGATTAATCTCTCTTTCTTAAAGTGTTTTACAAACATGTTCAGTACAAAGCCAATAATCACAAGTACTGTTAATATTACTAGCGCCAAGCCTATAGGATGCTCTGCATTTAAATAATTGAAGAACATGTTATCGATATAAGATAATGGTGAAATTTTATTAGTCACACCTTGTCCAGCCGCTTTCAAATTATTCATAGCTACAAAGTATAGACCCAATGCAGCAATCATTAAGAACATACCGATAGATTTTACCTGTCTTAGTAAATACGTATTAATAAGTACGAAGACCATCATAGTTAAAATAACCATTAAGATGAATTTCGCTCTATAGCCAGCTAATACATGGAACTTATTCATTGCAATTAAACCGACAATTAATCCTTCTACCAAACCAGTTGTACCAATAACACCTGACGTAATGACATTATTCCAAAGATGGTTTTTACTACTATAATCATCTTTAATGAAATTCATTTGTCCTTTGGCACGTTCATAACTATAGAAAATATATGCTGTAATCATTGATAGTAAATACATTAATAATACGAATAATGTCGGTGAAATCACGTCTGTATTACCATTATTAGCTAAAACATTTTCTAAGTTTTTCTTTTGAACCGGATTACTCATAAATGCTTTTAATGCTTGGTTTTGTCTGTCGCCATCTTTAGAATTTTGTAATACTTTTTTAAATTCTTTAGCGAACAACTCATTATCTTTATCGTTTTTAGCCATTTGACGGTTCAAGTCATTCGCTCTTACGCCTAATGCTCGACCTGTCGCATGTAGCTTATTAACATTATTGTCGACTTGATTTAATTGGCCACTAACAGAATCTGCAATTGATTTTGATTCTTGTGTATCTGATAGCAATTGCGTACTCTTTTCAGAAATTCTACTAATTTCTTTATCTAAATTTGAAGACATCGTATTAAATTCATCATTTTTGCCTTTATCAATTTTTGGTTCTTGTGGCTCTTCAGCAAATGTCTTTTTAACGTTTTCTAACTGATCAATCAGCTTAGAAATATCTTCTTTATTTTTTGTTGTATTCTTTTTGTTATTTAAAATGTCATCAATCAGTTTGTCTGAGTTTTCTTCCATTGAATCAATTTGATGTAACACAGCTACTTTATCGTCTTTGAAACTTTCCATGTCATTGATAACTTGGTCAACCATCATATCAATTAAACGTTTGTTGTCGAATGGTTTATCTTCTCTGCCTTTTGTATCTGTGTACATTTTATAATGTGCATCAAACCTAGATAATGCACTCAATTGCTGGCTTAATGCATCTTTCGATAAGCGACCATCAAGGTTATGATTCAATGTTACATCCACAACACTCGTTGCTTTCTTATCATTTGGTTCATCTTGACGATTTGCTTGTCCAAATAACAATTGTAAATGCATTGTTTTATCTTTTAAGAAATCTTTCTCAGCATCCTTTTTCAATTTAGCAACGCCATTGACTTCAACTTTATATTCCTTGTTAGATGTATCGAGTTGAACACTTTGATCCTTAATATCATATTTTTTACCATTAATTTTAATGTCGCCTTCAAAATTAAAATGAGGATCTGTTGCAACAGTTAATTGATTAATATCATTACTTTTAATCGTTTCAGTACGTTGCACTTTCACACCATCATTAATCAAACTACTTGTGTCTTGCGCAACTTGGTTATCATAATCTGTTAAATTAATGTGTTCTGCTAACGGTTTTTTCAAATTATATTCGTTTTTATAACGTTTTGCTTCTTTGACAATTGCTTCGTATTTATTAGCTTCATCCTCATTTAAACCTGCAGCTATAAAGTCTTGTTTAGACATGTTATAGATAAATGTTGTATCTGTATCAGGTTCTTTGACAATATCATCATGAAGTTGTTTCTCTAAGTTTTCAGCGAATTGAGCATTGTTCATTTTAATGCTATTTAGCGCATCTTGTAAGTCTTTGTTATTTGCAAGCTCATCTTGTAGTGATTCTGTTAATTGCTTACGATAGTCTTCAATCATACCTTTTGAAAATGGTGACTCTTGTGATTGAATGATTTCTCTTAATTTATCTAAGTTTTCTTTAACAGTTTGTTTATATTCTTCTTTACCTGTATCTTGCATACTTGATTGTTGATCAATTTGGCTGTCCATCTGTTTTAATGCATTGATATAGTTATCAAGTTCCACGCTATCTTTTTGCGATTTATAATCTTGTAACATTTTATCCATCGCTGTATTGTGCTCTTCAAATAATGAATTTTGTTTTTCAATTAAAGTCGAAACATTATAATCTGTGTTCACTCTGAACGTATCTGAATTCGCACTCAATAATGATTTATTGTATGTTTGGAACCATTTTGTAATATCTTTGTTTGCAGAAATTGAATTTACAAGCGTATCTGTAAATAATTCCGGGAAGTCGTTAATTGGATTTAATAAGTAATTCGAGAATTTACTATTCACACCATGTTCACGCGTCATAATAGCGCCAACATTTTTTTGTGCATTATGTAAATTATCAATGATGCTTGTTAAATAAATTTCGACTAAGTTTTTGTTAAAGTCGTTAATTACATTACTTACAACTTTTTCTGTGTTTTTTGCTACTTCTTCTTTTTGTCCTACAGCTGTTTTATACTGTAGTGATATTTTCGATGGTGTTTTAGCGTCTAATTGCATTGCCAATTTTGAAAAGTTTTCTGGGATAACAATCATGACTTGGTATCCGCCATTTTTCAAACCAGACTCAGCAACGTTTCTTGTTACTGTTTCAAATTTATAGTTTTTCTCATTTGCTAACCTTTTAATAAATGCTTGACCCAGCTCAACCTTTTTACCGTTATATGTCGTTGGTTGATCCTCGTTAACAATTGCGATATGTATTTTATTATTTTTATTACTTACACTTTGGGATCCTTTTTCTGATTGATCTCCATATTTTGTTTGAACAAAAAATATCATACTAACTATGGCAATTATAATAATTAAAGTGACAATTAATGCATAAATCCAATTTTTCTTTTTCATGCTTATTTCCTTTCAGTTGTTTTCTTAAAAAATGATAAGCAAAGCCACATTAGAAAATGTGACTTTGCCAATTTCAGAATGCTTATTGCAAACCGAAATTATTAGAAAGTTGTTGGTCTTGCTCTTGAACGGCATCAGCAGTGCTATTCAATTGTTGTTTAATTTCTTCTAATAATTGTGCAAATTTTTCTACTTTAGGACTAAGTTGTTGGAATTGCTCTTCGAAACGGCTGAAAGCTTGACCTTCCCAGTTCGCTGCAATTTCACCTTGTGCACGTGTTAAATCAGATAAAATTTGACGGATTTGGTCTGAACCTTGCCCGTAAGATTGCGATTTTGCTCTGATTTCCTCTGGACTCATCTTAATCATTGCCATAACTAGAAACCTCCTGAATATTTTAAGTTTATCAAAACTTTTTAGGGACACTATTTTTTGAAAAAGTGCTCCTTACTCAAATAATATATAAATTATTAGTATATGTATATAGTTTTTTAAGTATTTTTAGCTTTTTTTAAATAAATATATTGAATATACCCATATATTTTTAATTAACCATTCATTTTTGTAATATAAATGTGTATACTAAAATTAAATTAAATACATAAAGGATTAAATGGTTATTATGAAGAAAACAATTTTACTGACGATGACAACTCTTACTTTATTTAGTATGTCGCCTAACTCGGCTCAAGCATACACGAATGATAGCAAAACATTAGAAGAAGCAAAGAAAGCACACCCAAACGCACAGTTCAAAGTGAATAAAGACACCGGCGCGTATACTTATACTTATGACAAAAACAACGCGCCAAACAACAATCATCAAAATCAGTCACGTACAAACGACAATCATCAACACGCAAATCAACGTGATTTTAACAACAATCAGTACCATTCTTCATTAAGTGGTCAGTATACGCACATTAATGACGCAATTGATTCACACACACCGCCTCAAACGTCACCAAGCAATCCTTTGACACCAGCAATACCGAATGTCGAAGATAATGACGATGAATTAAATAGCGCTTTTTCAAAAGATAACAAAGGGCTTATTACAGGCATCGATTTAGACGAATTGTATGACGAATTACAAATCGCCGAATTTAATGACAAAGCAAAGACTGCTGACGGTAAACCTTTAGCATTAGGTAACGGTAAAATCATTGATCAGCCTCTTATCACAAGTAAGAACAACTTATATACTGCTGGACAATGTACATGGTATGTCTTTGATAAACGCGCCAAAGATGGACACACGATTAGTACATTTTGGGGAGATGCTAAAAACTGGGCAGGCCAAGCTTCAAGCAATGGCTTCAAAGTAGATAGACACCCAACACGAGGATCAATTTTACAAACAGTAAACGGTCCATTTGGCCATGTAGCCTACGTTGAGAAAGTTAATATTGATGGAAGTATTCTAATTTCAGAAATGAATTGGATTGGTGAATATATCGTTTCATCAAGAACCATCTCTGCTTCAGAAGTTTCATCATATAATTACATCCATTAAATTAATCATGACATCAATAAAAAGCGACCAGTTCGCAGATTACAATTCGTAACACTGCAAAATTGGTCGCTTTATTTTGTATGTTATTCGATTATAAAATATGATGTCTACCTTCAAAATTGCAATAACTTGTCACCTTAAAGTTAACCGACATTTTTCAAGAATCATTATGTAATCAAACTATTTTTTGTAGTTTATTAGATTTTCAATAACTTATTAAACATTATTATAACTAAAATTCTATTAATTTAAACAAAATTTAAAATAAACCATTTAATAAAATGTATTGTTCTGATATGATTAACTCATAAATAATTGGGAGGAAGCAAAATGTCTAAAAAGTTAAAAATTATAATTCCTATTATTATTGTCTTATTATTAATAGGTGGAATCGCATGGGGAGTTTATGCATTTTTTGCAAACACACCGAAAAATACATACTTAAAAAGCGAACAACAAACTGCAAAAATGTATAAAGATTATTTTAATGACCGTTTTGAAAATGAAGTGAAGTTCCAAGAAAAGATGAAAGATAATTCATTTTTATCTTCATTAGAATTAAGCGCAGATGCATCAGATGAAATTGTTAAGGGGCTTGGTATTCCTAAATCTGTTGTTAATGCTTCGAAAATTAAAATGTCATATGGACATGATCCTAAAAAAGAGAAATCAATGATTAATCTTGAACCAACAATAGCAGACTCTGCATTAGGGAAATTCCAGTTAGCTGCAGATAAAGATAAGCATTATTTCGAATCACCATTATTTAAAGGGAAATATAGTGTTAATAATTCTGATTTATTATCAACTTATTCAAAACTTACAGGTGAAGATGAAGAAACAGCAAAAGAAAATGGTATTACAAACCAACAACTAAATTTAAATACTCTTTTTAGTAATGCTCAAGCACAACAAAGTGACTACAGCAAAATTGCCGAAAAATATTCCGAACTTATTGTCGACAAATTAGATGACGATAATTTTGATAAAGGTAAAAAAGAAGAAATTAAGGTTAATGGTGAAAAGTACAAAGTTAGACCTGTCACGTTAACACTTAGCAGAGCTGACACTAAAAAAATTACATTAGCTGTATTAGAAGAAGCTAAAAAGGATAAAGACCTTAAAAAATTACTGGAAGAACAAGGTGCTACAAAAGACTTTGATAAGGACATCAAAAAAGCAATTGACGATGTCAAAGAAACTAAAAAGGATGAATTTGCTAAAATTCAATCTAAAATTTATACCGAAAAACATACGATTGTAAAACGAGAAATTACTATTACAGACAAAGAAAATAATAAAACTAAAATCAAAGGTACTAATACTTTAGAAGACGATAAGTTAAAACTAGATTACGCACTTGATTTCGATCAAGATAAATACACGTATGCTGAAGCGAAATATACAATTAAAGGCGTATCTTCTAAGGAAAAAGACAATAAATACAGTGATAAATACGAATTTGGTAAAAAGACAGAATATGATGAATCAAAAATCAAATTAGATAACCAAGAAAAAGTAGATGGCACAAAACGTCAAGATAAAGGTAAAATCACTGTCGCATTAGATAAATATAGCGACGAAAATGAATTCACTTTTGAAAATAATATAGATTCTGACGTAAAAAATAACACTCAGAAATCTACGTTAAATATCGGCATCAAATATGCTGAAGAACCAATTAATTTCATTTTAAAATCTAGCACAAAATTGAAAGCAGATATTGATTTTGATGATAGTGGTGCGAAAGATTTCAATAGTCTATCTTCAAAAGACCGTGAAAAACTTGAAAAAGAAATCGAAAAAAATGGCGGCAAAATGTTTGAGTCAATTTTAAAAAAGGCATCTAAATAACTAAAATATAAAAATAAGATTGGAAGGTCATCTTGCCTTTCAATCTTATCATTGGAGGAGTGGTTAAATGAAAACAATACATTTGTTTCGCATCTACCACTCTTTTTTATTGAAAAAGTGGTATTTGATTATCTATTTACTATTTATATTAGCGGCACTCCTTATTACATTAACGACGATCCAACATGTAACAGAAGATGACAATCATTTTAATATAGGTGTCGTAGATAAAGATCAATCAAGTGAAACGAAATTAATCTTAAACTCTATTGGTAAAGGGAGTAACCTAGGTAAAAATGTGAGCATTAAAGCATATGATGATAAACAAGCACATACTTTGCTAAAACAGCAGAAACTTCAAGGCTACTTTGTCTTTGATAAAGGTATGACCAAGGCATTTTATAAACAAGGCGAACTACCAATTTCAGTATATACATATGATCAACAATCCATGAAAAGTGTCGTGCTATCTCAGCTAACAGATTCTGTTTACCAACGTCTTATGCGATCGATGGGTGGCATCTTAGCTTTTCAAGACTTAGCACCGAAAGCATTACATTCTGACAGTATCAATGTTATGACTGATTTGCTGATTACAGGATTAAACCGTTCAGGTGCATTTAACTTAGAACCGATTCATTTATACGATACGGGCAGTTATTATGCAATTACAGGATTTTTAGCAACGGTATTCATCTTTGCACTATCTTTATTTACAGTTTTGAAAATGAATCAAGATACTGTATTGAAAGCGCGATTGAAAATGTTTCATTTTTCTAAAGAGCGTTTGTTAATCATTCGTGCGTTGATTACATGGTTTTATACTATGTTATGGAGTATCGTTGGTGTAGTTTGGATTATGTTCAGTATTCCGAATACCTTTGAATTATATAATTGGCCAACGTTAGCCATTCATTTAAGCTATTATGTTACCTTTTTAATACTGTGGTTATTACTCATCGAACTTTTAACAACAGGCTTGTTGAATAGTATTAGTAAAGTCATATTAGCTATTGTCATCCTGGTGTTATCTGGTTTAACAATACCTACGATTTTTTTACAACATATAGCAAATGGCGTTTTCAATATTCAACCATTCGCGGTTGTAACAAATCAATTGTTAGAAATTATTTTAAACAACTACATTTTAGAACTGCACCCTAGTTTCTACCTTAGCTTCATCGCACTTTTGATAATTAATTTAGTTGTATTGGTTTGGAGGTATCGTCAATGAAGCCTTATTTACAACTTGTTGTGTTCAAGCAATGGTTACAATACATCTTGCTCGTAACAACCATTGTCATCGCACTCGTGCTTATTGGTATGGGTTACCGTGTAGCACATGACAACTTCAAAATACCGATTACCGTTCAAGATTTAGACCAAACCACTGCATCAAAATCATTCGTCAATAAAATTAAACAATCTGACTATGTAACTATTAAAAAAGTCGATGAAGATGAAAGCTATATTGAAGATGATGTTACTAAAAAGGAAGCTATTTTAAGTATGCAAATTCCTAAAGGTTTCTCTCAAAAATTAAAAGAGAACCGTTTAAAAGAAGCGATACAGTTATATGGTAGAGATGACTTTATAGGTGGTATTGCTGTAGAAATTGTTAGTAGTTCATTATATGAACAGCAAATTCCTAACATTATTTATGAACACCTTGAGGATATGAAACAGCATCAATCCATCGATGCTATCAACAAGTCCTATCATAAACATACACCTGAATCTAAAATCAAATTTGTGTCGCTTACTAAACAAGCACAACACTCTATTTCAATTAGCTTAATCTTTGCGGTGATTTTATTTGTTAGCGCTGTTCAAGTAGTACTTCATTATCGTTTAAACCAACAAGCAGCATTGCAACGATTATCACAATATCATTTAAGCCGTTTCAAGCTATATAGTACTTATGTAATGACACATACGATCTTGTTATTGTTGGTACTATTGGCAGTTAGTCTATATTTGTCTCAACCACTCAGCTTAATATTTTACTTAAAATCACTGTTACTTATATTGATTTATGAGATAGGTATCGTCTTTATCTTATTCCATATTCAAACAATAAGTCATCGATTATTCATGACATTTATATATGCACTTGCTATGGGTATCGTATACTTGACCATTTTCATGTAAAGGAGCGTAACTGATGATAGAAATTAATAACCTTTCAAAGCGTTACCGTAACAAACAGATTTTCAATCATTTAACCATGTCCTTTGATAGTAATCGATTAACCGTATTACTTGGTGATAATGGCGCTGGAAAATCAACATTACTTCGTATGATTGCTGGTATTGAAAAAGCTAATGATGGAACTATCAACTATTTCGGCGAAAAATGGAATCAAAGACAAATACAAAATCACATCGGTTATGTGCCACAAGACATTGCATTATTTGAACACATGACAGTGGCTGAAAACATTAAATTTTTTAAATCACTTTGTAAAAATCCAATTAACGATACAACTATCAACGAATATTTACAGCAATTAAACTTTGATGATACGTCTGCCAAAGTATCTACATTGTCTGGTGGGAATAAACGTAAAATTAATATATTAGTAGGTTTACTAGGTCAACCTCGAATTCTCATTTTAGATGAACCGACAGTTGGTATTGATTTAAAATCTAGACATGACATCCACCAACTACTTAACATTATGAAATCTAAATGTTTAATTATATTAACTACCCATCATTTAGATGAAGTTGAAGCACTTGCAGATGATATCAAGTTAATTGGCCAAGATCCTTTTTATCAACATGTTTTAGAGGACAAGCAATGGGCTTATACCTATTATTAAAACGAAAAAAATCCCAAGTTGCGTATGATATCGTAACTTGGGATTTACTGTATTATCTACTTTGTAAGTATGACGTTGGGTCTACTGCATATTGATTACCGATGCCACCAGACATACGTTGGAAGTGTACGTGAGGTGCTGTTGAATTACCCGTACTACCTGAATATGCAATTTGGTCACCAGCTTTGACTTTATCACCAGCTGAAACAGTCAAACGATTATTATGCATATACCATTGGTAGTTATTACTGTTCGCTTCTTTAATCGTTACTTGATTACCACCACCATAGTTACTCCAACCTGCTTGTACTACTGTACCATCAGTTAATGAGTAAACTGGTGAATTTTCAGGCATTGCATAGTCGACACCGTAATGCGCACCACCACCGTGATATTGTCCATATGGTTGTAGTTGTTTACGACTTGTTAACCAGCTTGCGTCTTTCGCATGACCACTAGCTGTCGCTTTACTTGCTGAACCGCCATTTTGATTAGATGTGCCATTAGGGTAATTAACCTTTCCATTACCATTATGACTGTTATACGCTTGGTTGTTGTTACTATGTGAATAATAGCTCGCGTCTGGGCCTACATTTGATTGATAACCATATTGATTAATGTGTTGTTGGCTTTGACTCGCTGTGTAGTCATTGTTATCTCCTGCTGTTGCTGGATTCACATATGTTTGACCGCTTCCATTGGCATTTGCATTTTTTGGATAACAGTTATAAAAATAATGCGTATGTCCTTGTGCATCTACGAATGTATAGCTATATTCTTTATTATCAAACATTGCTTGATTCCAGTTACCATCAGGTGTGTGATGATAATCCCCATTAGAATCAATTGTATAATAAGTACCATAAGATACGTCTTGTGATTGTGTTGACATTTGTGTATGTGCTTGTTGGGTGTTTGTCGTTTCTGCTGCATCTGCTTGATGCGCCATTGTAAATGTAGCGAAGCCCATCGTTGCAATCGCTGCTGCTGTTAATTTTTTCATGTATAAAACATCCTCCATTAAAGTTAAAGTTAGTTTTCAATTAAACTGTACTGCACATACTAAAAGAATTAGACAACTGAGTAAAGGATTTAATTCTCATTTTCCAACTATTTAATATTCCCGAAATGTTTTACTAAACTCATTACATTGTCATTACAAAATAGCCATACATTGATATTAAAATGACATCTCTCACTGCATTCGTTTAACCTTTTATAAATTTTCAAAATTAACAACTAATCATTCGTCCATGTTCGCGGTTCAACGTTAATGTATGATAGTAATCATCTATCAAATCATATCAACCAAATTCCACTATCAATCGCTATTGATTGTCATTCAACTTTCTAATAGTGATATGCTTCTCAGGCTTAAAAATCGTCATATCTTTTCTATTAATTAATTCATCTGTGAGCTTTAATGCTACTATTTCATTGCTGCCATAATACTTAATATATAACGTTCTTGTAGTTAAATTTATTACGGTCTGATACATCGTATAGTGATTGTCAGCATCATGCGGACGTACAATTCCAATCGGTATATTTACCGCATCTAATAAATAAAATGCATTCATTAAATCCATTTCTTTATCATTGTTTTGAGCAATGTTTGCTTTCATAAATGCCATTCTCACAAAGCGCTCAGTTGAAGTAAATCCACCTGGCAATCCAAATGTACCTGCTTCATTGCCTAAAGGTTCAATCGTTACACCTTCCAATAAATTTGCTGTTGCTGGATAAGGAGAAATATTGATATATTGTCTTAAATTACTATAATGCCAATCTAAGTCTGGATGATTTGTTAAGACACCAATAGGGTTATCTTTTATAACCACTTCACCCTCTTTAAATGAAACTTCGACTGAATGTCCAGTTGCATCGGAAACATGATAATGCAATGGCGGAACTTCACCGATATCATTTAAATATACAGCTACAACATGTATTTGGGATGCTTGTTGTTTCATATCTTTAATGCTTGTTGTATATCCCAAAATCCATGTCACAATTTCATTTTGCGTAATATTCATCGCGTCCGCTTTGTGTGTTGATCCATATGAACTATAACCTCGGAAATATTGTGTTGAAATGGCAACGCCATGTTCATTAACACCATCACCATAAATAAAACCTTCCATATCTGTTCCTGTACCAATAAAGCCATATTGCGTTTGGCCTGTCGTGCCAGTGCGAGATGTCCAACGATAATTTCTAGGCGTCACTGCTGGCGAACCATCTAATGGATAATCATAATCCATCGTGCGTCCAAGAAGTACTTGATTATTTAAAGTTTGTATTGTGAATCCTGTGCACATTGTTCTCACTCCTCTGTACCTTCATTTACTTTAATCACTTTCAAATAAAGCTGTTTCACTTAAATATACTATAAAAAATCAATCATACAAGCAATTAATTGATATTCATTCTCAATAACTGTGGTATGATATGTAAGGAAATCATGACTTATGTGTGAGTGAACGATCATCTATACATCCGTTCACTTCATCTCATGACTTTCTATATTTAATTTTTACAAGGAGTGACATCTGTGAATAACACACAATCTTCACCACGCAGTAATATTATTATTGCGATTATGTTGTCTGCATTAACATATTGGTTGTTTGCACAATCATTTATTAATATAGGACCTCTCGTTGGTCAAACATATCAAACCTCTCCTGCCGTGTTAAATTTATCTATTAGTTTAACTTCCTTCGCCACAGGTATCTTCATGGTGGCTGCAGGTGATATTGCTGATAAAATAGGACAACTGAGAATGACATACATGGGTCTCATAATCAGTATGTTTGCATCTCTTCTATTAATTATATCGGACATCACTGCACTGCTCATCATCGGTAGAATTTTACAAGGTCTATCAGCAGCTATCTTGTTACCTTCAACAGTTGGCGTTTTAAATAATCAATTTAAAGGAGATCATTTAAGACGAGCGATTAGTTATCTAATGATTAGTACTGTTGGTGGCATCGGCCTAGCTGGTGTTATCGGCGGTTTAATCGCCACAAATTTTGGATGGCAAACGAATTTCATCATTAGTATAGTCATTGCTTTCATTGCCATATTGCTTCTAAAAGGCACACCTGAAAAAGTAAATCAACATAGCCATCGTCATCCATTCGATTACAAAGGTATGTCTATTTTCGCTGTTATGATTGGTAGCTTTACATTATTGTTAACACAAGGATTCGAACAAGGTTGGTTTAGTACATTTTCATTCATTTGTCTGAGCATTTTTATCATCACTACGTTGATATTCATCATCATCGAACGTCGACATGAAGTACCTTTTATTGATTTCTCAGTATTACGCAACCGTCCGTTCATTGGTGCATTTTTAAATAACTTTGTTTTAAATAGTGGTCTGGGCGTAACAGTGGTCTTTTTCATATATGCTCAAACACACCTTGGTTTATCAGCTGCGCAATCTGGACTTGTTACATTGCCATATGCCATTGTGGCAGTTGCGATGATTCGTTTAGGTGAAAAAGCAACATTACGTTTCGGTGGCAAATTGATGCTCATCATTGGTCCGTTGTTCCCTGTCATCGGCATCACTATTATTAGCATGACATCACTTCAACCATCACAATATATCATTGCTGTTGTTATTGGGTTTGTCATTTGCGCAATCGGAAATGGTTTAGTCGCAACACCCGGTCTTACAATTGCAATTTTCAGTATGCCTAATGAAAAAGTTGGTTTAGCTACAGGATTATATAAAATGAGTGGCACACTAGGTGGCGCCTTTGGTATAGCACTAAGTACTACAGTTTTCAGTATGTTACAACTAAACTATGCACCAAGTGTAGCTGCAACTGTAACATTTATCGTCAGCATTGTATTAATGATACTCGGCTCATTGTCTGCATACATGATTATTCCAAAAACAGTTCAATCTTAAATATAATAGAAGAATCATGTTTCGAAATATCT
>ERZ1023451.100-NODE-100-length-22707-cov-67.377936_pt1 | contig 22707 bp, 31 predicted proteins | sample MGYA00380524_ERZ1023451 | MGnify/ENA primary metagenome ERZ1023451 (study PRJEB33173, sample SAMEA4830330) | metagenome | study: EMG produced TPA metagenomics assembly of the PRJEB25223 data set...
ACAAACCAAGCAATCCAGACAAACCAAGCAATCCAGACAAACCAAGCAATCCAGACAAACCAAGCAATCCAGATAAACCAAGTAATCCAGACAAACCAAGCAATCCAGATAAACCAGGCAGCCCTGACAAACCAAGCAATCCAGATAAACCAGGCAGCCCTGACAAACCAAGTAATCCAGATAAATCACAAGGTACAGATAATATAGATAATGGATTTAATCATGATGATAATGGTAATCCAATTCAACCAAGTAATAATGTAAGTCATCATAGCGATTCTTCAGATAAAGCAAATAGTAAATCTGAATCAGCAGATAGTAAAAAACAATTACCTGATACTGGTAGTAATGATAATAATGAAGGTACTTTAATTGGATCATTATTAGCCATTGTTGGCTCATTATTTGTATTTGGACGTCGTAAAAATAAACAAAATACGGAAAAATAAATTTCTTTAAATGTTTTGCTGCTATTGGTTTTAAAACTGATGGCAGCTTTTCTATAAGTAATTATGAAAATAGAAATATAGTAAAGGTATTATTCTGTTGAAAAAAAGTTAGTTTCAATCATAATTTATAATGAAAAAGAGTAGATGCAAATGAATAAATTATCAGAAAATCAAATTCAAAAAATTGTCTCAACGTTTAGTCACGTTAAAATGAAAGAAAAAATAATCCTTGATGAAAAACAATTGATCCAATCTATAACAAAATACATTAATGAAAACTATAATGATATTATTTTTTCAAAATCAATTCCTAAAGACAGATATTTAGGAATGCGTAAAATCGATAACGAGCCAAAACCATTTGAAAATCTTGTAAATATTTTGATAAAAAATACTAATATAAAACGCCGTGAATATCACTATCAAATTGTCTTTATCATTATCCAAGAAGTTTGTTCTTTTCATTACTATATTAATGACTATACTTACAAAGAAATTTTAGAAGCTATGAAATTAAAATAAAATCTACTATATTATTTTTGATTAAAGGAGATAACAATATGAGCATATTGAACGTAAATCATTTATCAAAAAGGATTAAAAATAAAATAATTCTTGAAAATATATCATTTTCATTAGATAAAGGTCATATTGTAGGTCTTGTCGGAGCTAATGGGGCTGGAAAAACGTCTTTGATGAAAGTAATATTAGGCTATTCGGATTATCAAAAAGGGAATTTTACTACCATTAGTAAAGATAAAAACCATTGTAACATAGGTGCGCTAATTGAAAATCCAGGATTATATCCGTTCATGTCTGGATATGATAATTTAAAATTATTAAATGAGTCAAATAATACAGATTCTATTAATCAAATCGTAGATAATTTAAAAATGAATAAATATATACATAGTAAAGTTAAAACTTATTCCTTAGGTATGAAACAAAAGTTAGGTATTGCCATAGCTTTTTTAAATGATCCAAAACTGATAATTTTAGATGAGCCTATGAATGGTTTAGATCCTAAGGCTGTTAGAGACGTTCGTCAATTGATTCTAGATAAAGCAAAAGAAGGTAGTACTTTTTTAATTTCGAGTCATATTTTAAGTGAACTAGTTAAAATTACTGATTCTACACTTATTATTGACGAAGGAAAGATTATACAAGAAGTTACGCGAGAAGAGTTAGAACAAAATGAAGATCAAGATTTAGAAAATTTATTGCTTGATATTATAGATAAGGAGGAATAAATCGCTTATGATTAATTCAATTAAACAAGAAAATTTTAAATTACTCAAAAAAAAATCAACATTTATCATGCCACTTATCATTATTGTATTAATGACACTTCAAGCTTTACTTCTTAAAAATTATGTACCCCCCAAAGTTTTATTACAGTCTGATTTTGGTGGTGTTTTTTGGGTTACACTTTTATTAATCATTCAATCCAGTACTATTATTACAATGGAATTTCATTATGGAACTATCAAAAATATACTTTACCGTAACTTCTCTCGTAAAAACATTATATTAAGTAAGATCTTAATTTTAGTTATATATTCTTTTATATATTTTATGATCATCTTTATATTTTCTTTAATATTATGTGCCATTTTCTACCATGATATTAATATATTTTCTAATATTGGAAATGAATTATCATTATTCATTCAAATGCTGTTAGGGACTTTAGGATGTTATATTGGTACTTGGCTGGTTCTTAGTATCACTTTATTAATATCTTGCGCAATGAATAGATCAGAAATTTCTATAGCTGTAGGCATAGTATTTTTCTTGATAACTTCTTTGTTATCTTCTATGTTAGCTATGGCCATAGACAGATGGCCATGGTTAAAATGGGGACCTATAAATATGATGAATATTGTTTCACAAATAAGTGATCATTCTCTTAAATCTACTACAAAACTAGAGCTACATGAACTAGTTCTCGGTAATATGTTTTATATAATTATTTTCTTAATGCTAGTAGTTTTTGTTTTTAAAAAGAAAAATGTTTAATGATTAGATTGCATTATTTTCGAATTTATAGGAGGTATAATAAATGGATACATATTATCTAAAAAGTCTAATTTTTGATCTAACATTTCTTGAATACGAGATGCTATGTGTGGCGTTGCCAAAATATAATAAACATAAACTTATTAAAAAAGCTTTTAAAAAAACTAATTCCTTAAGAAAAATACAATTACTCTCTAGAAAGTACGAAGTTAATTCTTATTATGAACAACATAAATTTATATTGTATTACTTATATTATAAAAAGAGTAGTCACATCCCCCCCATTTTTAAATATGTACAAGGACAGAAGTTTTTAGAAAAATACCATACTTTAGAAATGATTATAAAAGATTATTCAAAAAAAGAAATTAAAACTATTTTCAATGATATATCTAAAGACCAATTCGAAAAAAATCTAGCGTATACCACTAATTAATGGTCTTAGAATTTTGATTAAATTATAGGGTAGTATTATTAGACATTACTTATCTATAAAAACTAACTAAAATGCAGAATTCCATTAAATTTTTTATGATAAAGGAGAACTCATGAAACAAAAACGCATTGTAAGTTTAGATATTATTAGAGGTTTAGCGATATATCTTATAGTCTTTATGAATAGTTTAGAAGTATTTCCTAGAGTAGCCGGTGAAAATATTATAAAGACGCATACAGATGCTATTATTTATAATATTGAAGAAGTTTTTATAGAAAATAAGTTCATTGGTTTATTCTCATTACTATTCGGTATTAGTATGGGTATATTTATGGATAATGCACGTAGAAAAAGCTTATCACCTTTAAAATTAATGTTTAGGAGACTTTTATTCCTGTTAATTGTAGGTATTATAACCTTTATGTTTTTAACACCCTTTTTTGCTTATGCTATCATAGGCTTAATTATTATGTTCGTTGAAATTTTAAAAAAACCTAAATTAACATTAAGTTTATTAATAATTGTTAGTCTATCTTTTATTGGTATCAGTATTTATCAGAGTAACTTATTTCAACTTACTCTTACCATTACTTTAGATATGCTTTTAGGACTATTTTTATGGCAAAGTGGAACAATATCTAATTTCAAAAAATATAAGCGTCAATATTTAATTTCATTAATCATAGGATTTATTACTATTATTATAGTAGGCTTAAACCAAAAATACTTTAATATCGATAAAAATTTAATATTATATTTAATAACCCCTTTACAAACTTTTATTTACTTTATTTTACTGATGTTTATTACTCAAAATCAGGGGATTCGACAATGGTTAAAGCCAGCTGAAAAAGTTGGCAAAACCGCATTTACCAACTTTATATTACAAATTGTATTATTAAATTTAATTATTAGAATATTCTTCAATTCTAGTTGTCCTACACCAAGTCAATCAATTTTAATATCAGTGATAACGATATTGATAATGTCTGTATTAACAAAAGTATGGTTAAAATACTTTACGCAAGGACCATTAGAAAAAATATGGCGCATGTGGACTTATAAAAATATTCAAAACAAATAATTTAGAAGAACATACTACTGATTATATAAATATGACAATTAGTAAAAGGAAAAATTGTATAATGAAGATAATACTTCTCATAGTGATAGTTTTCAAAAAGATAAATTTAAGAAGAGAATAACTAGTCAAGAAGAGAAGTTTAATTCTACGTCAAACGGTAATTCATCTAAAAATGAAAAATAATATTAAAACATCTAAGATAAAATGTTAATGCTCTATAACGACTAGAAATATACTATTCTTTTATGTTAGTTTCTCTTAAAGCATTCTTAATCTTAATAATATTGCTTTCTTTGCACAACAGAAGTTTTTTACCTCATAATTTTAAATGCAGTTATACAAATTACAAATTGCGACTTTATTTTTTTAGGTAAGAACATAATAACTTAAAAAGCTACACCAATTGTGGTGTAGCACAAATCTTAAAATTTATCAGTAAGTTTTGGAGAACCTATGTGAAAAATATAATAAGAGGTGAACAACTCTTACAAACTAATTGTTAATCTGTATACAAGAATTGTCTAGTGATTTGTACTGTATTTTAAGATTGTTCACTATTTATTAAAATAGTTGTGAAAGTCAAATAATCTAAGAGTAAATGCTTTATACTTAAAAAGCCACTCCAATTAAGGAGTGGTCATTTTTCATTAATTGTTTGGTTCACCATTGACTAAGATGCTACGTAAAAAATTAATTACTTTTTCAGCAAATTTTACAAAGTCGCTCATAACTTTCACCTCTAATTGTTTGGATTGAACAGCATCATTATAAGACTTTTGACTAAATGTAGCACTATAAACCACGATTAGCTAAGTATGAATGACAATCATGAAGATGATTAGCACATAGAGAAGAACATTTGGGGAAGATAATCATCTCTATAATTAAATTATTAATCAATCTTTCTTGATTGTCTATCATATTGAATTGATTTCAAAGAAATTTCATGTCTTATTCACAGTAATTTAACATATATTAACTCTAATTATTTAATATGGCTCATCACTTTTACTAGGATTGATGAATATTCTGTTGTCTCCTAATCTGATAGAAGGCACAATGATTCTATCTACATTTCTTTTCTAACTAATCTTATTTTAAACAGAAGGTTAACACTTGTTTTTTCAGATTCATTCATGATACTTTTGCTTCATCTCCATAAACTAATCCTCTAACGGAGTATCATCGTCAGATGGTTCGACAATGGTTAAAGCCAGCTAAAAAAGTTGGCAAAACCGCATTTACTAACTTTATATTACAAGTTATATTATTAAATTTAATTATTAGAATCTTTTTCAATTCTAGTTGTCCTACACCAAGTAAATCGATTTTAATATCAGTGATAACGATATTAATAATGTCTGCATTAACAAAAGTATGGCTAAAATGCTTTAAACAAGGGCCATTAGAAAAAATATGGCGCACGTGGACTTATAAAAATATTCAAAATAAATAATTCATCATATAGAAAACCATATTTTTAAATTTATATTTATACTTCAAAAATAGATACATGATAATTAGAGACATTATTTATTACAAATAACAACACGTTGTTCAGTAAATGTATTTCAATTATACCTTTTTATTAATGAAAATCTGTACTCTGCGTGAAGCTTGATGTCGCATTAAAACAGCATTATATGTATTAAAATGCCTTTAGCTTTTATCTATTATATTTAAATAGTGGCATTAATAGTAAAATTTTTTATTATTTGGTATACTTATTACTTACCTCTTACCTCTTTTCTCATTTCTTTTTTTAACTGAAGAATTTCTTTCATTAAATTAATATCTTTATAAAGAGAATTAGCAAAAGTACTTTTCATATTTCTAAGTGTTGTAGGAGTTCTTTTACCTTTATATTGTCCTTTGAATTTCCCTTCTTTTATAGTTGTTCGTGTGTTTTTTTCTTCGGAAGTAGCTATATGGATATGAATATTGTCAGTGTCATAATGAATATTCGCGCACCAAAATGTATGATTTTTATCCATTTTATTATCTTTAATCATTTGATTAATCATTCGACGAGTGGCTTTTTTTATTTTTGGTTCGTCTAATTTATCTAATGATTCATTAAATAAATGATTATCTTTAAGAAATTGATTATCGAAAGATACAACATCTTGATACATGACATGATTCTTTTTATTTGCTTCTTGAAACTTATCTTTTAATCTGTTCATCTCTTTTTCTTCGATGAATTCATGTTCAGAATTAAAGCTCATAGTTGTTCTTTTTTTTACATTTTCTTTATTATATCCTTGTTTCTTTTTTAATTTATCTATTGACATATAATCAAGATACTTATCAAAAAGATTGTTTTCTATATCTGGTTTTTTAACATTTTTTTTATTCTTTTCTGTGCTAATATAGTTGATAAATTTCTTATAACTTTCTCCCTTTGAACTACCAACTTTAAAATCAGAAATTAAATTAATAGCCGGACTCGTTTGTTCACTCATTGAAATCACACCTAAAATTCTCTTTTATTTGCAAGATAGTGTTTAGATCTATTAACAGCTGATTGATAGTGATCATTGATATGATTTCTTAAATCTTTCATGCTAGCAGTTGTAACAGCTTTTTCTTCCGAAATGTCAGCTAACATATGTAAAGCAACTAGAATATTGAAATCAGCACCGTTTAATTTTTTCTTGATATAGCTAAGGTCGTCGATGATTTTTTGTTGATCTTCATCTTCTTTAATTTCATCTTTTTTGTTTTCATTTTTGATATAGTAGTCTATTAAAAAACCAATACTTGAAGATAATGTTGATTGATTATTATCTCTTTGAATCATCTTTAACTTATCATTATAAAGTTCATTGACATAGAAACTTCTTTTAATTTTTCTCATTTTATTCCTCCTCTATAGCTTGAAAAATTTTTTGTTGATCTTCTAACAACTCAATCATATATGTTTGATTTTTCATGACTTCAAGTAATATTTCTTTTAAATCTGAGTTCAAATTAATACTCATTTCATTCTCTAATTTCTTAGAATAATAGTCTTTAATGATATTGATATAAAGATCATTGACTGAAAGATTTTTATATTTTGCTTCAACCTGAATTTGATCATCTAATATGACAGGTAAGTTATTTAAAGTTCGTCTTTTCATTCCATTTTCATTCAAAAATCATCCCACCTCTTAACTGATAGAGCGTTTAAATTTAAAAGACTTTTCTATTTTATTTTCTTCTTTATTCATCAGTTTAGCTTATTAACAGTCAGTATAATAAGCTGCGCATCTCTGTTATGTCTACCTAAAAGAGACAAAGTAAACCCGTTTTATCTACCAAAAAGAGACAAATTAACATCTCTATTCGGTATACATTCCGGATTTCAGAGGTTTTTTAGTCTCTATTTGATAGATATTATGTAATTAAATATATTAGTTATGCACGCATTAAGTAATTCAATTTGACACTGTCAAATTAATGCTTTTAACAGAAAAGTATATCGAATGGATACTTTTTGTGCATGATTCTCTTATGCTCTTTAAATTGATATAGTTTCATTATACACTATCAGATTTAAGTATTCAAACATGTGCGCCCCTTTGATGGATTACATAAATCCATTTATTTTAGTTAATAACACAAAAAGTAGTCGTCCGATTTTTTCAAACAACTACTTTTTAACTAGAAATTTTAAATTTAAATTACTCATGCTATTCATCTATTAGTTCATTTAATCTATCGTCAATTAATAATTGTTCCATTCTTCATATAATTCCTCGTAATATTTATCGACAAAAACTAAATCATCAAAATTCAGATGAGATATTACTTTTGTTACTTCATTTAAATCTTCAAATTTTTCAATTGTTATATTACTAAAAGTTCCAATTTTATCTGTATGATTTATTTTATATTTAAAACTTACTTCTTGAATCATTTGTAATTGTTCAAGGTCTAAAATCACTTCAACTTCAATTTTTTCTTCATCACCTAACGTAGTATAAGCTAACGGTGCTCTTAAATTTTTATCAAAAATTTCTACGTTTATTTCAAATTTTTCTTCAAATTCTCTTGTTCTATAGTCCTTTATATTTTCGCAAATTAATAGATAATTCATGATAAAATCTGTTGTCTTGTTTACTTTTTCCATTAAAAAACACCTCCATTTTTTATTATTTAATTTATTTTTGCTGTGTTGCAAAGCCACTGCAACGAGTCGTTATGAATGATTACAAGGAAAAATTTTGCGCCTTGTAATCATGAATAGACTTGTTAAAAACATCATCAAAGATGATGCGTGTGAGCGTGCCAACACAAAAAATAAATAATAAAAAGGAAAGTGATACCTCACTTTCCTACAGTTTTATATTAGATTTTAAATTCCCCTAGATATGTATTCTCAATACATATCTAGGGGATTCATGTTTCAATATTCAAATACATCAATTGATATTCTGAATATCTTGTAAGGGTATTTCTATCGTTTCGTTACTCATTTTATTACATGCAACAAGTACTTTATCAAACAAATTAATACTCTTGATATATGATTCATGCTAGAATAACCTTGCTTCCAATATATCACAACTACTTCTTCTTTATAATGTTTTTTCCAGTTTACTTTTTCATTTAGAACATTAAGTTGATCGTCTAAAAGCGTAGGACGTTCTGTTTTATTTTGTTCTTCCATATATTGTTCTATTTGTTGATATTGCTCAGGAATTGTCTTAAAAGCTAGCCACTTAACAAACCCTCTGCCTTTAGGAATATTAGAATCTAAATACTCTCTAGTAATCTTACGATAATCCGTTTCATCCTTATATTGTTTAGGAATTATATACAAACACCTTAACCATATAATAGAACGTAGGTTCGTATATGTAAGCCCTCCCCTTCATATAAAATGGCTTTCAAAATTTTGAATGTGTTTTACTTAACCTTTTGACGTACGTTAATAGCGTACGTTATAATATATATATAATAAATAAAGGGGGGGGCTTGAATGAAAAGTAAAACACCAACAGAAGCTCGTAAAGATTTTTATCAGTTATTAAAACGTGTGAATAATGACCATGAACCAGTATATATTGAAGGCAAATATGATGAGAGTAATGCTGTTATTATAGGCATGGAAGATTGGCGCAGCATTAATGAAACGATATATCTTGAGGCTACAGGCACAATGGACAAAGTTAGAGAACGTGAGCATGACAACAGTGGTTATACAAACATAGATGATATTGATTGGGCTAGACTTTAATGGCTAAATATAAAATCAACATAAAGAATTCAGCGAAGACAGATTTAAAGAAGATAAAACGTTCTCACTTACAAGAACAATTTTTGAAAATCTTAGAAATACTAAAATATGATCCATATCAACAAAGTCAATCTTTTGAAAAATTGCATCCTAAACATTTAGGACGATACTCAAGACGTATCAATCATCAACATAGAGTTGTCTATACAATTGATGAGGAAAATAAAGAAGTATTAATATTAGCAGCTTGGTCTCATTATGAATGAAAAGGAGGACTCGTTAATGAAAATTAATGATGAACTCATTGAAAATTTATTGAAAGATAAATCAGGATTGCATCAAGAAAATACGAAAAACCTAACAAAAACGCTTGTTGAAAAATATAAAGATCCAAATACATCTCAAAAAACAAAAAAAGAAATTAGAGAGTTTTTTCGACGACTATATAAGTAACGGGGAGAATAACTATAATAATTAGAAAAAGTTTGATTCTTTAATAAATCAACATTATGTAAAAAACGAACGTTTATGAGACGATGAATAATTACGTAACAATGAAACTTTGCATTAATAATCTTATCTTACGTAAACTCTTAAAAATTAAGCATTTTAAGACAACTTCTATTTTTTTACTTACAAGTATCATATCTTGTGTTATTAACAAAGTCTTATTTTACCTTTACTTCATGAGATATGATACAGTAATGGTGAAACGAATAACAAAATTTAATAAAGCGTGGTGTACAAATGGCTAAAATTGGTTATGCTCGTGTTTCAACACAAGATCAAAGTTTAGATAGTCAAATCGATATTTTAAAAAACTTTGGCTGTTCAAAAATATTTAAAGAAAAAGTGAGTGGTCGAAAAATAAAGCGATCAGAGTTAGACAAATGTCTAGAATATTTACGTGAAGAAGATACATTAGTTGTTTATAAACTTGATCGTTTAGGTCGAACAACGAAACAATTAATAGAATTAGCTCAATGGTTAGAAAATAATAACATTGAATTACAAATTATTGATATGAATATCAATACAAAAGATGCAATGGGTAAAATGTTTTTTACGATGATGAGTGCTTTTGCTGAACTTGAAGCTAATCTTTTAAGTGAACGTACTAAAAAAGGTCTTGCATCTGCAAGAGCAAGGGGGCGCGTCGGTGGACGTCCACCAATGCCTGATCATAAAAAAAGAGAAATCAAGTTCCTATATGATGAACAAAAATTGACTGGAGAACAAATAGCCGAAGCAACTGGCGTAAGTAGATCAACCGTATATCGTGTGGTTAAAAACTAAAAGTATTGAAAGGTGTGTTTCCTAAAGAATAAGAGTAATTCATTGATAAAGCGTCTAATTGTTCTTGCTTCAGTATGCTACTTTTTTATATTTTCTTAAGCACTAAATTTTTAGTTGATAATACTCAAGATATAACAAGCGATGTTATTTTAATTATTATCGTTGTTGTGGTTTATATGATATTTGTTAAATACGTGAAGAAACAAAATTTAATTACACCGAAGTATATGAAAACTGAAAATGGTAACTGGCTTTGGAAGTTAACACTAATACTCTTAGGACTTTTAGTTAATTTATGTTTAGATTCTAACTTTAACTCAAACACTGAAAATCAAAAGCTTGTCGAAAAACAAAATCAACATTTAGATATGTATACCCAATTAGTTCATGTAAGTCTGAATGCTGGTATTATAGAAGAAATTTGTTTTAGAGGACTTATATTCATATTTATTTTCACTATTCTAAATTTCTTCTTTAACGAAAAGAAATATAACCACGATTGGCTAAGTCTAGGACTATTTGTGTTAATATCATCACTCGCCTCTGGTTTTGCGCATGTATTACGTGGTGAGGACTGGAGTCACATATGGGTATATGCTTTAACCAGCTTTACATTTAGTTTGTTATTTATTTTTTCAAAAGATATAAAAACGTGTATGATATACCATGTACTCACAAATGCTTTCACTACTTTTAATCATAATCATTTAAGCTTTATTGAACCGATGATCTATATAATTTTACTCATTATATCTGTTCGCTACTTAGTAAGAAATTACCGAAAATGGCTTTAGTATGTCACTTTACTTGGTATATGATAATAATTTAACTTTATAAATGAGAAAATCTTATGTTGTTACTTATAATCAGAAGAAATATTATTATAAGTATAATAGTTAACTTTATAAGTTTCTGGAGTTAGTCTTAATAGATTTCTTTTATTTTCAAAAATTGAGGGTAGCAATGCTATTCCTTTACCTAATTCAACTAAATTAATAATTGATGCCAAAGAATCTATTTCTATTATTTGTCGTGAACTATCTATATATTTTAATGATAATTGTCTTATTGGGCATAATTCGTCTTTATTTATTAACAAGGGAATTTTTGTATCACTTAGAGTATTAATATAAAATTTTAAATCAATACTGTTAATTTTATTTAGGCTAAATATAGGTTTATCCAATTTAGTGAAAGATATAACTTTATCGTAGTGATTCATTTCTATTGATTTTTCTATACTTTTACTAGAAACTATACTTATATTTTGTTCATTTATTGATATTTCCTCTTTTTCAGACAAGTAATTAAACAAAAGTTCTGAACATAATATTGAAGTATTTTTATTTTTAAATCTATTTTTTATAGAATTTGTATCCTTCAAAACTTTTTTGCAGTAAATATAGAAATCCTCTCCGAACTCTGTAGTATCGATCCCTTTATTAGTTCTTAAAAGTAAATTGACCCCCAATTCTTCTTCAAGTTTACTAATTCTTTGGGATATGTTCGATTGAGCATACATTAATTTAATAGCTGCTTTATTGATAGATTTTTCTTCATAGACGTTTTTAAAAATTATCAAGTCATTAAAATTCAAAATAATCACCTATCACTTTTTATGATAACTATATCATAAATAGATAATATGTAGTTCCTTAATATGATGCTATATTTTTATTAAGGAGTGATAAAATTATGTATGCAATGCAATATGAAATCAAGTTACCTAGTGATTATAAAATGGAAAAAATTAGAAAACGAGTTCAGCTAAATGGTTTCAAAACTGATGGTTTTAAGGATTTGTTTATAAAAGCGTACTTGATTAGTCAGACAAACAGTAATTGTATTACTAAAACTTATTCACCATTATATCTATGGAAAAATTCAGAGGGAATGAATGATTTTATATTTAAAGGATATTACGATAATATAATTTCATCTTTTGGGTGGCAAAATATAAATATTGGTATAACGTATTCAGTAAATACTTCTAATAATATAAAAAACAGTGAATTTGTAGTTGAAGAGTATATAGATATAAGTCCTAGATTTTCTCTTAAAAATTTAGATATAGATGAAAAATTTTATTCATTTGATAATGTTATTACAAATTTTGTTATCTATAATCCAGATAAATGGAAATGTGTTAAATACTCTTTTGTCGAAGAAATTCCAGATACTATCAATGATAAAATGAAAATATATGAAGTATTACATATATCTCAATAAAAGAGTGTACAGAAAATAGTTATTTTCTGTACACTTTCTTTTTATGTCTAAATTATAACTTTAACTAAAAGTTACTTTAAGTTTACAAAAATCAACTAACAGTATATACTGAAAGTGACAAAAATAGAAAAGCACAAGTGCTAGTAACACTTGTGCCCTGTAAGCCCGTTAAAAAGACGGTGGCTTTCGTGATATTAACCATTCATCCTACTCGCCAAAGTTGGGAATGGTTATTTTTTTTGGCTTAATTTAATAAGCTCGATTACTAGACCAATGAAAGCAATGAGGAAAATTCCAAATTGCAAAATGGCACTAACAGTAACCAACCAGGCGTCTCCTTTCTAAAGATTTTTTGGATACCATCATAGGCATCACACTCCTTATACTCAGATTAGCCACCATCAATCCAACTTGCTTACTGCATTAATTATATACGAGTTGAATGTTTAGTAAAAGTTAAATGTAATTGACGAAATTCAAATCTATATCATATTTATTTTCTTCTTTTCTTCACTATGAATAGAAGTATACAGACTACAATAAAGACGATACAGATGAACTTAAAAAAATTCTTTATACCGTTAAGAAAAGGATGGTTGGTATTACTACTCTTAATCTTATCAACATTGACATGTGGGTAATGACTCCCCTTTATAAATTTTCTTGGGTAAGATACATAAACTTGATTATCTTTATTGATTTTGAGTGACCATTTATCCTTGTTCTTTGGAACGGTATCGTATAAATTTTGACTCACTGTTATTTCTTTTCCATCAACTTTATGCGTACCTTTACTCATAACTTTTGTGTATGTATATTCTTTTCTTAAATCCTCTATCATGTGATTCGCAATCTGATTTCTAACATGCTTCGCTTGTTCACTCGGATAGGGCTTAACATCCAATATTGTTGCATTTAATCGCAAATGATCTTGACTATTCGTAAGGGCTATACTATACCCCTCATCACTCGTTCCTGTTTTTAATCCATCAGTTCCTAAATATTCTTCGGGCTCTCCCTTTAACGATAAATTAGTAGTTTCAAAGTCTTGATTATACTGTTTACCATGCGTTAGCTTTGTATAATCTATAACCTCTGAGTGCTTTTGTAATAAACTATGTATCAACAAACTAATATCTTGAGATGTTGTTTTTGTCTTTGTCTCATCTTTATATTTTTCAGGTTCGTACGGTTTTAACAAATCATTAGATGCGCCAGAGGGATTGGTAAAGTGGGTATGATTCATGCCTAACTCTTTTGCCTTTTTATTCATACGATCTGTAAATTTTGAAATTGAACCATCTATTTTTTCTCCTAATATTAATGTTGCTGGGTTACTGGAAGCTAGTGAGACTTGCTTCATTATATCGTCTATAGTATAGGTTTGTCCTTTTTTTAATTTAACCGTTGATAAATTAGGTAAGGCAGATATCTTTTCATAATCTGATGTTATTTTTATTTTTTGATCTTTACTAATCTTTCCATTATTTAAAGCATCGAGGGTTAAATAGAGGGTCATCAATTTCGTAATTGATGCTGGATCTGATGACGTTTCTCCATGATAATCATAAAGTACTTGCCCGTTTTCATCAGTAATTGTCATTGCTTTAGGCTCATATTGTTGGCTTAAATTTAAACCTTGCTCATTTACATTTTGTATAGGGGACTGATGAACATCAGTAGCTTGAGCCATAGGACTCCCCATAATTAAAGTTATCGCAATAAGACTTGTAGTTATGAATCCTAAACTAAATTTCTTCATTCTTAAATTCTCCTCTTGTCTAAAATGTATTTTAAAATTTACTATTCAATTCTGCCGGCAATAAATACACATACACATGTGTATTTTCATGCGTATGTGTATGTGTATGCTCATATTTATGATTAAAAACACAATAGAAACAATGAGACATCCCCATCATATCATATGATGAATAATCGATTTCTTAGCGTCTATAAAAGTAGAACTCCCACTTAAATGAATTAGACATACAAATAATCATATCAATTCTTTTAGAATAGTTTTTCTACTTTTTACCGGTTACATTATTCTCCCAAAATCTTTGAGCTATGTTGTATGACGCTACGACGTTGTCGTTTGAGTTTTCATAACCACAAGATTGACAATGAAAACGATTGTTTCTTGTCCTATTTTTCTTATTTGTATGATTACATCTAGGACAAATTAAAGATGTAAACTGTTCATCTATCAGAACAATCTCATCACATAGTCTTCAATTGCTTTATATAAACACTTATGTATCATCGCAAAAACTTTTCCATAGATTGAGTCTCGTTCGTTTATACTACTTCCTTTATCTATAATAAAAATACGTAGATGAGGATATAGCTAATATCCTCTCTTAAACGTGATATTGGACTCGACCAAAGGACAATATCACGTAGCTGTTCATCACTTCCATGATTAATGACAAATTTTATCTTGTCATAATGTTTTTGTAGTAACATCTAAACAACTCTCTTTCTTTTTATGAAATTTTTATCTTTGATTTCTATTTCTCACACTATATTCATGTTGATTATTAATAGTATCTTTGATATTTCCGTATAACACACTCACGAAATTAATAATTCTATCTTGTAAACGATCACTTAACTTGCGTATTGTGAATACTGTCTTAACTAATATCCAATTAAATACATACCATATTACTCTAATAATACTTACACCAATAACCCCAACTAGAAATCCTATAATGATTGCTAACATGTCAATACACCTCATTTTTAACATATTTTACATCATAGAATATCATATAAACTCATTTGCTTTTCTAAAATATTGACCTTCTTAACATTTGTAATAACTTCATTTCTTTGTATACTTTTCTTTTCAATTTGCCACAATTTAATTGTATTCATATCTTTATACGGCTTACCTAATACATCTTCTAAAAACCATTTAATATACTCTTTCAATTTAATTCCCCCAATTATACAATTTTTTAAAAGTAACTTATTTGAATTTGCTCATCATCTTGTTGCTGATAATGATTAATGTAATACTTCTCAACTTTTTCATAAGACATCTTCTCCAAAGAGATACATTCATCTTCTTTAAGAACGCTCATCATGACTATAAGCGCAATAAGATTTAGTTTGCTCAATTTCTCGCCTCTTATTTGTCTGCTAGGCAGACAATAAGTTTGAATATAAGACAATATCTTGAATTTGATATTGTCTATAGTTTACCGTTTTTAAAATCTTCAAGAATTTCGGGATATTTCTTTTCTGCATAATACTCAAGTAACTCGTCTATAAAGTCTATTTTATTGCAGTGATGTTCGTAAGCGAGATAGTCTAATAGAGGTTTATGAGAACGATGTATCTTAATAGAACTACGATCTCTTAAACTGGAGTATGATCCATTAGATGTAACTTCTCTACTATTTATAGAACTCCCTGTATTTTTTTCATTCATTATCTCCCTCCATTATTAAAGTATATACAACAAGCTAAGTAATCTTATAATGTTATAAGACTTACTACAATTTGAGTATAACATTTGTCTGCTTGGGAGACGACTTTTTTAAAGTCTCTTTATTAGATCATTCACAAATTCAGATGAAGATGGATAATTATTTTCTTTTACTAACTGTTCTAATTTCTTTCTCACAGACGGTTGCAACATAAATTGATATCTTACTTTCTTTTCTCTGACTTCTTTCTTTTTAATTTCTATATTTCTAAATGATGTTTTGGGTGACTCTGCTTCCTCTAAAGCTTTTTTGATATTATTTTTTTCAACATTTTCTCTATTTTTTTTATTAAATGCCATAGCCTTGAGACCTCCAATTGAAAATAGTTCGTTTAGATATTTATACCCATACATGCGCACACATATCTTTATGGTCATGTGTATGCGGGTGTGTATGTGTATAAATAATATCTAAGAGTTTCTAATTTTTTCACAACTTTCCATGAATTTATCAAAGAATTTCTTTTCTTTATTATATATCTTTTGATCTTTTTTAAATTCAACTATCGGTTTCTTTTCTAAAATACTTTTAGTTATCAATTCTTTTTCCGGAAAATAAGTAATATAATTTTCGCTATTTTCAATAACTTCTTTAAATTCTATTGATGATTTTGTATTGTGCTTAACCATATTACCTACATAAAATAACTTAGCCGTTACAAAGCTTTCTCTAGTTTTGTAATCAATCAAATCTTTTTTTAGTTTGTTAACTCTATAATCTATATTAGAATTTGAATCTTTACTAAAACCACTTGGTTTATTAGGAGATATAACTTTATGACTTACAACTATTGCATTTCTAGTTGATGTACTAAAGTCTGGATGAGTATCAATAATAATATAATCGTATTTATCTATATTATATTCTTCATAATAATCATCAAGCCACATATATAATTGCATGTCTTTACCATCTGTCGTGCTCATATGTTTTTCATACTCATCGAGACGTAAAAATCCACCAATTAAATCTATATTAGAGTTTATATTATGGATTTTAACTTTTTCTTTTATATGGAGTGACTCTATTTTCTCAAATATAGACAATACAGTGTTTTTTTGATCATACACTCCCAAAATTTGAGATAAATTACACTGATGATCTAAATCAATCATTAATACTTTTTTTCCTAAATCAGATAAATATTCAGCAAAATTATATGATAGAGTTGTTTTACCAACCCCACCTTTAATTGCTGCAAATGTTATTATTTCCATGTTACCACCTCCAACTCCATAATAACACGCATGGACATACATATCAACATCCACATAAACATACACACAAATATGCGTATACATATATATTAATTTGTATTATTATAAAGTTAGTTATTTGTTTTATGTGTTATTTATGGTAATGTAATAATGTATTAAAAATAAAAAAAGAGCAACTGCGCTAACAGTTACTCACTCAACAAAAATAAAAAAGGAAAGAAGCTATTATGCTATAGCTTTAATTAAAAAAGTCTAACTATGTTTAATCATTTGTAGGTTCATTGTAAACATATTTAGATATTTTTGCAAGCTTTAAAATTATTAGTAGCTTATTTCTTTTTAATTAAACAGAAATAAGAAAGAGGTTTTTTATTATGTCTAGAAAAAACATTAAAAATCAGGCCAGTCAAAATTTCTATATGTTAAATAAAGTGTTATTTATCAATGAAAAATATAAAAAATTGAGTGATAGTGCAAAAGTAACCTATGCAATTCTTAATGATAGGGTGAGTTTATCTATTAAAAATAATTGGATAGATCAAAATGGAGGTTCTGTTGCAAAGTTGAATCTATAGCATAATTTTAACAAAAAGGAGTCTTCTGTATGAACTATTTCAGATATAAACAATTTAACAAGGATGTTATCACTGTAGCCGTTGGCTACTATCTAAGATATGCATTGAGTTATCGTGATATATCTGAAATATTAAGGGAACGTGGTGTAAACGTTCATCATTCAACGGTCTACCGTTGGGTTCAAGAATATGCCCCAATTTTATATCAAATTTGGAAGAAAAAGCATAAAAAAGCTAATTACAAATGGCGTATTGATGAGACGTACATCAAAATAAAAGGAAAATGGAGCTATTTATATCGTGCCATTGATGCAGAGGGATATACATTAGATATTTGGTTGCGTAAGCAACGAGATAATCATTCAGCATATGCGTTTATCAAACGTCTCATTAAACAATTTGGTAAACCTCAAAAGGTAATTACAGATCAGGCACCTTCAACGAAGGTAGCAATGGCTAAAGTAATTAAAGGTTTTAAACTTAAACCTGACTGTCATTGTACTTTGCAACAGAACCAACATTTACATCTTTTGAAATATTAAATATAGATTCTCCAACTACTTCTGCCTTATTTTTTCCAATATTATCCAAAGATGCACCAAACTGTCTATTAATATTAGAAAGTTCAAAATAATCTGGATCTGCTACTTTTATATGATGAACTCCTAATCTCACTAATCTTTCAGCTACAGCACCTCCTATACCACCACAACCAGCAATACCTATCACAACTTCGCTGATTTTCTTTTGACGTGCTTTTGCCTCTTCATCATTATTTCCTAACCAACCTAAATTTCTTTTAACTCTTTCCCAATATCTTTTTTCATCAAAATCAGCAGTATACTTAATAACTTTAGAATTCATTATGTACCTCCAAAATATAATATTTTATAACAACTACATCAATTGACACAGAGAAAATTAAGATATAAGTGGATTAGTACACTTTCAATAACTACATAATCATAGAAATGTTTTATTTGTCAAAAAATTTTGTTTTCTTATTCTAGAAGGTCCATATTTAAACGAAATTTAAAGGCGTTTTCTCCTTTTTTAGTCAAATTAAGACAACGATTAACCTTACTTTTTTCAATCCAAGATAATTCAATCATTTTTTTAGTTATTTGTAATGCAACAGGACCTGCCATATGATTTTTTCTTTCAGTCCAATCTATATGTTTTGGAATAGGTTTAGCATACATACTTTTTTCTGATTCAATGCCTAGTTCTTTTAACCAGATTTTTCCTTTTTTAGTCAATTTGTAAAAGTTTTCTTTATCTTTTAAATAATCATTTTCTAACAAAGCTTCAGTAAATTTAACTCCTATTTTTCCAGCGATATGACCATAACAAGTGCGCATATATGATAGTTTTTCTTTTTTTGTTGTTTCTTTTAACGATTTGTTATTCATAGGTGGAGATATAACAGATAAAGCATTGATTGCATCAACGACTTTATCGTTATCAATTTTATAATAACGATGTCGTCCCCACGACTTTACTGAAATTAAATTGGCTTCTGCTAATTTATAAAGATGTTCACTAGCTGTTTGAGGTTTTACGCCTGCTAATTTAGCTAATTCTCCAGCCGGGAGTGCTATACCACTTGATAATTCAATTAACATAGTTAATCGTGTCTCATGTCCAATAAGAAGAATGTTTTTAGAAAAATCCTTATACATATAAACTCTCCTTTTTTATTAATACAATTTAATCATACCCATATAATATTTCGGCGTTAAACGAAATATTATATGGGTATGATTAAATGAGTTAAATGAGGAGGTATTAATAAATGAAGTCTTCTAAGTATTTTGATTATTTAGTTGTTTTTACAGCAGGAATAGGAATGTTTTTATCCACTCTTGATAGCGGAATTATCAATGTTGCGTTACCCACTTTATCAAAATCTTTTAATGTTGATACTTCTGTTATTACTTGGAGTGTTACACTGTACACTCTACTATTAACAGGTACAATTATAATATTTGGGAGATTAAGCGATAAATACAGTCGCTTAAATATATATAGTTTTGGTTTAGCTACTTTTTTAATCACTTCTATTTTGTGTGGATTTTCAAACAATATTATGCAATTAATCGTATTTCGTGGTTTACAAGGCATAGGTGCAGCTATGTTACAAGGAACTGCTACAGCTATTATTACTACAATAATTCCTGAAAATAGACAAGGTCCTGCATTAGGAACTTTGAGTATTCTATTAGGAATAGGTCCTGTTTTAGGGCCGAGCATTGGAGGCCTTTTAATATCTATAGGAAATTGGAGATGGATATTTTGGATTAATATTCCTTTTATATTTATAGGATTAATAGGTTGTTTATTTTTAAAAAAATATATTAAAGAACAAAAAAGTGCATCTATTCAGTTAGATATATATGGGAATTTATTATTATTTCTATCTATATTTTGTTTACTTATAAGTTTAACTTCTTGGTCTTATCACTCAATTTTTGATATATCAGTATATGGCAATTTCTTAATATTTATTGTTATTTTTTGCTTATTTATTATATGGGAATTAAAAACTAATCATCCTATCATTAATTTACGTTTATTCAAGAATAAATCATTTTCATCTTCTATATTTGCAATATTTGTTTTTGGAGGTACAACATCTTTAGGCTTTATAATTCCTCCCTATGTTTTAGAAACAATTAATCATCTTTCATCATGGCAAATAGGATTAGTAAACCTAACATCTCCCTTAGGATTAGTACTTACTTCTAAAATAGCTGGTAAATTAATTTCGTGTATTAGTAATATTATTTTAATGACTATAGGGTTAATTATTATGATTATTTCATATACCAGTTTAGGACTATTACAATATGTGTTAAATCCGATAACAATAAGTTTATTATTATTATTATATGGTATAGGTGGCGGTTTTTTCCTACCATCTAATACATCGGCAATCATGGGAACTGTATCTAAAGATATGCAAGGTACAGTTGGGGCTACGCAAAGAATGGTTCAAAATATCGGTATTGCTTTTTATACAGCAATCACTTCATTATTTATAAGTAATCAATCACAATTAGATAAACTGATAACTGGCGCAAGTCATGCATGGCTATTCGCATCATTAACACTTGTCTTATCACTATTACCTCTTTTATCAAAAATATTACACAATAAATCAGAACTTAAATAATATAATCAATGATGAACGTTTACACCACGTTCCCTTAATATTTCAGATATATCACGATAACTCAATGCATATCTTAGATAGTAGCCAACGGCTACAGTGATAACATCCTTGTTAAATTGTTTATATCTGAAATAGTTCATACAGAAGACTCCTTTTTGTTAAAATTATACTATAGATTCAACTTTGCAACAGAACCAAAAAAGAGAACATCTATTTAAAGATGCTCTCTAATTGAATCATTATTGATTAAATAAAGAAGTAATTGGTAAATTATCGCGTCGCTTATTAAGTGTATGCATTTCTGCAAATTCCGATTTAAGAGATTTCATAAGATACCCTTGCATGGCTTCAACGGTTTCATTTTTTTGAATAAGCATGGCTTTAAAACGTTTAAGAACATGAAGTATTTCGATTTCCATATCTTCTAATAAGTAATATGTATCAATAGAATTATTAAAGGAAGTCTTGGCTTTTAATAATACAGGTTTGATGATTTTAATTTCCACTACAGAAAAGTTACTTAAATAACTTTGAATATTTTGAGGTAGTTCTTCGAGTAATTGAAACTTTAAGGCTTCATCATTAAATTTTGAATTATAGTGATTTGAATGATTTGTATGATTACTAGGATAAATTAATTTCTTATCATTCAAATCATCCATATCATTATTTTCAGTCTTAATATAATTAGTATCATTATAATTAGTATCATTAGACTGTGAATTTGGAAGTTCTTGACCACCCAAATTCACAGTTCTAGAACTTCCAAATTCATTGTTCTGGAACTGTGAATTTGGAAGTTCCTTGCTATGACTGGCTTTAATGTCATAATTAGGTTTTAATAGGTATAATCTATTTGGTTTATTAAGGCCAACACGTTCTTGAATTAGTAAATTAAAACTTATTAATTCTTTTTTTAATTTTATAATTTTTTGTTCTGCATAACCTAAGTATTCGCACAAATGTTTATTACTGAAAATAAAGTAAATATTATTATTTTTATCTACCCATTCATTTTGGATGGATAATTCAAAGCGATCTTTTAATAACGCATACATAATTTTGGCTTCCGCCGACATTTTTTTAAAATATGCATCTTCAAATAAATATTTAGGCAGTTGATAAAATCTTTCAGTTTTTACTTGTGATAAATTGTATTTCTCAAAATTGGGCATAATAAAAACCTCATTTCCATTTTTAGAATTGAGGTAATAAAACAATTTTTACGTAAGTTATATGTTTTGTGCTTGCACTTAGATGATTAGATAGATATAATACAAGTATCAAAAAAATATATAAACAAACGAGTGCGAATCGTTTTATTACCGAGAGTCGATGCTACGCCAATAGCATTGACTCTTTTAGTATTTATAAAGTAATATTAACACTTTTAAGAAAGTATATAAAGAGTTTTAAATGTAGTTAAAAGTACATTACCATTACAAGTAGACTGACCCCAATTAGTGGGAATTATATAAAAACACTTTCGTTGAATTCATA
>ERZ1023451.105-NODE-105-length-22164-cov-8.810123_pt1 | contig 22164 bp, 16 predicted proteins | sample MGYA00380524_ERZ1023451 | MGnify/ENA primary metagenome ERZ1023451 (study PRJEB33173, sample SAMEA4830330) | metagenome | study: EMG produced TPA metagenomics assembly of the PRJEB25223 data set...
TGACTGCGGCTAGCTTCTTAGTTTGCTCTTTGATTTTCATTGAGTGTTAAATTATTTCACTGTCAAAGTATATCTTTTTTAGGAGCAGAAAGCAAGAAAAAATCGACTGAAAGTGTCTCAGCCGATAAGAAAGGCTCGCTTTAGGCTAGAAAGCATCTTATTTTCTTCATTGAAAAAAGCCTTTCTTTCTGCTATAATCGTATAAAATACTTACTTTAGGAGTTCTTATGAAAGTTGTTAAATTTGGAGGTAGTTCTCTTGCCTCTGCTAGTCAATTAGAAAAAGTTTTAAACATCGTCAAAAGCGATTCAGAGCGTCGTTTTGTAGTCGTTTCTGCGCCTGGTAAACGCAATGCTGAAGATACTAAGGTTACGGATGCCCTGATTAAATACTACCGCGACTATGTTGCGGGTAACGATATTAGCAAGAGCCAAAGCTGGATTATCGACCGCTATGCTGCTATGGTTAGTGAATTGGGACTAAAACCAGCTGTGCTAGAAAAAATTTCTAAAAGTATTCACGCCTTGGCCACTCTTCCTATTGAAGAAAATGAATTTCTCTACGATACTTTCCTAGCAGCCGGTGAAAATAACAATGCCAAATTGATTGCTGCCTACTTTAACCAAAATGGTATCGATGCACGCTATATGCACCCTAGAGAAGCTGGGATTGTGGTCACAAGTGAACCTGGTCACGCTCGCATCATTCCATCAAGTTATGACAAGATTGAAGAATTGACAAACACCAATGAAGTCCTTGTCATTCCTGGTTTCTTTGGTGTCACTAAGGAAAATCAAATCTGTACTTTCTCACGTGGAGGTTCTGATATTACAGGTTCTATCATTGCTGCTGGTGTCAAAGCTGACCTCTATGAAAACTTTACGGACGTTGATGGTATCTTTGCAGCTCACCCTGGTATTATCCACCAACCACACTCGATTCCTGAGTTGACCTACCGTGAAATGCGCGAGTTGGCCTATGCAGGCTTCTCAGTCCTTCATGACGAGGCTCTTCTTCCTGCCTACCGTGGAAAAATTCCTCTGGTTATCAAGAATACCAACAACCCTGACCATCCAGGTACTCGTATCGTTCTAAAACACAGTAATGATGAATTTCCAGTTGTGGGAATTGCTGGTGACTCAGGCTTTGTCAGCATTAACATGTCGAAATACCTCATGAACCGTGAGGTTGGATTTGGCCGCAAGGTTCTGCAAATCCTGGAAGAACTTAACATCGGTTGGGAACATATGCCAACAGGTATCGACGATCTTTCTATCATTCTCCGTTCTCGCCAACTAACTCCCATCAAGGAAGAAGAAATCCTGCGTCAGTTGGTTCAAAAGGCTAAAGTAGATCATGCAGAAATCGAACACGACCTTTCTATCATTATGATTGTTGGTGAAAAAATGAAGAGCCATATCGGAGTGACTGCTACTGCGACACGCGCTCTATCTGAAAACAAAATCAACATCCAAATGATGTCTCAAGGTTCTAGTGAAGTTTCTATTATGTTTGTTGTCAATAAAGACCAAGAGAAAGCAGCAATTAAAGCCCTCTACAATGCCTTTTTTGGAGAAAGTAAGGAAGACTAAGCATGGCTCAATCACTTAACAAAACAGTACTCCTCAGTACGACAGGCACTTCCTACCTCTCTATCGCTGGGAAAGTTGGGAAATTCCTTGTCGGAGATCAGGCTTTGGAATTTTACCCAGATGTCAATGTCGAACAATTTATCCAGATTCCTTGGAGCCATATCAATCAGATTGGAGCCAATGTCACTGGACGCAAAATCAGCCGCCACTTCGAAGTCTTTACAGACAAAGGAAAATTCCTCTTTGCTTCAAAAGACTCAGGTGCCATTCTCAAAATTGCACGCAAAAAACTAGGCAATGACAAGGTCGTCAAACTTCCGACCCTGATTCAGACAATTAGCCAAAAATTTAAAAATCTATTTGCAAAAAAGTAGAAACTTTAGTATAATCATAGCAACGGATAAGTAGGTTATCTTCTTCTTTCAGAAAGTCTGCGGGTACTGCGAGCAGATAGGAGGGATAGGTGAAATTCTACCGTTAGTAACAATTACATACACAATCAAGTGCACACCTGTGAAGTTGGATGGAACCGTGGCCCTGCCACTCCAACGTCTTGTCAGGTGTGCTTTTTTCATAAAGGAGTTCTTATGTTAGATATCAAACGTATTCGTACAGATTTTGAAGCTGTCGCAGAAAAATTAGCTACACGTGGTGTAGATGCTGCTGTCTTGAATGAAATGAAAGAAATCGATGCTAAACGTCGTAACATCTTGGTCAAGGTTGAAACTCTCAAAGCAGAACGTAACACAGTTTCTGCTGAGATTGCCCAAGCTAAGCGCAACAAGGAAAATACAGATGACAAGATTGCTGCCATGCAAAATCTATCTGCTGAGGTTAAAGCCTTGGATGCTGAATTGGCAGAAATCGATGCTAAATTGACAGAATTTACAACGACTCTTCCAAATATCCCAGCTGACAGCGTTCCTGTTGGGGCTGACGAAGACGACAATGTGGAAGTTCGCCGTTGGGGTACTCCACGCGAGTTTGACTTCGAACCTAAAGCTCACTGGGATCTCGGTGAAGACCTTGGTATCCTTGACTGGGAACGCGGTGGTAAGGTAACAGGCGCTCGCTTCCTCTTCTATAAAGGCCTCGGTGCTCGTTTGGAACGTGCTATCTACAACTTTATGTTGGATGAACATGGAAAAGAAGGCTATACTGAAGTCATCACACCTTACATAGTCAACCATGATTCTATGTTTGGTACTGGTCAGTATCCAAAATTTAAGGAAGATACTTTTGAACTCAGCGATACCAACTTTGTCTTGATTCCAACTGCTGAAGTTCCTCTGACAAACTACTACCGTGATGAAATCTTAGACGGCAAAGATCTTCCAATCTACTTCACTGCTATGAGTCCGTCATTCCGTTCTGAGGCTGGTTCTGCCGGTCGTGATACGCGTGGCTTGATCCGTTTGCACCAATTCCACAAGGTTGAAATGGTCAAATTTGCCAAACCAGAAGAATCTTACGAAGAATTGGAAAAAATGACAGCCAACGCTGAAAACATTCTTCAAAAACTCAACCTTCCATACCGTGTCGTTGCTCTCTCTACTGGAGATATGGGCTTCTCAGCTGCGAAGACTTACGACTTGGAAGTGTGGATTCCAGCACAAAACAATTACCGTGAAATCTCAAGCTGTTCAAACGCAGAAGATTTCCAAGCCCGTCGTGCCCAAATCCGTTACCGTGATGAAGCAGATGGCAAGGTGAAACTCCTTCATACCTTGAACGGTTCTGGACTTGCAGTTGGACGTACAGTGGCTGCAATTCTTGAAAATTACCAAAATGAAGATGGTTCTGTGACCATCCCAGAAGCACTTCGTCCATACATGGGTGGAGCTGAAGTCATCAAACCATAAAAAATAAGGTTTAGCTATTTCTAGCTAGACCTTTTTTCGTAACCAAATCAGATAAGCACCTAGTACAAAGAATAAAATAGTTAGGCATATAATGGTTTCAGCCAATACCAGGTAATCCAGAAATGGAAGTTTCAAAATTCCCTGAGCCATCTTGAGCGAGGTCGCTGTGATAATGGTTGGGAAGGTGAGGGCTGAGAAGGCTGGTTGAAAACCTTGTTTTAAAATGTTGGGCAGACGAGTTAAAACAAAGAAAAAGAAGGATTGAGAAGCCAAAATCATGACAATCAAGACCCAAGTCGGCAGGCTGGTTCCTCCTACTCGAACTAGAGAAGCCAAGAGTAGAGAGAAAGGAGCACAGTAGATTCCTTCTTGTCCAAGCAAGGCTAGTGGGAGTGGATGTTTCTTTAAATCGCTATAAATAAGGGGATAGAGATAGAAGGTCAAGAGAAAACCAAAACTCAAGGTCGCATAGGCAATTTCGATAATACCTACCAGAGGATAGGTCAAGGCAGCCACTGCTATCCCCACATAGAGAACCGTCCAGCTTGGAGTGGCATGAACCCTCCGCCCTGTACAAGCAAACTTGATGGTAAAACCAGCAATCAAGGTCAAATCCAAGAGAAATGAAAACCACCAAATCCCTTGTGCTACCAAAGGAAGATAAGAGAATACGCGAAAGACATAGGTCGATAAAATCATCCCAGCCATAGGAAAGGTTGCCATTCCTGACAAAAGAGGGGGCTTGGTCAATTCTTGCTTGGTTTCTTTCCAATTAAAGAGATTCAGAATTAGAAAGTAAATCCATAAAACCAAACCAGTCAGACTAAAAAGATGGGATAGAACCGGCAACGTATCTAAAATAAGATTTCCAGCTCCTGCCAAACCTAGCAAACAACCTGAAAATACTAAGGGGAGTTTTTTCATCCTAACCTCCAATAATCATGTTAGTTTCAGTATAACATAAAAGCGCTTAAATGAGGATTTAAAAAAACGAAGTCCGCTTATTTCAGACTTCATTTTACTCAGATATGAATTAGGCATAAGGTTGCAATTCTGGATTAATTGGTGTATTAGCTAAGTTGTTGGCATAGTTACAGAGGATTGCTAGGCTGACACCAAAAACCACATCCAAGGCATTTTGGTGAGTGTAGCCAGCTTCTAAAAACTCAGACAAGGCTTCATCTCCTACACGACCCTTGGTATTGATAACTGCCAAGGTAAACTTAGCTAGGGTATCCAATTTAGGATCTGTTTCAATTGGAGTACGATTGCGAAGAGCTTGAATCAAGTCATCATTCATCTGGATTTGTTTGATGGAAAAGGCTGTGTGACCTGCGACACAGAAGGCACAACCATTGGTCACGGCTGCCGTGATTTGCACCACTTCACGCTCAACGGGTGTCAGGCTGTTGCGGCGGTGGATAGATGAGACAATTTGGTAGGCTTCTAAAACAGTCGGGGCATTGGCCAAGAGACCGATTAGGTTGGGAATATAGCCATTGTTGTCTTTTTCTACTGTTTCAAGAATTTCTTTCACTTCTGCTGGTGCTGACTCTACTGTATGGATAGTAAATGTTGTCATAAGATACCTCTTTTCTTATTATTGACACTAATATTATTGGAAAATCTTATAAAATCCTGATTCCTAAGTTTATCTAAGATAAAGCTTTATTCTCTCATAAGATTTTCGTTGTTATATTAGTTTATCACACTTCCAATCACTTGCATAATATATATTATATATCAGGCTGATAAAAATTATTTATAGGCAAAAAAATCACACGAGCTGTGTGATTCCATTATTTGTCAAAATACTTTTTAGTTTCAGCAATAACGACTGGCGACAAGACCAAGAGGGCAATCAAGTTTGGCAGAGCCATCAAGGCGTTAACGATATCTGCGATAATCCAGACCATATCCAACTCGATAAATCCTCCTAACAAGACCATGAGCACAAAAACCACACGGTAGAGCCAGATAAAGCGAACCCCAAAGAGGAACTCAAAACAGCGTTCTCCGTAATAGTTCCAACCTAGAATCGTAGTAAAGGCAAAAAGTACAAGGAAGATGGTCAAGAGGGCAGGCCCAAAGTGTGAAAAGACTGTTGAGAAAGCTGACTGAGTCAAGGCAACCCCATTCAAGTCACCACTCCAAACTCCAGTTACCAAGATGGTCAAACCAGTTAGAGTACAAATGATGAGGGTATCAATAAAGGTTCCTGTCATGGAAATCAGACCTTGCTCTACTGGTTCATTTGTCTTGGCAGCTGCAGCTGCAATAGGAGCAGAACCCAGACCAGATTCGTTTGAGAACACACCACGCGCCACACCATTTTGAATAGCCATCCGAACGCTAGCACCAGCAAATCCACCTACCGCAGCAAGGGGACTAAAAGCTGAGGTAAAGACTAAAGCGATTGTGCCAGGGATTTTTCCGATATTAAAGAAAATAACTGTAAGAGTTCCTAAGATATAAATGATGGCCATAAAAGGAACAACAGTAGTTGAAACCTTAGAAATAGACTTGAGTCCACCAAAGACTGCAATCGCTACAAAGACAGACAAGACGAGAGCTGTGATGGCTGGCGAAATCGTCGTTGTATTTTGGATAGATTCTGTAATCGAGTTGACTTGGGTGAAGGTTCCGATTCCCAAGAGAGCAACCAATACTCCTGCTACTGCAAACAAAACAGCAAGTGGTCGCCACTTTTCTCCCATCCCTAGAAGGATATAGTGCATGGGACCTCCCGCTACTGCACCATGGTCGTCCTTGGTGCGGTATTTGATGGCCAAGAGTCCTTCCGCATACTTGGTAGCCATTCCAAAGAAAGCCGCCATCCACATCCAAAATAGAGCTCCTGGTCCACCAACCTTGATAGCCGTCGCAACTCCTATGATATTTCCTGTTCCAACAGTTGATGCCAAGGCTGTACACAGAGCTGCAAAACTGGATACATCACCATGTCCCTTATCCTGGATAAAAATAAGCTGAAAGGCCTTGGGCAGACGCAAAACCTGCAAGAGTCCTAGCCGCATGGTTAGGTAAATCCCTGTTCCGACCAATAAAATCAAGAGGGGCGGTCCCCAAGCAAAATCATCGATTGATTTAAGCAATTCTAACATTTCCTTCTCCTATCGTTTCAACCCCAAAAGAAAGAGCACATGCAAGATACATGTACTCTGGAATGCTTAGATAAATGCTAAAAAGCGGTCTATCCTAGCTCTGTCCTTTTACCTGAGAGTTTGAGCAGTTGCCTGCCTTGCCCCTTCGGTGCCTTTACGGTCTCTCCAGAGTTCCGTCCATTTACAGTCATGGAAAATCAAACGATTCCCCACTTCTATTAAACTTCATTCGGTGTTGGTATTTAATTGATTCTAATTTTACAAAAAATGTTGGCTTTTGTCAATGTGTTTATTAGTAAAAATTAGTTCAACAGTTTTTACTTTATAAAGTCCAGAATACTGCTATCCTTTAAAAGTGACAATAGTCGCACCACTGCCTCCAGCATTTTGTGGGGCATAGCCGAAACTCTTGACATGTTTGTTTCTTTGCAAGTATTTGGTAACTCCTTCACGGATGACTCCTGTTCCGATACCATGGATGATATCAACTTGAGCCATATTGTTAAGCAAGGCTTGGTCGATGAAGGTATCTAGCTCATTCATGGCTTCTTCATAGCGCTTGCCTCGAAGATCCAGTCTAGCTTGAGGTCCTCGCCCAGAAGTTCGTTTCACAACATTGACCTGTTTCTTCTTGACTGGTTTTTCTTGCTGGGCTTGAACAAGATCAAACTCTTTCTCTTCCAAGGTCATCTTAATCAAGCCAACTTGGGCTTCCCAGCGGCCGTCCTTGAGTTGACTGGTCAAGGTACCACGCTGACCATAACTGAGAACCACGATATCATCTCCCACCTTTGGAGCTCGTTTTTTCTTGGCCTTTTGAAGGACCTTGTTTTTAGACAAGTCCACTTTTTCAGGAGCCAATTTTTTCAACTTGGCCTTGGCTTCAATGATTTCGTGGGGCTTGAGTTGGGATTTACTGTGGAGATTTTTGAGAATCTGGTCACTTTCACTTAGGGCCATATCCACAATCTCAGCAGCCTGTTCACGCGCCTTGTTAAGCTCGGTTTCCTTTTCACGATTAAGCTCGTTGTAGAGTTTTTTTAGCGCACGGTTCATCTTGAGATTTTCTTGCTCCACCTCACGGATATTGTCCAAGCGTTTGCGGCTTTCCAGCGTCTGCTCTTCTAATTGCTCAATGATACGATTGACGTCATTGTCCTGATCGATCTGCTGACTGGCATCTCCTACGATAACTTCAGATAGGCCTAGACGTTTGGCAATTTCAAAGGCATTACTTCGGCCAGGAACACCCTGCATAAAGCGATAGGTCGGGCGAAGAGTTGCAGTATCAAACTCCATACTGGCATTTTGCACAAAGGCTGTCTCAATACCGTAGGCCTTGAGTTCTGGATAGTGGGTCGTCGCCATGGTCTTGATTTGACGCAGGCGAAGGTCCTCCAGAATAGCCATGGCAAGGGCTGCTCCCTCTTGGGGATCAGTACCAGCCCCCAACTCATCCAAAAGTAAGAGTGAATGTTGGTTGACCTTGCCAAGAATATCCACGATATTGGTCATATGGCTAGAGAAGGTAGACAAGCTCTGCTCAATAGACTGCTCATCTCCAATATCAGCAAAGATTTCTTCAAAAATACCAACACGACTTCCCTTGTCTGCTAAAATCGGCAATCCTGACTGGGCCATGACCTGTGTCAAGCCCAGAGTTTTGAGCATGATGGTCTTCCCACCTGTATTGGGACCTGTAATGACAATAGCTGTTAAATCTTGACCAAAATGGACATCATTTGCGACGGCATTTTTGACCAAAGGATGGCAGACATGGAGCAGTTGAATCTCTTGATTTTCTGACAGCTGAGGCACGACTGCTTGTCTTTCTTGGATAAATCGAACCTTGGCACGAATCAAGTCCAGATGACCGATAATCCAAGCATCATTAGCAATCTCAGCCGCATGAGGGCGGACACGCTCAGAAATTTCTTGGAGAATGCGAAGCATTTCATAGCGCTCATCTGCTCGCAGACTAGCAATTTCTTCGCTCAGTTTGACTACCTCACGTGGTTCGATATAGACGGTGTTTCCACTAGCAGAAATATCATGAACGACACCTGCAATCTTATTGCGGTAGGTGTTTTTGACTGGTAAAACCTGACGGCCATTTCTGCTAGCAACAATTCCTTCCGTCAACATCTGCGCTTTTTGCTTGAGCAAGTCTTGTAAAACATCGCGTACCTGACTCTCGCTATCATGTATTTTTCGACGGATTCGCGCCAATTCTTCACTGGCAAAATTTTCAATGAAACCCGCATCATTAAAGGCCTGAAGATTTCCTTGTAATTGCGGAAAATCATGTAATTTCTCAAACCAAAGGGCTAATTCTTCCAAGCTGACATTTTCCAGATTGGCGTAAAAACTTTGAAGTTCTCGGCTGGCAAGAAGCACGCGTTTCAAGAGTAGGAACTCCTCGATATTGAGATCCGCTCCCATCTCCAACCTCTTGCAGACTCCTGCAATTTCCTTAGTTGAGAGAATAGTAAAATGCGGTTGCTCGACGAAAAGAGCCTGCATTTCCTTCATCTCAGCAAAAGCCTGTTTGATTTTATCTGCTTTGGCAGTCGGAGCCAGCTGTATCAATTGCTCCAAGCCCTGCTCGGTCAACAAATGAGGCTCAAACAAGGCCTTGACCTTATCGAACTCTAATGTTTCTAATATTTTCTTATTCATCTTTATTTCCTTGTCTTTGAATGTCTAGGTGTGGTAGCTTTTTACATTCTGATAGATTCGAGTCAAATCTGTAAACAAAGGGCTAGGAAAACTCCTGCCCTTTTTATCCGATTAAATTTGTCACCCAGATTTGTTTGAGCCAACTGGTTGTTATCGGTATGCTCTGGATGATGTGTTTTGCGACGATACTCTTTTCAAGAGGATTTTGTATAACTGCCATGGGGATGGTCGCCAAGATTGTCAAGGCCATTTGCAAGACAAATAAGGTCACCAACATGGACAAGATACCTGCTGAAACTTGGAACAACTTACCACCCAGTTTTTTGCTAGGAATCAAGTGTAAGAGAAGACCAAGCAAACGACCAATGCTATAGACAATCCCAAATACAAGCAAGTAGCCGATACCTGCATAAAAGACCTTATCCAGCTGAAAGAGTTGATCCGATGGGAAAAAGAAAGTCCCCTGACCTTCCTGCGAATTTGCATAAGGGAGCAATAAATGGAATTGCTCTCCAAGCCCCTTATAAAACTGGCCAGCCATAAAAGCCGATGCCATGGCTGAAATCAGGTAATAAACCTGTAAGAGCAGGCCTCTCCGATAGCCGATATAAAATCCCCAAACCAAGACCAATAGAAGAAGGAGTGAAATCATAAGGAATCCTCAATCTTGCTCTGTTCTTGCTTACAAGTCACAAGCTTGTGACGGAGTTCTTCTAGCTCTTGCTCCTTATCGTCAAATTCAATCTCACGGCTGAGCTGAGTTGATAAACAGTTGACTGCCAACAAAAGAGCGATTGTTTCATCATCTGCGCTAGGCATTTGTTCTTTAATTGCTTGGTATTTTTCTGTCGCAACCTTAGCGATTTCCTCCATAAAAAGGTTATCATGTTCGCTTGTCAAGGTTAACGATTTTTTCCCGAATGTAAATTTGAATCGATTTAGATTTGCCATAAAATTCACCTCACGATATTATACCAAAATTCGCTAATTTTGTCAGTTTTTACAAATTTTACTGCTTTTGTGGTACAATAGAAACTATGGCAAGTATCACACTCACACCAAGCGAAAAGGATATTCAGGCTTTTCTTGAACACTATCAAACCAGTCTGGCTCCTAGCAAGAATCCCTATATCCGCTACTTTTTGAAACTACCTCAAGCAACGGTTTCTATCTATACTTCTGGAAAAATCTTGCTTCAGGGTGAAGGGGCTGAAAAATACGCCAGTTTCTTTGGCTATCAAGCTGTAGAGCAAACCAGCGGACAAAATCTTCCTTTAATTGGGACAGATGAGGTGGGAAATGGTTCCTACTTTGGTGGGCTTGCAGTTGTGGCTGCCTTTGTCACACCTGACCAGCACGACTTTTTACGAAAACTCGGTGTGGGAGATTCTAAGACTCTGACCGACCAAAAGATTCGTCAGATTGCTCCTATTCTCAAGGAAAAAATCCAGCACCAGGCACTCCTTCTCTCACCCAGCAAGTACAACGAGGTCATCGGAGACCGCTACAATGCTGTTTCGGTTAAGGTTGCCCTCCATAATCAGGCTATCTATCTCCTCCTTCAAAAAGGTGTTCAGCCTGAGAAAATTGTGATTGATGCCTTTACCAGTGCTAAAAATTATGACAAGTACTTGGCACAAGAGGCCAATCGTTTCAGCAATCCTATCAGCTTAGAAGAAAAGGCTGAGGGCAAATACTTGTCTGTCGCAGTTTCTTCTGTCATTGCGCGTGATCTCTTTCTGGAAAATCTTGAAAATCTGGGACGAGAACTGGGTTATCAGCTTCCAAGTGGAGCTGGAACGGCTTCTGACAAGGTGGCTAGCCAGATTTTGCAAGCCTATGGTATGCAGGGACTCAACTTCTGCGCTAAATTGCACTTTAAAAACACTGAAAAAGCGAAAAAACGCTTAGAAAGGTAAGTTATGAATTCATTTAAAAATTTCTTAAAAGAGTGGGGACTGTTCCTCCTAATTCTGTCATTACTAGCTTTAAGTCGTATCTTTTTTTGGAGCAATGTTCGCGTAGAAGGACATTCCATGGATCCGACCCTAGCGGATGGCGAAATTCTCTTCGTTGTAAAACACCTTCCTATTGACCGTTTTGATATCGTGGTGGCCCATGAGGAAGATGGCAATAAGGACATCGTCAAGCGCGTGATTGGAATGCCTGGCGACACCATTCGTTACGAAAATGATAAACTCTACATCAATGACAAAGAAACGGACGAGCCTTATCTAGCAGACTATATCAAACGCTTCAAGGATGACAAACTCCAAAGCACTTACTCAGGCAAGGGCTTTGAAGGAAATAAAGGAACTTTCTTTAGAAGTATCGCTCAAAAAGCCCAAGCCTTCACAGTTGATGTCAACTACAACACCAACTTTAGCTTTACTGTTCCAGAAGGAGAATACCTTCTCCTCGGAGATGACCGCTTGGTTTCGAGCGACAGCCGCCACGTAGGTACCTTCAAAGCAAAAGATATCACAGGGGAAGCTAAATTCCGCTTCTGGCCAATCACCCGTATCGGAACATTTTAAGAAACCTAAGAGGCCGAGAATCACCAATCTCAGCCTCTTCTTCTATCGTGAGAAGTGATTGTTTATTGACAAATACTCAATGAAAATCAAAGAACAAACTAGGAAGCTAGCCGTAGGCTGCTTAAAACAGTGTTTTGAGGTTGTGGATAGAACTGACGAAGTCAGCTCAAAATACTGTTTTGAGGTTGCAGATGGAAGCTGACGTGGTTTGAAGATATTTTCGAAGAGTATAAAATAAAAACAATCCCAACTCTCACCTATTCATGCAAAGGAATTTTATGGAAGTTTATTTTTCAGGAACCATTGAACGGATTATTTTTGAAAATCCCAGCAATTTTTATCGCATCCTCCTCCTAGAAATCGACGATACGGACGCAGAGGATTTTGATGATTTTGAAATCATTGTCACAGGAACCATGGCTGATGTAATTGAGGGCGAAGACTATACTTTTTGGGGGCAAATTGTCCAGCACTCCAAGTATGGAGAACAACTGCAAATCAGTCGTTATGATCGCGCAAAACCAACTAGTAAGGGCTTGGTCAAGTACTTTTCAAGTAGCCATTTCAAGGGGATTGGTCTCAAGACAGCTCAGAAAATCGTGGATACCTATGACGAAAATACCATTGACGAAATTTTGCAACACCCAGAAAAGTTAGAAGGCATCGCAGGACTCTCTGCCAAAAATCGCGAGGCTTTCGTCTCCACTCTCCGTCTCAACTACGGAACGGAGATGGTTTTGTCCAAACTAGCCAACTACGGCATTCCCAACAAACTAGCCTTTCAGATTCAAGACTTTTACAAGGAAGAAACCCTTGATGTGGTTGAAAATTATCCCTACCAGCTGGTTGAGGATATCAAGGGTTTGGGCTTTACCATTGCTGACCAACTAGCTGAGGAACTAGGCATCGAAAGTCAGGCTCCTGAACGCTTCCGCGCCGGTCTAGTTCACAGTCTTTTTCAGGCCTGTATGGAAACAGGGGACACCTATGTTGAAGCACGGGATTTGCTGGAACAAACCCTTACTCTCCTTGAGTCTTCCCGTCCCGTGGAACTAGACCCCAGCCAAGTTGCCCAAGAGCTCTCCTACCTGATCGAAGAAGACAAGGTTCAGCAGATTGATACCAAGATCTTTGACAACAGCCTCTTTTTCGCTGAGGAAGGCATCCGCAGTCACTTGGTTCGTATCCTTGAAAAAGGAAAACAGAAGAGTCATGATTTAAAAACCATTCAAAAACATATCACTACTATCGAGAAAGAGCTTGGAATTGAGTATGATAACATTCAAAAACAGGCTATCTGTGATGCTATCCAGAATAAGGTCTTTATCCTGACAGGTGGACCTGGTACTGGTAAGACAACTGTTATCAATGGGATCATCGCTGTTTACGCCCTGTTAGAGGGACTTGACCTCAGGAAGAAAAGCAACCTGCCCATTCTTCTTGCTGCTCCAACTGGTCGAGCTGCTCGTCGCATGAATGAATTGACAGGTTTGCCTAGCGCGACCATACACCGCCACTTGGGAATGACAGGTGACGATGATACCAGTCATCTGGAAGATTACCTAGATGCTGACTTTATCATCGTGGATGAATTCTCTATGGTGGATACTTGGCTGGCCAATCAACTCTTCTCCAATATCTCTTCTAACAGTAAGATCCTCATCGTAGGTGACAGTGATCAGCTACCTTCTGTCAGTCCTGGACAGGTTCTAGCGGATCTGCTTCATATTCCTTTGATTCCTCAGACTCGCTTGGAAAAAATTTATCGACAAAGCAAAGAATCAACCATCGTCACCCTAGCTAGTCAGATTCGACAGGGCATCTTGCCAGCTGATTTCACCCAAAAAAAAGCTGACCGTTCCTACTTTGAAATTGCTAGTGGCCATATTCCTGCCACCATTGAAAAAATCTTAGGTGCCGCCCTCAGAAATGGTATTCCTGCCCGTGATATCCAAGTTCTGGCTCCTATGTACCGAGGGACGGCAGGGATTGATGCTATCAATCAGCTCATGCAAGACCTGCTCAATCCCCCACAAAAAGATCAACTCAGTTTTGAAGCTCCTCAGTGCCACTATCGTAAGAGAGACAAGGTCATTCATTTGGTTAACGATGCTGAAATCAATGTCTTTAATGGGGATTTAGGAGCTATCACAGACCTGATTCCTGGTAAATACACCGAATCGAAACAAGACGAGATTGTCATTGATTTTGATGGTAATGAAGTCTCTTACCCCCGTAACGAATGGTACAAGATTCGCTTGGCCTATGCCATGAGTATTCATAAGTCTCAGGGAAGTGAGTTCCCAGTTGTCATCCTACCGATTACTAGTGCTAGCCGACGTATGCTGGAGCGAAATCTCATCTACACAGCCATTACACGTGCCAAAAGCAAACTCATCTTACTAGGCGAATTACAAGCCTTCGACCATGCTACCCAACACATCGGAACTGCCCGAAAAACCTATCTGATTGAACGCTTCAGTGATCTACTGGAGAATGTTGAAGAAAAGCAACAAGCTGTCTCTGAAACAGTCACATCAAGTGCCTCTGAACAATCCTACATCCTAACCGAAGAAAACTGGGACCGCATCCCAGCCATGATTGGGATTACAGACACAGACCTCAAAGAGATTTTTGGAAAATAATGCATCAGAAAACCCACCAATTCAGGTGGGTTTTCTGTTTATTAAGATTATTTTACTGTTGCTGTACTTGTAATCAATTCAACAGCTTTTTTGATTGTGATATCATGTTTCAACATGTCAGCTGAAAGCAAGCTTTGTACTTGAGCAACTTCCATGTTGTAGTCTGCTGCCAATTGCTCAACTTCTTTTTGGATTTCTTCTTCTGAAGCATCAAATCCTTCAGCTTTGGCAACTGCTTCGATAACAAGGTTAGTCTTAGTACGTGACTCAGCTTCTGCTTGGTATTGGTTATGAAGGTCTTCTTGAGTAGTTCCAGTGATTTGGAAGTACATGTCAGGGTTGATCCCTTGACGTTGCAAGTTCCCAAGGAATTCATTTACTGAACGGTGAACTTCTTCGTGGATCATTTCTTCTGGAAGTTCTACGATTTCAGCATTTTCTACAGCTGTATCAATTGCTGCACCTTCAACTGCATCTTTGTAAGCTTCTTCTTTAGCAGTAGCCAATTCTTTGCGGTATTTTTCTTTCAAGTCAGCAAGTGTTTCAACTTCTTCATCAATGTCTTTTGCAAGTTCATCGTCAAGAGCTGGAACTTCTTTAGCTTTTACTTCGTGGATAGTTGTCACGAATTTAGCTTCTTTACCTGCAAGGTCTTCTGCTTGGTAGTCTTCTGGGAATGTTACGATAACATCAACGGTTTCGCCAGCTGAGTGACCTACCAATTGGTCTTCGAAACCAGGGATGAATTGACCTGAACCAAGTCCAAGTGAGAAGTTTTCACCTTTTCCACCGTCAAATTCAACACCGTCGATAGAACCAACGAAGTCGATCACAACAGTGTCGCCGTTTTCAGCAGCAGCTTCCTTGATAACCAATTCAGCCAGGTTGTTGCGTTCGCGTTCGATACGCTCTTCGACATCAGCGTCAGTTACTTCTTTTTCTACATCAACTGATACTTCAAGGTTTTTGTAGTCACCCAATTTTACTTCAGGTTTTGTAACGACTTCAGCAGTGATAACCCAGTCTTGACCTTTTTCCATTGAAGTTACGTCAATTTTTGGTTGGGCAACCACTTCAAGACCAGCTTCTTTTACAGCTGCTTCATAAGCGTTTGGCAAAAGTGCGTTCATTGCATCTTGATAAAGAGCTTCTTCACCAAATTTTTGGTCGAAGATAGGGCGTGGAAGGTGACCTTTACGGAAACCTGGAACATTAAGAGATTTCTTCACTGACTTGAAGACACGGTCCAATTCTGGTTTGATTTGGTCTTGAGAGATAGTGAAAGTCAAGACACCACGGTTTGTTTCTTTGTTTTCAAATGATACAGACATTCTGTCATTTCTCCTTAAAATTTTTTAAATACAGTCTATTATAACATTTTCTATAAATAAAATCTAGACTAATGCAGACAATTATAGACAACAAGCCTTTTTCCTAACTAAAACACTCATAAAGTATAGACAATTTTAGACTACTTTGGATATCTTTTGGTTAGTCATTTTCCAAAACTAATTTATCTAATTTTTCAGTTATATAATAGATTGAAACTAGAATAGTACACCTCTACTTCTAAAACATTTTTAGAAATCGATTTGACTATCCTGATCGATTTGTCCTGTTCTTGTTTCATTTCACTATATAGATCGCATTCGAAAGAATTCGTTCCAAAATTGCTTGGTTCGTTCTTCTCTTGGACGACTAAAGAATTGATGGGCATTATTTTTTTCAACAATTTTCCCACTGTCCATAAAAATAACATGATGGGCTACATCTCTAGCAAAAACTATCTCATAAAGCTGATCAAAAACTCAATCTGAGGAGAAAATCCAATAAGGCTTTCCATAATAAAGGACATCCTATCAAGATTTTTGAACACCCGATAGGCTGCCTTTTTCCGATTTTGAAGACTTTTTGTCCAGCTTCTTTTACCTTATAAATAACAACAAAAATCAAAGACAAGCTAGAAAGATTACCGCAGATAACTCAAACAGTGTTTTGAGGTTGCAGATAAGACTGACGGAGTCAGCTCAAAGCACTGCTTTGAGGTTGTAGATAGAACTGACGAAGTCAGTAACATATGCCTAAGACAAAGCGATGCTAACCTGATTTGAAGAGATTTTCGAAAAATATTAAATATACTCTACAATTTGATCAATCAATTCTTGGTCGTCTAAACCTGTAACTTGTATAACAACATCTTTGACTGATTGTTTAGCCAACAATTCACCTAATCGAATACTTTCTTCATCATTTACATCGCGATAGTCAAAGGCATAGCCAACTGTTTTAAGTAGGTTTTTATATGACAAACTGAGTTCTTTCAATTCACGTATCGGCCGGATGAATCGTTCATTATAGCCTAATTTTCGGATTGGAGTACGAGCTACGCGACTAACCTCGTCCACTATGAAAGGGTTTTCAAACCGTTCTATAATGACTTTGTGATAATTCTCCAATTCTTTTTTATCAAAGTTCCATTTGGCAATCAAGAGACTCCGAATTTCAGCTAATACAGATTCAATCCGAGATTTAATATTAGGATTTTGAAGAGCTTCCAAAATTGTCTTGGCACCATAATGCGCACCAATGTAAGCTGAAGTTGCATGTCCAGAATTGACTGAAAAAAGTTTTCGCTCAATAAAGGGTTCTAAATCTTCTTCATAATGCACATCTTTTAGACGTAAATCTGGATTTTTAAGACGCTTGGTTTCCACGACCCATTCATTAAAGGGCTCGACCACAACAAAAAGGGAATCTTCGTGACTTTGTGCTGGAACAATCCTGTCTACTGCAGCATTTGGAAAACCTATGTAGTTATCAGCAAATGTCAAACCTTCCGGACTTAAATATTTCTTGACTTCTTGATAAAGAAATTGAGACCCGCCAATCATATTTTCACAGGCCATAACATCCAATGCCTGTGTATTTCCTGCAACTCGGCGAGCTTCGATTCCTTTGGCTAGAAGTTCGGCGATAAAAGGGAGTATATTAGGTCCGATTGCAGTAGTAATAATATCCGTCCTTTGAATCGCTTCAATGACTTGCTCAGGATGTTCTTTGCTATTAATGCCAGCCACATTAGTTACTTCTATACGAGACTGTCCTTTCTGTGCAATTTCAATTTCATACTTGCCCTTTTCATTTAGAGCATGAATTATCTGATTATTGACATCCACAAAATCAATATGGAAACCATTTTTAAATAGAATTTCACCTATAAAACCACGACCGATATTACCGGCACCAAAATGAACAGAATGTTTCATTCAATTTCTCCTTTTCCTATTTGAGGGACATATATACTAGATGACAAATGACGAAATTCAATTATTCAACAGCATCAAATAAGCGCAATACTTCCTCTTTTGACTGAGCATCTGCTAGTTTAAGAACATTATCCACATCTGCACAGAAGATAGAAATTTTCTGAATAATTTCTAAGTGTTCATTACCAATACCAGCAATACCAAAAAGAACCGTTGCCACTTGAGGGTTAGATACATTCCCAAAATCAACCCCTCTAGGGACTTGAACGACTGTAATACCAGACTTGAGGACATCCTTTTTTGCTGCATCTGTTCCATGCGGTATGGCGATAAAGTTACCCATGTAAACAGATAGCTCTTTATCTCGCTCAATCATGGCTTCAATATAGTCTTCATTAACATATCCACCCTCATAAAGAACTTGCCCACAATAACAAATAGCTTCCTCCTTGTTAGAAAATTGTTTATTAAGCTTAATCAAATGTTTTTCAAGTTTCATATTAGTTCTCCAATTTCTTAATTTTTTCGTTAAAAATAGTATTTAGCATCTGATAAATAATGGATTGATTTCCCGTCTTGTAAATCTCTGTATAAAGATGATTTTCAATAATCGACTGACTAATAGCTGTCATTAAATCTCTAGCTTCCTCGCTAGCTTCTTTAGACATTAGCATTAGCAGACACCTTTTGACCTCTTCTTCCTCTCGTTTCATTGACAATGCGGAGATAGGTAGTTTGAGTTCAAACATAGTAAAACTATTTGTTGTTACTTTGCTAGACTGACTATGTAAAAGCACCAGACCAGTATTAGGAATAGCCATAGGACTATTCTGGAAGTGAGATAACAATTTTCTTGTTAGGTAATCTCTGTCACTCACATTCTTCTGATATTGGATGATTTGTTCTACCGTGTGCTCAAATGATTGATTATTCTCCAATTGAACCAACTCAAATTGACTCAAAAGCTGACTACTAGATATTAAATAATCTTGCAAGTCATAACTTTTCTCTGGAGCGATAGCATCACGCGCGACAATTGTACGATGTGCCTGTACATACTGAAGTCGTTCCTGTAATTCAAGCAATTCTTTGACGGTTGGAAAACTAGAAATTACATCGATTTCCTGATTAGTCAGCGGCTTGGTAGATAAAATATAATCATACTGACTGAGATCAATACTGTGGTAATCTACTAGAGACTGAATATCTATCAACTCTACAAAAGGAGCAACACTCTTAATTTTACTGACTAATAAATCTCTAGTGACCCGACGTTCATCCGTTAAAAGCAAAACACGGACTGGATAAATCTCTGGACTACGGCCTAAGCTAGAGATAAAATGTAGGGCAATCATGCTATACTCATACTCTGTATGAAGATATTTCGGAAAAATATCATTCACTAAAAGACTGATGACTGTATAAAGAAATTTATTCCTTTCAACTAAAATCTGGACAGATTCTGGCAAATTTTCACCCTGAAAAAGGATAGGGACGCCTAAACTGAGCCGAATATGATGGAAAAGAAAATTGAATAAAACCTTGTCCTTAAAAAAGTCAATCTTGGTATACATGGAAACCGTATCAATCAGATTTGAAATATTGTAGAAAAATTCACCATCAAATTTCTCCGTAAAGAGCGGATTGTCCTGACGTTTAATGATTAATTCATCCAAGATGCTCGCAAAATAGATAATTTCCTGAATACTATAAAATTGTGCAGTCTGCTTAGAGTAAGTTTGAAAAATTTTTTGAGAAATTTCCAAAGCCTGCTTACTAGTATTAGGTGAATTTTCAATGTTTTGCTCCTGACCTATAAGAGATAACAAGATCGCAAAAAACATCTTCATCCTAGCATCCATATCTGGAAAACCTGACAGTTGCTTATTAACAATCTGACTGGCCAGCCTAGTTCTATCTGCTTCTAAAATATCAAAGCTTCCAAAATTACCGGTTGAAAAATCTGCTACTGAGATACAGTTTGTCAGTAAAATAGCCAAAAATCTTCTCTTACCAACTGAATCACCAGAAATCCGATAACCTTTTTGTCGTTCAATTTTCAGATCAAAGTCTAAAAGACGCTTATCAATATCTGAAATATCCTGAATAATAGTTACATTACTGACTTTCGTGCACTCTTGCAATGCTTCATTGGTGACAAAACCGCTCTCAGTCAGAAGGCGATAGGTAATCAACTCTTGTCTTTCTTGGGGACTATACTCAACTAACACTTCAAGTTCTGTCGGCAAATCATCCAACTCTCCAGTCAAAATATAGTATTTCCCATGCTTCGTTATTTCGATTCCATATTGCTCCATGCTATCTGTCAAATCTGATAAAGTTCGATAAATTGTTCTAGATGAAACCTGTAAGATTTCAGTCATATCTTGCATTGAAAGCTTCCCTACATGTAGGAAAGCCTTCAATAATTGTTCTTCTCGTTTGGTTAATAGCATTCGTAATTTAGAAACCTCTAGTTCTATTTGTACATTCTAGCAGCCATTTTGTCATATTCTGGTGTTGTTACTAAACTATCCACAATAAGAAATTGAGAATTCGGTGCTGCTTGCTGCACTTCTGCCTGTAAAGAAATAGTTGTTACAATCATTATGTTTTTAGAATTAAATTCACCTAATTCTGAAATTTTGGCAGTAGAAACTGGAATACGAATATTCTTGTTTCTAAAGATAGCCCGAATCGTTTCACAGCCCATAGTTGCAGTTCCCTGTGCTTTACCATAAGCAACTACTACAGCATCAATATGGTTAAGGTCAATTTCCTGACTATCTACTGGTGCTGAAGTTGGTATATCTCCTTCAATTTCTGCTATTGGAGAAGCTCCTGTTAATGAAGCTACAATTTCATCATAACGAGGGGACGCTAAGAAATTATCAACAGAAACATGAATAGCACTTGGACTCTTGTCTTTAGCTCTTGGTGTCAGTTCTTCCTGAGTAACAATTAATGTTTTTGGTGTATCAAGCAAATTTGAGATTGCCTGATTAGATACTGGAATCTCTAGACCTGCTTTTTTAACCTTATCTCGAAGAATACTAGCTCCCATAGCAGAGCTTCCCATACCAGCATCGCAGGCGAAAATGATTTTTTCCACTGAGTCTGTTGAAACAACTGCATCAACAGAAGTTGATACTAACTGACCTTTAGACTGAGCCTTAGCTGCTTGGGTAGCCGCCTGAGCTGCTTCGAGCGAATCCTCAGTTGACTTGTCTGCATGAAGAATAAGGGCTGCTACAAGGAAAGAAACAACTGCTGCTACTAAAACACCTAGAAGAACATTTATATGGGGCCAAACACCTTTTGGCGCCGTAGCCATAATCGCAATAATAGAACCTGGTGAAGCTGGAGATTTAAGACCAGCGTCTAAGAGTTGAAAAGTAAAAGTTCCAGAGATACCTCCCGCCATAGCAGCTAAAAATAGAGTAGGCTTCATCATAACATAAGGAAAGTAAATTTCATGAATCCCTCCGAAGAAATGAATAACCATTGCCCCCCAAGAAGAAGATTTAGCAGAACCTTTACCGAATACAGCATAAGCTAATAGAATTCCCAGGCCTGGTCCAGGATTAGCTTCCAATAGGAAGAGAATTGACTTACCAGCTTGAGCTACCTGTTCTACTCCCAGAGGAGTAAAAATGCCATGATTGAGGGCATTATTGAGGAAAAGGACTTTAGCCGGTTCGATGATAATATTAGCCATAGGAAGGAGGCGAGCATTGACAATAGCCTCAACACCATTCCCAACAGCTCCAGTAAGAGTCGATACGACTGGACCGATTGCGTAGAAAGCCAAAAGCAATAATGCAAAACCAACGAGACCAGCTGAGAAGTTATTAACTAACATTTCAAATCCGGGACGAATTTTTTCCTGGAACTTCTCATCAAATTTCTTGATAGTCCATCCTCCCAGTGGGCCCATTACCATAGCTCCGATAAACATAGGAACACTAGAACCTGTGATTGCACCAACAGTAGCAATAGCTCCTACAACGGCACCACGTTGGCCATGGATCATATATCCACCTGTGTAACCAATCAGGATTGGCAATAAATACGTTAACATAGGACCAACAACAGTAGCTAACTGTTCATTTGGCAGATAGCCATCAGCGATAAAGAGGGCAGTCAATACTCCCCAAGCAATAAATGCTCCAATATTGGGCATAACCATATTTGAAAGCGATGTCCCTAGTTTTTGAACCCTGACTTTCAATGATACTTTTTCTTCCATTAGATCATCCTCCTTTTCTTAAAACTAGTATATACAAAGTTAAAAACCTTTAAAACTAAAGTTTTGTCACAGATTTTGTGTCAAAACATTACTTTTGACGAGGCTGGGCAAAAAGGCTTAAAAATTATAAAACGCATAGTATAGGATGTTGAAATGATGAACTGCACCCCAAAAGTTAGACAGAAAAAATCTAACTTTTGGGGTGTTTTTAT
>ERZ1023451.107-NODE-107-length-21781-cov-593.825785_pt1 | contig 21781 bp, 27 predicted proteins | sample MGYA00380524_ERZ1023451 | MGnify/ENA primary metagenome ERZ1023451 (study PRJEB33173, sample SAMEA4830330) | metagenome | study: EMG produced TPA metagenomics assembly of the PRJEB25223 data set...
TTTATCGCTAATACTTTGAAAGTTAGGTATCTAAAGGTGCCTAGCTTTCTTTGTTATGATTAGCACCATCATATAGAAAATTCTTTAATGATGTTAATGCCGAAATTTGCAAAAATAATTTCTCTTTTATGGTTAATCAATATGTTTTTACATTCGACAACCTTAAAATTAACTTCTTTCAATTCCATAATAAAGTCTCTATAAAATAACTTAGTTTAAAAACGATTCGTATCTTTCAGATTCAAATACCATCATTTTCTCCTAAGACTTACATTTTAATTACAATTATGTAAGTTGTTTTCAGAGACATCCTATTTTATATTTTGTCAGAGGTGATCTTTTGAAAACGATTTTAAAAACAATAACATATCTTGCACTTACTATCATTGGCGCTTATGCTGCTTTATTCATTTTAAAAACAATAGACTCTCATGGTATAACAGATCAATTTAACCCATTAGTAAAGGAAGATGTTTCTTATGTTAAAACGACAGAGGTGTCTACTAGAATAGATGATCAACTCCGAAGTTATAGTCAAAGTGCTTTTAATAAAGAAGGGAAAGAGACGCAATTAATGTATACTGCTACATTTGATGTTAAACCGCATAGATACTTGAAAATTACACATAAAGGTCATCATGTAGAAACTTTTGAAGAAGTTGAAAAGGAAGAAGTACCAAAGAAAGCATTAGCCAAATTGAGGCGATAATAACGGGTTTATATTACATGGTTCATTTTAAAGATGAGTACGAAATGAAGTGACACATGAAGAGTAATTTAAAAAAATTTGTAATAATTATGAATAGAATTAAAAACAAGGGGTAATACAATCTATATAGCATATAAGCTTTTGTTATGAGTTTCAAAAAAAGGAAGAGAGAGTGATATTATGAAATTAAAATCATTAGCAGTGTTATCAATGTCAGCGGTGGTGCTTACTGCATGTGGCAATGATACTCCAAAAGATGAAACAAAATCAACAGAGTCAAATACTAATCAAGACACTAATACAACAAAAGATGTTATTGCATTAAAAGATGTTAAAACAAGCCCAGAAGATGCTGTGAAAAAAGCTGAAGAAACTTACAAAGGCCAAAAGTTGAAAGGAATTTCATTTGAAAATTCTAATGGTGAATGGGCTTATAAAGTGACGCAACAAAAATCTGGTGAAGAGTCAGAAGTACTTGTTGCTGATAAAAATAAAAAAGTGATTAACAAAAAGACTGAAAAAGAAGATACAGTGAATGAAAATGATAACTTTAAATATAGTGATGCTATAGATTACAAAAAAGCCATTAAAGAAGGACAAAAAGAATTTGATGGTGATATTAAAGAATGGTCACTTGAAAAAGATGATGGAAAACTTGTTTACAATATCGATTTGAAAAAAGGTAATAAAAAACAAGAAGTTACTGTTGATGCTAAAAACGGTAAAGTATTAAAGAGTGAGCAAGATCACTAAAATATGTCGTAATACTAATGATAATAACATGTCTTAATTCATATTAATTATTAAAATACCCTCACAACGCAATGTAATATATCCAGTATAGATTTGAAAGGATATATGCCTAACGTGTTGTGAGGGTTTAATTGCATCTATTTATCCATGCGAATATCGACTTCTTCTAAATGTTTCTGATATTCTTTAACCTTACTTTCTAAAAACATTTCATATGGTGCATCAAAGAAGTCAGCTAAATGCATGGCATCTTTAAATTTAGGTTCATGGTGATGATTCTCCCATTCCCAAATTTGATGTGCTTCATATTTAGTACCATATTTCTCATTTAATTGTTGTGCTAATTCGTCAATTTCTAAATTATGTTTAGTTCGTAAGTTATATAAAATATGCATATTCATTGTTCATTAACCTCGCTTCTTGATTTAAAATTCAAAGATGCTCTAATAATATGTGTATATTCTAGTCCTATAACATAAAATAATCAAGCTATGAATTCGCCAGAAAAAATAATGTATATGATATTACCGGTACAGAGACTTTAAATAACGATAGCTACATTGAATAAAATTGATATTCAATTACTACTTTGAAAAATATTTAGATAAAAATAATTTGAATTTGTTTTAGAAAGTCTAATAACGGGTACTACTTAGAATAACGCAAAATAAATAGAAAAAGGAGACTGAAAATTATGTTTGGATTTATTGGAATGTTAATTGTCGGTGGCTTAATTGGATGGGCTGCTGGTGCTATTATGGGTAAAGATATCCCAGGTGGTATTTTAGGTAATATTATCGCAGGTATTATTGGATCATGGTTAGGTGGAACATTATTAGGACATTGGGGTCCTGAACTAGGAAGCATTTACATCTTACCAGCTTTAATTGGTTCAATTATCTTAATTGCACTGGTAACTTTAATTTTAAGAGCTGTTCGTAAAAAATAAAATATTCAACTTAGGTTGAATTGAAATAAAGATGGCATTCAGTTGTCATCTTTTTTATTTGCGTGAAAATGGTCAATATGTATTATAATATTTGAAAATGTAGGTAAGATAGGATTGAAAAGTAATAAATTAACATGAGGAGAGGTTGGAAATAAAAAAACGAGTATTTGACAAATAAAAAAAGGATGACGTTGGGTTGCGCCATCCAGGAGTATTATGTTCATGAATATAAAAGACTGTGTAGTCATTTAAGAACTACACCCATATAGTAACACATCACTTGATTAAAGACAATACTATTTTTAGAGTCATTAATTTAAAATATGAATTAATTATTTTTTTAGAATAGAATATTAAGATTGATATCGAATTAGTAGTCAAAGTGTTATGGTAGATATGAAATACATAAGGTAAGGAGTAATATTATGACGATTTATTTAGTTAGACATGGCGAATCAAAATCGAATTATGATAATAAACATTTTAGATCTTATTTTTGTGGACAATTAGATGTGCCGTTAACGGATACTGGCATAAAAAGTGCAGACGATTTATGTGATTATTTTAAAGAGAAACAGATTAAACATGTATATGTTTCAGACTTATTAAGAACACAGCAAACGTTTGAACATATTTTTCCATATGACATTGCATCAACGACTACGCCTCTATTAAGAGAACGTTCACTTGGCGTATTTGAGGGTGAATATAAAGATGAAATCAGTGCGAATCCGAAATATGAAAAATATTTCAATGATCCAAACTTTAAAGACTTTCGTCATAGTTTTTCACAAAAAGCGCCTGAAGGAGAAAGTTATGAAGATGTATATCAACGCGTAGAACATTTTATGAATCATGTTGTCAATGAAGATACACAAAAAGATGATATCGTCATTGTTGCACATCAAGTTGTCATTCGTTGTTTAATGGTTTATTTTAATAACGTTTCACGGGAAGAAGCTGTGGATTTAAAAGTTGAAAATTGCAAACCATATATCATTGAATAGAAGTATAGAGGTTCTGAAAAGCTGTGTTTTATAGCGGCCTTCAGAACCTTTTTTGCATTTGGAATTTAATGGGAATCATTCTTATCAACAGACTTATCACTAATAGCTAATGTGATAATTGCGCTTACGAACAAAATAATTGAAGTTATAAATGACGCTAATGTAAAAGGTGTAAATTGTGTGAGCGATAATATCAATGATAAAAAGAACTAAGAGATAGCCCCTAGAAATTGTAAAATAGCAGAAGAAATTCTAAAACTCATATAATCATATATAGCTAAAACAAGTGAAGGTAATGCGACTAATACCATTATAATGATGTTGAGGGTGAATAAATATGGCTGTTCAAAAGTTACTGTGTTTGGTCCTGTTGGATGCATTGCTGCTAAGAACAAGCAAACAATCGTCGATAAAATTGCTAAAATAATAAAAGTAATTCGAACTTTCATCATGACCATCCTTTGTTTATAGAGTCAATATAAGTATGGAATATGTTAGGGATATAGTCAAATGCGTCAACTAATGGGGATTTTAGGATGGATAGAGAATTTAAAACCAATAAAAAACAGGCTGGGACATAAATCAATGTTCTATGCTCTACGAAGTTATATTGGCAGTAGTTGACTGAACGAAAATGCGCTTGTAACAAGCTTTTTTCAATTCTAGTCAACCTTGCCGGGGTGGGACGACGAAATAAATTTTGCGAAAATATCATTTCTGTCCCACTCCCAAAATGGTATGGTATTGGTTAAAATGTATTTTCTCAAAGAATAGTCACTTTTAAAGATAAAGAATTGTCATGAATTAAAGCGCATGTAATGATGTGTTACATGTCGCAATGATGGCTTTCAGTTATTTATCGATAACATCACTCTTGATACCTTTAGATTTTAAGAAATCTTTAATTTTATCTTGTTGCTTTTTATTAACATCACCGGCATATTTTGTTGGCACGTCGACTACATTGATTTTATTTTGCGGTTGATAGCTAAGCTTTTCAATATCTTCATCAACATTGGCGATTGTACTATTTAAAGCTTTGAAGTAATTCATCATTAATTCAACGGGTTTCTTATATTCTTTAGGAATATTGTTTTCAGTGACAAATTTCTTGAAATGCAAATCATTTTTAACAGCTAAGTTAGATAAGTGACTAAGTGTTTCTGCTTGTTTTTCAGTCACTTTTGTTTGACTGTCAATTTGTTTATCGAGTTTATGTTGCATTATATATTTGTTATCAAGTATATCGCTATTTACAGACAAATACTTTTCTATAGCTTGCTTCATCTCTGCTTCACTAATATCACTATTTTTCTTATCTGAGTTAAAGATATCTTTTGTTTCTAATTTTTTAGCGCTTTTAGGTGCATGGATGCCAGTACTTGTGTGATGATCTTCGTTATCAGGTTGATCGGACGCGCAACCTGTAAGAATTAATGTCGATGCTAAAAATGTACTTAGTAGTAATCTCTTTTTCATAATGTAATATAACTCCTTAGTTTATCTTTAATTGAAAAAATATGTATTCATGCTAATAGAGTAACGTTGAATTAGTGTGGAATGTCACGATGACCTTGCAATGACCATAGACGTAAATGATTACGTGCATAAGTTGCTTTTTTCTATCAATAATGCGTCGTTTTAAACGTTGTTAAGGATAGCATTATCTATAAATAACTGCATAATTGGTTGTACTAATTTAGACGTAGGTATCGTACGTAAAAGCATAATGATTTCATTCACATACTTTTCCTTCTCAATATCATTTTTCATATTGATTTGTTTGCGAGAGGTACATACTTTAAGCATTATCGCATATCTCGCTGTATATATTAAGTTTATCATAACATGATTTTATGTCGGGATAAAAAAATAACAGCATCTTAACAAATGTAAGATACTGTCAATGAAACTGTGAAAACTTTAGTTTCTGATAATATAGTCAAAGGCATTTAATGCTGCATTTGCACCAGCGCCCATTGAAATAATAATTTGTTTGTTCTTCTGATCTGTGACATCACCAGCTGCGAATATACCAGGAACATTCGTATTATTGTTACGATCAATAACAATTTCACCACGTTCGTTTAATTCAACAGCATCTTTTAACCATGATGTGTTTGGAAGTAAACCAATTTGAACAAAGATACCATCTAAGTTAAGTAGATGTTCTTCGCCGGTGCTCATGTCTTCGTAACGTATACCTGTAACATGGTCTTCTCCGACAACTTCAGTAGTTTTGGCATTTGTTTTGATATCAACATTTGATAAAGAACGTAAACGATCTTGTAACACGTTATCTGCTTTTAATTCGCTAGCGAATTCGAATAATGTAACATGATTAACGATACCAGCAAGGTCAATTGCTGCTTCAACCCCAGAGTTACCGCCACCGATAACTGCTACGTCTTTATTTTCAAATAGAGGTCCGTCACAGTGAGGGCAGAATGCAACACCTTTATTAATCAATTGCTCTTCACCTGGAATGTTTAGCTTACGCCAACCTGCACCAGTAGCGATAATGACTGTTTTACTTTCTAAGATAGCACTGTTTTCTAATGTAACTTTAATTGCTTCGTCAGTCTTTTCGATATCTGTAGCACGTATACCTGTCATTGCATCAATGTCATATTGATCAATGTGCGCTGCTAAGTTAGAAGAAAATTCAGAACCAGTTGTTTCTTTAACAGTAATGAAGTTCTCAATACCAGCAGTATCATTAACTTGGCCACCGATACGATCAGCAACTATACCAGTACGTAAACCTTTACGTGCTGTGTAAATCGCTGCACTACCACTAGCAGGACCACCACCAACGATTAAGACATCATAAGGTTCTTTATTTTCAAACTCAGATGCATCTGCCGTACTGCCTAGTTTCGAAAGAATATCTTGGATTGTCATACGACCATTGCCAAATTCTTCGCCATTTAAAAAGACAGCAGGGACTGCCATGATGTTTTCAGATTCTTCACGGAACACTGCACCATCAATCATAGAATGCGTGATGTTAGGGTTGATCACACTCATTAAGTTAAGTGCTTGAACGACATCAGGACATTTTTGACACGTTAAACTAATGAATGTTTCAAAATGGAATGAACCTTCTAAGTTTTTAATTTGGTCAATGATTGACTGTTTTTCTTTAGGTGCACGACCACTAACCTGTAAAATTGCTAAAACAAGTGAGTTAAACTCGTGACCTAATGGAATACCTGCAAATGTTACACCTGTTTCTTCGCCAGGACGATTGACTGAGAAACTTGGTGTACGTTTTAAAGACTTTTCAGAAAGTGAAAGTCTAGGTGACATATCAGAAATTTCTGTTAATAATTCTTTGAGTTCCTTAGATTTATCATCTGAACCAAGGCTGGCAACGAATTCAACGTTGCCCTCCATTAGTTCTAATAATTGTTTAAGTTGTTGTTTTAAATCAGCATTAAGCATGGTTGTAATGCCTCCTTAGATTTTACCTACTAAATCTAAACCGGGTTGCAATGTTTTAGCGCCTTCTTCCCATTTAGCTGGGCATACTTCGCCAGGGTTTTTACGAACATATTGAGCTGCTTTGATTTTGTGAGCTAATGTACTAGCGTCACGGCCAATTCCGTCAGCGTTAATTTCAGATGCTTGTACAACACCGTCTGGGTCGATAATGAATGTACCACGTTGAGCTAAACCAGTAGCTTCATCTAATACATCAAAATTACGAGTGATTGTTTGTGATGGGTCACCAATCATAGTGTAAGTGATTTTGCTAATTGCATCTGAATGGTCATGCCATGCTTTGTGTACGAAGTGAGTATCAGTTGATACTGAGAATACATTTACGCCTAATTTTTGTAATTCTTCATATTGGTTTTGTAAGTCTTCTAATTCAGTTGGACAAACAAATGAGAAGTCAGCAGGATAGAAGCATACTACACTCCAAGAACCTTTTAAATCTTCTTGTGTAACTTCTTTAAATTGATCTTTTTTTGGATCGAAAGCTTGCGCTGTAAATGGTAAGATTTCTTTGTTAATTAATGACATAAATATCTTCCTCCTAAGAATTTAAGTATGAATTAGAACTATCAATTGATTGTGCTTAATTATAATAATTCTAATCTCTTAGTTAGCATTATTACATTTTGATCCAGAATAGTCAACTGGATAACTTTGTAAAGTGAACGATTACTTTTAAAATAAAGAAAGATAATATAAAGTGCTTTGATAATGGATTTTGTAGTCGATGATTTAAAAGGTTGTGTCTATATTTAATATCTTGATTTTAATGTAAAAAATGTAAAAAAAGAAGATTTGTATTCTCAACTAAGTCAACCTTATTGATAATGGTGTGAGAATATTTGTTCGAGATGGATGAAGGTAATGCGTGAGAAACTGGATTTTTTAAGTACGATACAATATTTTTGAAAGTTCAATTATTAACTTATAAGCAAATAATTGCTATAAAAAAGTTTGGACGTGTACAATTGCAATATGAAGATTTTTAATTAACTGTAAAGTATCGAGGAGTGGATAACGTGTCAGATCATGTATATAATCTTGTGAAAAAGCATCATTCTGTTAGGAAATTTAAGAATAAACCTTTAAGTGAAGACGTTGTTAAGAAATTGGTAGAAGCTGGACAAAGCGCTTCGACGTCAAGTTTCCTACAAGCATACTCAATTATTGGTATCGACGATGAGAAGATTAAAGAAAATTTACGAGAAGTTTCTGGTCAACCTTATGTTGTAGAAAATGGCTATTTATTCGTCTTTGTTATTGATTATTATCGTCATCATTTAGTTGATCAACATGCTGAAACTGATATGGAAAATGCATATGGTTCAACGGAAGGTTTGCTAGTAGGTGCAATCGATGCAGCATTAGTTGCCGAAAATATTGCGGTAACTGCTGAAGATATGGGGTATGGCATTGTCTTTTTAGGATCATTAAGAAATGATGTTGAACGAGTTCGAGAAATTTTAGACTTACCTGACTATGTCTTCCCGGTATTTGGTATGGCAGTAGGGGAACCCGCAGATGACGAAAATGGTGCAGCCAAGCCACGCTTACCATTTGACCATGTCTTCCATCATAATAAGTATCATGCTGATAAGGAAACACAGTATGCACAAATGGCAGATTACGATCAGACAATCAGCGAGTACTATGATCAACGCACAAACGGGAATCGCAAAGAAACATGGTCGCAGCAAATTGAGATGTTCCTAGGAAACAAAGCAAGATTAGATATGTTAGAACAATTGCAAAAATCAGGCTTAATACAGCGATAGCAAGATACCAAAATAACCCGCCCCCTCTAGCTTAAAATGATAAGTATAGCTAGAGGGGGCGGGTATTTCTTGCAATGAATTAGTGTGAAGTTAATGCAGCATTATCATTTGATTCGAAAGTATCTTTGTCCCAATGTTTAGTTAACTTGGCGGTACCTGTACCAGCTAGCATTGAATCGTTCACGTTTAATGCTGTTCTACCCATGTCAATCAATGGTTCAACGGAGATGAGCACGCCGGCTAAAGCGACTGGCAAGTTTAACGTTGACAACACCAATATGGATGCAAATGTAGCCCCGCCACCGACGCCAGCAACGCCGAATGAACTAATAATCACGACAGCGATTAACGTTACAATAAATTGTAAATCAATTTCTACATTAGCGACGGGTGCGACCATAATTGCAAGCATGGCAGGGTAAATGCCTGCACAACCATTTTGTCCAATCGACAATCCAAATGTCGCAGCGAAATTGGCAATACCCTCCGGCACGCCTAGACGTCTTGTTTGTGTTTGTACATTCAGTGGTAAGGCACCCGCGCTTGAGCGTGATGTGAATGCAAAGATTAATACTTCCAAAGTCTTTTTAATATAGCGAATAGGGCTAATGCCTAACAGGCTTAAAATAATTAAGTGAATGATATACATCGTAATTAATGCAGCGTACGATGCGATTAAGAATTTTCCTAAAGTCCAAATGGCGCCAAAGTCACTTGTCGATAACGTGTTGGCCATAATTGCTAATACACCGTATGGCGTTAAACGTAAGACGAACGTCACAATCGCCATTACTAGTGAATAGATAGCGTCAATCGCACGCTTAAGCAATTCACCATGATCAGGTTGTTTGCGTGCTACGCGTAAATAAGCAAATCCTATAAACGAAGCAAATATCACGACAGCAATAGTGGAAGTTGCACGTTGTCCAGTGAAATCTAAGAATGGATTTTTAGGCAATAATTCCAAAATTTGTTGTGGTAACGTATGTGCTGTTAAATCCTTTGCTTGTTTAGCAATTTCGCTTCCACGTGCTTGTTCAGCGTTGCCAAGATTAATTGTTGATGCGTCTAAACCAAACACCAAGGCATACACAACTCCTACAATCGCAGCAATCGTGACAGTGCCGATTAAAAAGATAAAAATGAGACTACCAATTTTAGCAAACTTTTCTCCGATTTGAATTTTAGTGAATGCAGCGACAATAGAAATGAAAATTAAAGGCATCACAATCATTTGCAACAAAGCAACGTAACCTTGTCCGACAATGTTGAACCAGTCACTTGTTGATGTAATAACATTCGAATGTGTTCCATAGGCAAGATGCAATAACACTCCGAATACTATACCAATCCCTAAAGCTGTAAACACACGTTTCGCAAAAGATATATGTTTATGAGCCATCATGTGCAATATTACGATGAAAATCACCAATACAATAATATTGATCAGTGTAAGAAAAGCATTCATGAACGTCACTCCTCAAATTTTTGAATATAATTCCGACTAGTATGCTAAGAATAATATTAATTTTAAATTATTTCAAGAGGGCATTTGCAATTAAATGTAAACATGATGAAATTCGACCGTTGGCATAAGGGAATTTGTAAACAAATCGTTTTGAATTCAGTAGTGATAGGTGGAAAGGGGAAATAGTGTTGTGAGCTAGTCGATTAAAGTTAATATTTGAAAATGAAGCAGGCCATTAAATGCAATAAATTAAATAAGTTGTCATTAAAGCGTTAATAATAGAAATGATTTTAACGGGAAAAAAGTGATGAATATTTGGAAAATATATATCGTGTACTGTCATGAGAGATAAGATATGAGAAAACAAATGTATCCTTGAATCGAGATGTGGCTATGGCGGTTTGATAGAAATTGCTAACCTCATATTTATTGAATAAAAAGATAATAAATGATCAAACTTGAAAAGACACTTCGAACAAACAAGTTGTAAAAAATTCTGTCGAATCAAAATTAGCATCTTGTGAGGATTCGTGTGTGCAGGTGGTAGTTCAAAAGCTACCGTAAACAAATATTTTTGTTTGAGCAAAAAAGGCGTTTGTAGTAAATGTGAATATGAGTGTGCACTTGTGCGATTCGTCATTTACTAACATAGCCAAACATTTAAATTGAATGAGCTTATTAAGATGAATCTATTTAGAAGTACACAGAAGCCATCCCATTTAAAAGTAACATACTACAAAAATTTATTCAAAATTCAATATTAATCATAATGAATAATTAAAAAACCTGAAACAAATTAGTTTGATATGCTCTCTTCAAAGTAGATATTGAAAGGAGTATATCAGCTTGTTTCAGGTTTTATGAATTGAGTATTAAATTTGAAAGTAAATTACAGTTCTATAGGTTTATAAAAGATCAGTTTTTAAATCATAGATATATATTACTGAGTATTAAACTTGTGTTCAAATCACAAGTTTACAGGTTGAATAAACGTGCGAAGAAACCTTTTTTCTCTTCTTGAGGTTTAGGTTCTGACATTTCAGACTGTGAAGCTGTGCTGTCATTTTCTGCTTTCGCTTCCAATGAATCGTTCGAAGTAGCTTGTTTAGAAGCATCTACATGGGCTTCTGCTACTTGTTGTTCAGCATCATGTTGCGCTTCTGCATCTACTGTAGCTTCTTTATTTGAAGTCTCAGCTGCTTTGTCATTTTTAGACTGCTCAACGCTGGCTTTTTCAATTGCTTCAGTTGCAGAAATTTGATCCTCTTTATCTACTTTAGTAGCGGTGCCATCGCCTGCATTTTCTGCTTTAGTATCCGTCTTGGCGTCTGTTGATGTATTCACTCCAGCAACCTTTGAATCTTTGCTGTCAGCTTTATCTTCAGTAACAGCATTACTTTCAACTTTATTTGTTGATTCAGCCAATACTTTAGCTTGAGATGCTTGTGCTTCTTGGATAGCCTCTTGTGATGTTTGGATGGCTTTTAAGGATTCACTATTTGAATCGATTTTAGTTGTAAGTTGATTTTGAAGTTCTTTTAATTCTTGTTGTTGCTGATGTACTTGATTCATCATTTGACCAAGTAGGTGACGTTCTTCGCGCATTTTCTGGATTTCTAGACGTAAATCTTCTACTAGTTGAGCGACATTTTGATTAGTAGGTAAGTTTTTGTCATCGTTTTTGACAATGACTTGCAGGAAGTCTTTTTCTTTTTCTAATTCATCAAACGCTAGATCATAACTATTTGTTTGTTTTACTTTGTCGGCAATGTCTTTGAAAAGCTCGATATCTTCTTCTTTGAAATCAGTTGCTTCACGACCACGATATTCAGTCTTGCTTAGTTGGTAACCACGTTCTTCTAAATGTTGAACAATTTTACGGACTTGCTTCTCACTTAGTTCTACGCGTTGTGCAAATTCTTTAGTTAACATACTTTAAAGTCCTTTCTGCATATACTTTATGTATACTGACGTTTGTCTACGGGCAGTGAAACGTCAGTCTTGCTTCATACATAGTTTAAACGTTATTGTTAGTGATTTCAAGTTTGTTTAAAATGGTTTACGTAAATCCATTTCTTCTAATAAAGCATAAATAATTTCACGTGCGATACCATTGGCAAATACATACTTCAAAATATAATTTGATTTAACACTTGTACCGTAGATATCCTTTGTCAGTTTAATATTTTTCTTTAAAAATAAGTCCACTTTTTTAGTGTGACCATCATTAGTTGGATGAATGTAATCAATTTCAGTTTGTCTTTCAAATTGATGTTCGTATAAAAACTGTCTACGGTGTTCAATAATGAGCCCATTATTTTGTGTTAAATCTGCAGGTTCTTTAGGGACTTCCATCATTAAAAAGTTAATACTTCTAGAATGAACAAGGTTTGATAATAAGTTTAGTTCATGTTCAATTTGATGTAATGTTTGTGTCATTAACTCATCATGGTTGGGTAGGTCTTTTGCGAATAAATAAATTAAAAATGCTGAATTGGTTGTGGCTTCATAATGTGCAGTTGCTAGACTGACAACAACATCGTTTTCTAAGCCTACTATAAAGACATAATCGTTTTCAGTTTTGTTGTTTTCTAATGAGCGTTTGATGATACGTTTATCTTCAGTTAAAGATAAATTTAACTTAGTATCGTAAAGTTTAAGTGCTTCGTTGTAATGTGGATCTTTGACAGATTGAATGGTTTTAAATTCCATAAGAACACCTCCCCAATTTAAATAATATTATAGCATAATCGCCTGCTGTAAAAGACTGTTCATAAACTTTTAAATGGTATAAAAAACTGTACTATCTTAAATTAGACAGTACAGTAATCTCATTTTGAATTTAGTGTGATAACTAAGCTTTGGGACCTTTAGATGCTTCAGCAAAATGTGTAATATCAATCTCTTCATAAGCTGAATTATTTTCTTGCACTTCTTGATGTGATGATTTGTCACGAACTGCTACAACTAACATTTTATCGTCTAAAATAAGCTGTTTATATTTTTCTAATTCATCAGGCGCTAAGTTGTAGCGTGATAAAACTGCATGTTCACCATCTTCTCCTGTTAACAGTTTAGTCATTCTATCACTAAATGTTCCACTTGTTGAGATAAGGGAGATTTCAGAGTCGTGTAAGTCATTTAGGTGTAATTTACTTTTACTAATAATTGTTAGCTCTGATTCTAAATAACCTTCAGATTTCTTTTGATTGATTACGTTGTATAATTCGCCAGTGTCATTTACTACAGTAATATCTGCCATAGTTGTCGCCCCTTTAAAAATTTGTTTATTTAATCTTTTACCCTTCTTATTATAAAGTAAAACCCTTACATTATTAAGTTATAAGTCTTCATTCGCATTAAACGTCTCTGTACATTTATAAAACTATTAAAAGATTACCTAAGCAGTTATTGAAAAAATGCCGAAAATTTGCTATTATCGTTAAATAATTTACATAAACTCATATAATCTAAAGAATATGGCTTTAGAAGTTTCTACCATGTTGCCTTGAACGACATGACTATGAGTAACAACACAATACTAGGAGTAGCTTCAGCCATTAAATTGTAGCCATGATGGGTGATTTATATCATTTTACATGATGGTCACAGTTTATTTGATGAAACTTCTTTTACATTGATTGCATGACAAATTCGTTATGCATGTTCGTTCACTCATAAACCCTGAAACTATTATTTAGTTTGGGGATTTTTTTGTATCTAGCACCAATTAAAGAGCAAAATGTTTCACACAAATCTGAGGAGGTTTTAAGAGTGGAGTTACTAGGACAAAAAGTAAAGGAAGACGGCGTTGTCATTGATGAGAAGATTTTAAAAGTCGATGGATTTTTAAATCATCAAATTGATGCAAAGTTAATGAATGAAGTTGGTCGCACTTTTTACGAGCAATTTAAAGATAAAGGGATTACTAAAATCTTAACCATTGAAGCTTCCGGTATCGCACCAGCAATCATGGCTGCACTGCATTTTGATGTGCCATGTTTATTTGCGAAAAAAGCAAAACCTAGCACTTTGACGGATGGTTATTATGAAACATCTATTCATTCATTTACTAAAAATAAAACAAGTACGGTCATTGTTTCGAAAGAATTTTTATCAGAAGAAGATACTGTACTCATCATCGATGACTTTTTAGCAAATGGTGATGCTTCATTAGGGTTATACGATATCGCACAGCAAGCGAATGCTAAGACAGTTGGTATTGGTATTGTTGTTGAAAAGAGTTTCCAAAATGGGCATCAACGTTTAGAAGAAGCAGGTTTAACAGTTTCTTCTCTCTGCAAGGTTGCTTCACTAGAAGGAAATAAAGTGACATTGGTGGGAGAAGAATAATGAAAAATTTAATCCTAAGTGTTCAACATCTTTTAGCTATGTACGCAGGTGCCATCTTAGTTCCAATCATTGTTGGTACAAGTTTGAAGTTTACGCCTGAACAAATCGCTTACTTAGTTACAGTAGATATATTTATGTGTGGGGTTGCCACATTTTTACAAGCCAATAAAGTAACAGGAACAGGATTACCAATCGTTCTTGGATGTACATTCACGGCTGTTGCGCCCATGATTTTAATTGGTCAAACGAAAGGAATAGATGTACTTTACGGTTCGCTATTTTTATCAGGGATATTAGTTATTATCATCGCGCCTTTCTTTTCACATCTTGTAAAATTCTTCCCACCAGTAGTAACGGGTAGTGTTGTTACTATCATTGGTATCAATTTAATGCCAGTAGCAATGAATTACTTAGCTGGAGGTCAAGGTGCAAAGGACTATGGAGATGTTAAGAACATTTTGTTAGGTTTAATGACATTAATCATTATTCTTGTTTTACAAAGATTCACAACTGGATTTATTAAGAGTATTGCCATATTAATTGGACTCGTTTTAGGAACGATAGGTGCTGGCTTACTTGGGATGGTCGATATTAATCAAGTCAATCATGCCGGTTGGTTAGGCATCCCAGTGCCGTTTAGATTCTCAGGATTTAGCTTTGATGTGACATCGACTTTAGTGTTCTTTATTGTAGCTATCGTTAGTTTAATTGAGTCGACAGGTGTCTATCATGCGTTAAGTGAAATTACCGGTAAGAAGTTAGAAAGAAAAGATTTTCGTAAAGGTTATACTGCGGAAGGTCTAGCGATAGTGTTAGGTTCTATATTCAATTCATTTCCGTATACAGCCTATTCGCAAAATGTAGGACTTGTTTCTTTATCCGGCGCTAAGAAAAACAATGTTATATACGGCATGGTCGTGTTATTACTTATATGTGGTTGTATACCTAAGCTTGGCGCATTAGCAAATATCATACCGCTACCTGTGTTAGGCGGTGCGATGATAGCTATGTTTGGCATGGTAATGGCATATGGTGTTAGTATATTAGGACATATCGATTTTAAAAATCAAAACAATTTATTAATTATCGCTGTATCAGTAGGATTAGGTACTGGTATAAGCGCTGTACCACAAGCATTTAAAGGTTTAGGTGAACAATTTGCATGGTTGACTCAAAACGGAATTGTTTTAGGTGCAATCTCTGCAATTATTCTTAATTTCTTTTTTAATGGAATAAAGTATAAACAAACGGAAGAAAATATGAAATAATATAACTAATTAATTTGAAAAATGGAGGCTGTTTTTAATGTGGGAAAGTAAATTTGCAAAAGAATCATTAACGTTTGATGATGTGTTATTAATTCCAGCACAATCTGATATTTTACCGAAAGACGTTGATTTAAGCGTACAATTATCAGACAAAGTTAAATTAAATATTCCAGTTATTTCTGCTGGTATGGATACTGTAACTGAATCTAAAATGGCGATTGCTATGGCTCGTCAAGGTGGTTTAGGTGTTATTCATAAAAATATGGGCGTTGAAGAACAAGCGGACGAAGTTCAAAAAGTAAAACGCTCAGAAAATGGTGTCATTTCAAACCCATTTTTCTTAACACCAGAAGAAAGTGTTTATGAAGCGGAAGCATTAATGGGTAAATACCGTATTTCAGGTGTACCAATTGTTGATAATAAAGAAGATCGCAACTTAGTAGGTATTTTAACAAACCGCGACTTACGTTTTATTGAAGACTTCTCAATTAAAATTGTAGATGTAATGACGCAAGAAAATTTAATTACAGCTCCAGTGAATACAACACTTGAAGAAGCAGAAAAAATTCTCCAAAAACATAAGATTGAAAAGTTACCATTAGTTAAAGACGGACGTCTAGAAGGTCTTATTACTATTAAAGATATTGAAAAAGTTATCGAATTCCCTAATGCAGCAAAAGATGAACATGGTCGTCTACTTGTAGCCGCAGCAATCGGTATTTCAAAAGACACTGATATTCGTGCTCAAAAATTATTCGAAGCAGGTGTGGATGTCTTAGTTATCGATACAGCACATGGTCACTCTAAAGGCGTTATCGATCAAGTGAAACATATTAAGAAGACTTACCCAGAAATCACATTAGTAGCAGGTAACGTAGCAACTGCAGAAGCAACAAAGGATTTATTTGAAGCGGGTGCAGATATTGTTAAAGTTGGTATTGGCCCAGGTTCAATTTGTACGACACGTGTTGTAGCAGGTGTTGGTGTACCACAAATTACAGCAATTTATGATTGTGCAACTGAAGCACGCAAACATGGTAAAGCTATCATTGCTGATGGCGGTATTAAATTCTCAGGAGATATCATTAAAGCATTAGCTGCTGGTGGACATGCGGTTATGTTAGGTAGCTTATTAGCAGGTACTGAAGAAAGCCCAGGCGCAACAGAAATTTTCCAAGGTAGACAATATAAAGTATACCGTGGTATGGGCTCTTTAGGTGCGATGGAAAAAGGTTCAAACGACCGTTACTTCCAAGAGGACAAAGCGCCTAAGAAATTTGTTCCTGAAGGTATCGAAGGACGTACGGCATATAAAGGTGCGTTACAAGATACAATTTACCAATTAATGGGCGGTGTGCGTGCTGGTATGGGTTATACTGGTTCACACGATTTAAGAGAATTACGCGAAGAAGCACAATTTACGCGTATGGGTCCTGCTGGTTTAGCAGAAAGCCATCCACATAATATTCAAATTACGAAAGAATCACCGAACTACTCATTCTAATTAAGATAAAGGAGAACGACAAATATGGAAATGGCAAAAGAACAAGAGTTAATCCTTGTCTTAGACTTTGGTAGCCAATACAACCAATTAATTACACGCCGAATTCGTGAAATGGGCGTTTATAGTGAATTACACGATCATGAAATTTCAATTGAAGAAATTAAGAAAATGAATCCAAAAGGTATCATCTTATCAGGTGGTCCAAATTCAGTTTATGAAGAAGGTTCATTTACAATTGATCCGGAAATATATAATTTAGGAATTCCAGTACTTGGTATTTGTTACGGCATGCAATTAACTACTAAATTATTAGGTGGTAAAGTTGAACGTGCCAATGAACGTGAATACGGTAAAGCAATCATTAATGCGAAGTCAGATGAGTTATTCGCTGGCTTACCAGCAGAACAAACTGTTTGGATGAGCCATTCTGATAAAGTTATTGAAATTCCAGAAGGCTTTGAAGTTATCGCTGATAGCCCAAGCACAGACTATGCAGCAATCGAAGATAAGAAACGTCGCATTTATGGTGTTCAATTCCATCCAGAAGTACGTCATACAGAATATGGTAATGATTTATTAAATAATTTTGTCCGTCGTGTTTGTGATTGTAAAGGTCAATGGACAATGGAAAACTTTATCGAAATCGAAATTGAAAAGATTCGTCAACGCGTAGGAGACCGTCGTGTATTATGTGCGATGAGTGGCGGCGTAGATTCATCTGTTGTAGCTGTACTATTGCATAAAGCAATTGGTGATCAACTAACATGTATCTTTGTAGACCATGGCTTACTTCGTAAAGGTGAAGGCGACATGGTTATGGAGCAATTCGGTGAAGGTTTCAACATGAATATTATTCGTGTTAATGCGAAAGATCGCTTTATGAATAAATTAAAAGGTGTTTCAGATCCTGAACAAAAACGTAAAATCATTGGTAATGAATTTGTATATGTGTTTGATGATGAAGCATCAAAACTTAAAGGTGTAGACTTCCTTGCGCAAGGAACACTATATACAGATGTCATCGAATCAGGTACTAAGACAGCACAAACAATCAAATCACATCACAATGTTGGTGGATTACCAGAAGACATGGAATTCGAATTAATCGAACCAATCAATACATTGTTTAAAGATGAAGTACGTAAATTAGGTATTGAACTAGGTATTCCGGAACATTTAGTGTGGAGACAACCATTCCCAGGACCTGGTCTTGGTATTCGTGTACTTGGAGAAATTACTGAAGATAAACTAGAAATCGTTAGAGAATCAGACGCGATTTTACGCCAAGTGATTAGAGAAGAAGGTCTTGAAAGAGAAATTTGGCAATACTTCACAGTGTTACCAAACATTCAATCAGTAGGTGTTATGGGAGACTACCGTACGTATGATCACACAGTAGGTATCCGTGCAGTAACATCTATCGACGGCATGACAAGTGATTTCGCACGCATCGATTGGGAAGTCTTACAAAAGATTTCAAGTCGTATCGTAAACGAAGTAGACCACGTTAACCGCGTAGTCTATGACATTACATCAAAACCACCAAGCACAATTGAGTGGGAATAATTATATATAGTAAAACCACCTGTTTGCACGGGTGGTTTTTAATTTGAGTAGTAGGAAAATTACAATAAGGACGGAAAAGGGGTAAGGTGTTCTAAGTTTGCGTTTTAATTCATCAATAAGGCAATTTTCCGTGTTTATTTTTATATAAAATTTCATATTGTTTAGGATCTTCTTGTTTTAAATCATAAATTATAGTTTCGTCTACTATTTTTTCTAATTCAAGTGTATTAAAGCTCCAGTCATTTGTTGTTATTATAAATATTTTTTGGACTGGGTTGTTATTTATATGATTAATTAGCCTAGGAGTATCTGTTTCTATTATTAGAGCAGATTCTACAGGATAGTAAATAGCAAAGTCTCCGTGATAAATTGTGTTTCTCTCATAGAGGTTAACCTCTAAGGTTAAATTACTCAATTTGAAGATTGTGTTTTGAGTTATATTTTTAGGAATAATTCGATTATCTACTATTTGTTTTAGGTTGCCTATTGAACGAGTGTGTATCGTCCCTTTTGTGTAATCGGAATTATTTAAAGCTCTTAAAACAGTTGTTAATTTATACTCGTTAATATAATCCTTTACTAAAGCCATCCGTTTATCGCTATCTATAAAATCTTTCAGTTTTTTGTTGAATTCATTTTTGTTGTGCATAATATTTTATCCTTTCCATTATTTGATTGTTTTCATTTGTTCAAATCTCTATCCATTTACTCGGATACAGGGCTGTGTATTTGAAGAGTAATATTATGATTGGAATAACCAACGCGTTCCGTATTCGTTTTGAGTGACGCAGCTAGCTACGATAATAGTGAAATGTGGCTTATAACACATTGTGTAATTTATTGTGTGTTTTGTGATGTCTATATTGGTTGCAGATTGTTGTATATTTCACTTAAAGGGCATTTATATAAAAAAAGAGGCCAGATGACGTATCATCTGACCTTCAGCTAAAACGCTGAGAATATGTCATTCTTCAAGAGAATGAAGCCGGAATGGTTACCGGGAATTTGTAAATCAATTATATCAGATGTAATATTACAATTCAATTAGAAAAGAACTTTATCTTTAATTGCTTTTCGATTTCATTCATGTCATCTTCTGAAATTATTATCGTTCCAGTAGGATCAGAATCATTTATTTTGCTTATACGTCTTTTGCTTATTGTTGTAATTGCTGATATATTAACGTATGTATCTTTCCCTTTGTGCTTGGAATAAACACCTATCACTCTATACAGTTCATTAGCTTTTTGATTTAAGTTAGACAAAAGCTTTTTATCTTTTGTGCTAAGTTTAATGTCAATATCTCTATATTTTTGGGCTAATGCTTGTACTTTACTACTGATATCGATAATCTGTTTTTTTAAATCTGTTGCTGTTAGATTTAGCACCGATTCGTTTAACTTCAAATAATTTTTATTACCTTTGGAAGAAAGTGGAACTATTGTAACTGTTTCTTTTCCTTTATTGTCTTTGTTATCTAATATTACACAAAAATGATTACCAGAAAACTCACTTCCAATATTACTCCCTAGTTTTACATATACCACTGTTCCTCTACTATATGATTTATAATATCTTTTTTTATTGCTTGTAACATCGCTATGTATAGCAATTGAATAAAACTCTAGCCAATGAGGCATGTATATAACTTTCAAGTTTTTACTATCGGATTTTGAATAAGCTTGTTTTAGTTTTTTGTTTGACGTATTTAATTTACTATTTGCTTGATTGATATTTTTAGACATTAAATAGTGTTCTCCTAATCAATTTATTCTTCTTTGATATCAGCATTATTAGCACTGAAATTAACATGAATAATACGAAAATAGATGTTACTATAAAACCAACAATTTTTATTAAGTGGAACTCATCAATTTTGTATTTAGCAAATTTCGCAATGACCTCCTATTTATTCGCTTTTTATAGTTCATGTATGTGTAAAAAAGCCTATATTGAACATCTAATTATAAGCGAATTCCTAATGCTAAAAGCAATCTAACTTACTTAAATATTATTATGAGTTTTTATTGAAATTAAATAAATTTAAACTACTTCTTAGTCTCTCCATATCGTTGGAAGTTGGTTCTTTATATAATCAGATAAATTAGAATCTTCAAGTAATGTATCTTTAAAAAGTTCAGTTTCTAAATCAACTCTAAAATTTGCTTTAAAACATCATTTTCCATTTTTAAATGTTGAACTTCTTTGCGTAATTTTATTAACTCTTTTTCACCACTTTTTAAATTATCTTGATGATTGAAGGATCCAGTATTTTGGTGTTGTTTTATCGAATTTGAGAAAATTGAGGGTTTTAAATCATACTCGCGTATAATTTCATTCTTAAGCTTACCATTTTCATATAATCTAACCACTTGTAACTTAAACTCTGAACTAAATGTTCTTCTTTCTTTTGTCATAATAAAATTGACTACTTTCTTAATTTAACAATATCTATTCTCATAGAATTTGTTCAATTAAGTGTAGACGATTCACTGACACATCATAAGTACGTATGGAATTTTGATCGTTCATTGTTATTGGTTTATGTTTTAGGAAATGTGCTATTGAAGGGTTTAAAGATGATTGGAATTTCTTGGTTTCTTGACTTATATAGTTATGAAAGAGGGCGTTGTCCTTTATTAAATTTCTGAGATCAGAAATGCTATAAATAAAATGATTAAGATTTTTTGTTTTCATGTAATTTAAGAAATGGATTTGTTTTTTGTGGGTTATTTTTAATTCTATTATGAAATGGTTTGAATTTTGCAGTTGCAAAAATGATAGCTGCTTCTTTTGACAAAGTAATAGAACCTTTTTCTTCTGGTACCATGACAATCACTCCTTATGCATTTTGTTTTTAATATTATAAAATAATTTTACTATACAAAATAGGTTGTGTAAATAGTTTCTTATTGTTACCAAATG
>ERZ1023451.110-NODE-110-length-21556-cov-6.969815_pt1 | contig 21556 bp, 20 predicted proteins | sample MGYA00380524_ERZ1023451 | MGnify/ENA primary metagenome ERZ1023451 (study PRJEB33173, sample SAMEA4830330) | metagenome | study: EMG produced TPA metagenomics assembly of the PRJEB25223 data set...
ACGCTTAAATCGTGCATCAGTTAGTTGTTTACTTGCTTCATAATTCATAGAACTATTATACCATGTTTTGTTTCGCAGGAAGTATAATATAAAAAAATAAATTTAAGATTGGCAATACGAACGTTAAACAGAATTCCATTTCTCTTTTTAGAATCAAAACGACAATATTGTGGAATCTCTACAGGAACAATAGACTGCGACACTAAAATATCCTCCCTTAGTTTTACTTTACTAATAGTATATAGGAGGAGAGCCCTGAATCCTAGACCCTTTGTTATGATGCGCTTACAAACAGAGTTGGAAAAAATCTTAAAAGCAGAAAAACGCATGATATCAGCCCCTAACACTTGATACAATGCGTTTTATTATGAAAAGATCTACTGGATTTTTTATCAAAATAAACTTCCAGTAGTCTTTTCACTTTTTATTAATAAGTTCCTTCTTCACCTTGGCTAGTCAAGATAACAGGTCCATCTTTCGTAATGACAAATTGGTGTTCATACTGACATGACAATCCACCGTCAATGGTCTTATGCGCCCAACCAGTTTTCATATCTGTATCAATTTCCCAATCGCCTGTATTGATCATTGGTTCAATGGTTAAGACCATTCCTTCACGAAGACGGAGTCCACGACCTGCAATACCATAGTTAGGAACCATTGGTTCTTCGTGCATAGTTGGGCCAACACCATGACCAACCAAATCACGCACTACACCGTAACCACGACTTTCAGCGTATTCTTGAATAGCCGCACCGATATCACCGATACGATTTCCAACAACAGCTTGCTCAATACCCTTGTACATAGCTTCTTTGGTTACATCCATCAAGTTTTTGACTTCTTCGGACGGTGTACCAACAGCATAAGCCCAACATGAGTCTGCTAAACCACCAGAATAGCTCTGAGTATATTTTTTCATTTGTTCAACATTGTTGAAGTTTAATTTTGAGACATTCAGGTCAGATTTAGCAATGGGACCTCCCAAAACCATATCAACTTTGAGCAAATCACCATCTTTCAAGATATAATGACGAGGGAAAGCGTGAGCCACTTCATCGTTAAGAGAGCAACAGGTAGCATAAGGATAGTCCATCATGGCACCGTCAACCCCAATCTGAAGTGGAAGGAAATTTTCTTCTTTACAACGACGGCGGACATATTCTTCAACTTCCCACATATCTACGCCTGGCTTAATCAAATCACGTAAGCCTATATGAATACTTGCTAGAAAATCACCAGCCTTGTCCATAGCTTCGATTTCACGAGCTGATTTTAATGTTATCATCTTTTCTCCTAGTTTCTAATTAATTTTAACAGTCACATTTGCTTTTGAAACAATCTGGTGACCATGATAAATATCGTAATCAATTATAGCTGACCGTCTCGTATGATGAATAATCCGTGCCTGAATGCGCAATATATCATCTATCTGAACAGCCTGCAAAAAGTAGATCAGCATCTGCTCGATAATGAGATTGCGACCACTATTAACAACTAAATCTTGGGTCATGTGGGTCAGAATTTCTGCCAATACACCATTAGCCAAAACTCCATTTTTTTCTAGCATAAAGGGTTCCACTGTAATGACTACTTCATCATGGTGATAAGAGAGCTTTTGTCCAATCTGCTCAGAAAAAGTTGGTAGAGCCGAAACTTGGGAACGGCTCATCTTCTCCATGACATCTCGTCGCGTCACAACGCCAAGCAAAGTTTGATTGCTTCGAACAACTGGTACCATTTCAAAGTCTTCTGCGATCATCCGTTGACTCACATTGGCAATATTTGTCGATAATCCAACCAAAAATAGACTACGAGACATAACCTTATCAATTGTCGTGCTTGGTGATTTATCACCAGCGTCTCTCATGGTTACAACGCCAACAACGACCTGATGTTGATTGATAACAGGGAAACGGCTGCTACGATTCTTACGAACCAAGTCCAAATAATCTTTAACTGTATCTGTCTCTCTCAGAAAACCATACTCATGACTAGGGCGATAAAGTTTCTCAACTGTCAGAATATCAGTCTTGATTTGGACATTTGACAAGGCTTTATTGATCATGGTCGCGACGGTAAAGGTATCATGCTTACTTCTTAGAACAGGAATCCCTTTTTGATTGGCCAGTTTAAGCACATCATCATGAACCTGAAATCCCCCTGTAACCAGAACTGCATTTTCATTTTCCAAGGCTAGCAACTGAATACGGGTTCGGTCTCCGACAATCAAGAGCCCCCCATCATGAAGGTAAGACAAGATATTTTGTTCAGTCATGGCACCAATTGAAAACTTACTAAATTCTCTCTCTAAACCTTCTTGCCCAGCCAGAACCTCAGAAGAAGTCACTTCTGCAATTTCAGCAAACGTTAATCTCTCTATAGCAACTTTCTGGGATTTAACACGAATTGTTCCACTTCTAGGACGGGTCTCCACAATTCCACGGTTTTCAGCTTCTTTAATAGCCCGATAGGCTGTTCCATCACTAACTCCTAGATGATTCGAAATGCTACGAACACTGACCCTTTTACCTACTGGTAATTCCTCCAAATAGCTTAGAATTTCCTGATGCTTACTCATTGAACTCTCCTTTTACATACCGAAATTCAAGATAATCCCGCATTTTTCTTGTGTAACGATCACTTCCCTTAAACTGACGGAACAAACTAAATCCAGACTTAAGAGCAACTCTTTGGCTAGCTTCATTTTCAAGGTGGGTAATGATAGATAATTGTTTTAAGCCAAATTCCTCAAAAGAAAGCTGACAAATTTTTCTAACAACCTCTGTCATAAATCCTTGCGACCAAGCATCTTTTCTCAAAAAATAGCCAAGCTCAGCTTCTTTTTTGATTTCATCTAACTTCTCAAATTTAATAGAACCAATCATTTGTTGATTTTTCTGGTCACAAATTGCCCACACTCCCAAAGGGGACTTCATAAAGTAATTGGCCAGTGCATATTGACTTTCTTCCAGACTTGCCTGCGTTGGGAAAATAAATTGAAGATTTTCTGGATTTGAAGCTATCTCGCGGAAGTCCTGACTATCACTAAAAAAGAAAGGACGCAAATACAAGCGATCCGTTTCAAAAAAAGAAAACATTGCTAATTTGGTCCAAATATTCATAAACACCTCTACGGTTTAATCCTCAACAAGTCTAATATCCGCTCCTAAATTACGTAATTTTTCGATAATATCAGAATAACCACGTAAGATAAACTCGATATTGGTAATTTCAGTTTTACCTTCAGCCATAAGCCCAGCAATGACTAGTGCAGCCCCAGCTCTTAAGTCGGTCGCTTTAACACTGGCCCCACGTAAATCACGTCCACCCGTGTACAAAATATGACCATTTGTTGTCGAAATATCCGCATCCATCTTTGCTAGTTCAAAAACATGATTTACACGTTTTTCGTAAATCGTATCGACAATTGTACCACGACCATTCGCTCTTAGTAAAAGAGGGGTAAGCGGTTGTTGCAAATCAGTTGCAAAGCCTGGGTAAGGAGCTGTCTTAATATTGATTGCTTTCAAATTAGACTGTTCCTCGACAAAAATGCTGTCTTCAGATACAGTCATTCTCACTCCCATTTCTTCCAACTTAGCAATAAACCCTTCCAGGTGTTCGTAAAGAACATTATTTATACGAATTCCTTTACCAACTGCAGCAGCTAAAGATATATATGTTCCAGCTTCAATGCGGTCTGGAATCACCTGATGACGTGTCCCATGTAATCTTTCAACACCATCAATAATGATGATATTAGTTCCTGCCCCACGGATATGGGCACCCATATTATTCAAGAGAGTAGCTACATCAATAATCTCAGGTTCACGGGCTGCATTTTCAATAATAGTACGACCATTTGCTTTAACCGCAGCAATCATCGTATTAATCGTTGCTCCCACACTAACCGTATCCATGTAAATACTTGCACCATGAAGTCCTGTATCTTTAGCAGATAACTTCATGTTATCTCCCTCGTAGCTAGCAGTGGCACCCATAGCTTCAAACGCCTTAAGGTGTAAGTCAATCGGACGAGGACCAAGATCACATCCTCCCGGTAGACCAACTGTCGCTTCACCAAAACGGCCTAAGAGGCTCCCATAAAAATAATAAGATGCACGAAGACTGTTAATTTTACCATAAGGCATTGGAATATTTTGAACACCTCTTGGATCAATCTCCAAGACATCGTCATAACGCTTAACAGTAGCTCCCATCAATTCCATGATTTCGACAAGACTGGCTACATCCGAAATATCTGGAACACAATCCAAAGTCACCACATCATCAGCCAATATAATAGCTGGAATTAAGGCCACAACACTATTTTTAGCACCACTAATAGTAATTTCACCTTGCAGTGGTAATCCACCATTGATAACAATTTTTCTCATTCTAAGTTTTCAATACTCTTTCAAGATTTCTAATAAGGTCTTCAAAATAAAGTATATCATAAATTTATCCTTTTTTCCATCCTTTTCAATTTTATTGGATAAATCAGAGTTGACGAGTTAGTAACTGAATTACTAATACTCAATAAAAATCAAAGATCACACTAGGAAACTAGCCGCAGGTTGCTCAAAACACTGTTTTGAGGTTGTAGATGGAACTGACGTAGTCAGTATCCTACACGTACGGCAAGGCGATATTGACGTGATTTGAAGAGATTTTCGAAGAGTATAATCTTTCTCGAATCGCTATTGCCCCTTTTTTATCCCCTGAAACCGAGTAGGAGCTAAGACTAGATCTCTTATCTAAATATCGGAATACGGCTGTTCAACTAAATTTTAGCAAGAACTTCTCCCCCTTCTCTCAGTTCACAGAAGCGTTTTATACATACCGTCCTATATTTCATGAACAAGACGTTTTCAGGCTAGCATCCTATCAGACAATCTATTTTAAAGATAACCGTGACTCAGGATCACTTCTATCTGTCGTTTTCTCTTTATAGTGATAGACCTCACGGGATAAGTCGTACATCTTTCCTTGTGTATACAAGATATGAGGACGTTAAAAGGTTGCAGTAAAAATAGAAAATCTTAGTACGAATTCAATTACTCTCATGATTTACGCATATAGGTTACGACTACCTTTTTGGACTTTAGAGTTTGAGGCCCTCTTATTCGCTATATACGCCTTATTATCACGTTCCTGTTCGTAGAGCCACGATTTCGCTATCCCTTCTTCTGACAATTCTTATTTCCAGCATCAGACTTAAAACGGTCTATCCCCAGACCATTTTAATCCGCTACCTCACGATAGTCAGGCTTGGGAATCACTATTTGACTCGCCGAGAACTTTGACATCAGATATACTATAACAAATTGAAATAAGAATAAAACAATTTAATTTTGAAATTCAAATCAATTTATAGCAATATTTTAGAAGATATGCTGTGCTATTCCAGATTCAGTTTGCTATACATGCCTGTCGTACCACAAAATCCCGTGTCTGATGAGGCACGGGATTTTTTAGCTTCTTTACTGAGATGGATTTTCCTTTTTAGTTCGTGCCAATCTCAAGGCACGATTTGGATTGAGACGATTAAATAGTTCTTCCAATTTCTTTTCATTCCAAACGTCTGCGGCGGAAACAAAATTACCATCCGCATCTCGGAAAGATATCGGTTTATCTCCCATACCAGTCTCCTAGTCTACAAATTCAAACTCAAATTTACCAATGCGGACCAAATCCCCATCTTTAGCTCCACGCGCACGAAGGGCTTCATCAACCCCCATACCACGAAGCTGACGGGCAAATTTCATGACAGATTCATCACGATCAAAGTTGGTCATATTAAAGAGTTTCATGAGTTTTTCACCAGAAAGTACCCATGTCGCATCGTCATCACGACTAATTTCAAAGGCTTTTTCTTCTTCGTCAAATCCATAGTAAGCTTCTTCTTCCATATCGGACTCGTCGTAGAGCAAAAATTCTGGTGTCTTGTCTAACAATTCAGCTGTAGCATCTAAAAGTGTTGCCAGACCTTGCTTGGTCAATCCAGAAATTGGGAAGATAGCTGGTAACTCTTCAAATTCATCATAATTTTCAGCCAATTTTTTCTTAAATTCTTCAAGATTTTCCTGACTCTCAGGCATGTCCATCTTATTAGCTACAATAATCTGTGGACGCTCCATGAGGCGAAGATTGTAAGACTCCAGCTCTTTATTGATAGCTAGGTAATCCTCATATGGATCACGGCCTTCGCTAGCTGACATATCAATGATGTGAAGGATAACACGTGTACGCTCGATGTGACGGAGGAACTGAGTTCCCAAACCAACACCTTGACTAGCCCCTTCAATCAAACCTGGCAAGTCGGCTACTGCAAAGGATTCACCTGATTGGGTGCGAACCATACCTAAATTTGGTACAATAGTGGTAAAGTGGTAGGCACCAATTTTAGGCTTAGCTGAGGTAATAACACTTAAAAGTGTTGACTTCCCTACAGATGGGAATCCTACTAAACCGACATCTGCCAAGATTTTTAGTTCCAATTGTAACTCACGTTCCTGACCTGGTTCTCCATTTTCAGAGATTTCCGGTGCAGGATTTTTTGGTGTCGCGAAACGAATATTTCCACGTCCACCACGACCACCGTGGGCAACGATAAATTCTTGCCCATGTTCAATCAAATCTGTTAAAACCTTGCCAGTCTCCGCATCACGAACAGTCGTACCTTGTGGTACTCGAACTCTAAGGTCCTCAGCACCACGACCATGCATCCCTTTGGTCATCCCTTTTTCACCAGAATCAGCCTTGAAATGACGATTGTAGCGGAAATCCATCAAGGTACGTAGTCCTTCGTCTACAACGAAGACCACATTGCCTCCACGACCACCATCACCACCCCAAGGGCCTCCATTAGGGACATATTTTTCACGACGAAAGGCAACCATACCATCGCCACCATTACCAGCCTTGACCTTAATCTTAGCTGTATCTAAAAACATACTCATTATTTCTTCTCACTTTAAAAAAGGGCTGGGAAATCCCAGTCACTAAATTTTCTTGAATCTATTTTATAGATTACTGAGGGCACCAATTGCAGTTGCAAAAATTCCCAATAAACTTGCTACTAGCATGATAATCACGATAAACAAGGTTATTTTCTCAAACATAGTTTTTTTACGATTTCCATTATCTCCAAATGCCATTTTTCTCTCCTTCGTTACATTCTATTTTCTATTATCTTAGCATGAATTGAGCTAGTTTTCAATAGTCAGTTGCTACTGGTGCGATAATCCATAAAATAATGTAAGCTACAATTCCAGCTCCGTAACAGCAAGTAAGAACACCCCAAATGACTTGAACGATAGTCGGATCCATATCCAGATAATGGGCCACCCCAGCACAAACACCCGCAATCTTTTTATCACGACCGCTTCTCATTAATTGTTTTTTTCATAGCTGTTCCTCTTTCTATTCTTCATGGTCTTTCCAATAGTCTCTCATACTGATCAACTGTGTTTTTGAAGCCTTCAACATGCGTCTAGATCCTTTTACAGGTACAGCAACCACCTGTTGCTGAAGATACAAAACTGTCTTAAAGATACGCTGACTGACCGTATCATCTTTAGCCAAATCTTTCTGGAAGTTATTTGAAATAATGGCATCCAGATAAAACTCATGCACTCGTTTCCCAAAGTTCTCAGCTGAAATCTCATACAATTTCTCTGATAAGGTATGCTCGTTCATGTCTGGTGTTGCAATCAGGGCTTCCAAAATAGCACCAGCCAAATCATGTTCTCCATAGTACAAGGTTCCAAACATTTTATCACTGATGAGGTTGTTCAAATAAGGATTTCCGTGAGCAATGACAGGTGTTCCACTGGCTAAGCTTTCCAAGTAGGTCAAACCTTGCGTTTCGCTTGTCGATGCCGAAATGAAGAAATCCGCCGCTTTATAGTAAAGAGCCGTCTCACTAGGAGCAATCATCCCTGTAAAGATGACTGAGTCTTGAATCTCTAGGTTCTGAGCTTGCTCTTTGAGGTCATTCAGATAAGGGCCATCCCCAGCTACTACCAGTTTAACCTTGTCTTCCTCTTTCAGAACATCAGCAAAGGCTGCTAAAACTGCTTGAATATTTTTTTCATAAGAGATTCTCGAAAGACTAAGCAACGTCTTTTCACCATCTTGAATCCCTAGTTTACTACGCAGTTCTTTCAAATTTTCCTGCTTGATTTCCGGACGCTCAAACTTGGCTAATTCAATCCCAGTAGGAATGACCCGTTTTTCAACCTTGACCTTATAATCAGATAGCAAGTCACGGACAATCTCACTAGGACAAATAACCCCATCCACATCATGCAGGAAACCTCTAACCAGATACTTGACCATACTCGGCCGGATCAACATCCCCTTAGCAATATAATGGACATAGTCTTCATACTGGGTGTGATAGGTATGGATGACTGGAATTTTCAATTCACGCGCAATCCAAATCCCCAACAGGCCAAGAGAAAATTCTGTCTGAGTATGGATAATATCTAGCTGATACTGTTTAGCAATTTCAAGTGCCTTGCTAAAACCTCGGTAGGCAAAGCGACGATCCTTAAAAGCAAAGAAAGGAACACTTGGAATGCGGATAATTTGCCAATCTTCGTAGCGATTGACATCCTTATCTGTCGTCGTAAAGATAAAAACAGCATGTCCCTGCTTTTCAAGTTCTGTTTTCAAGGTTCGAATACTGGTCGCAACACCAGAAACCTGAGGAAAATAGGTATCTGTAAATAAACCAATTCGCATAGATTACCTCACTTTTTACTTTCTCCCTAAAGCGGCTTGTTTCTCATAAAAGTCCAACCAGATTTGTAACAGATGCTCTTCAGAATACTCTCTGGAAATATTCTTAGCCTTTTCTTTGAGATCTTTTAAGGCAGCAGGATTTGCTTGATATTCCAAAATAGTCTCTTTCATCTCTTCTCTACCCGCTGTCGCCCGATAATTTCCCTCCAAAATCACCTTATAGAGATCTAAATCACGCAACATAATAGGAGCCTCACAACTCGCAGCTTCTAAAATAGTCATAGGAAAGAGCTCATTGTAACTAGGCAACAAGAAAAGATCCGCTAGAGCATACAATTCGCGCATCCGCTCTGGCGATACAATGCCTGGAAAAATCAAATTTTTAGGGGGATTTTCCATAATTTTCTTATAGTGTTCATAACCATCTGTCATACCACCAAAAGAGAAGCCACCAGCCCAGATAAAGGTAATCTGAGGCAATTCCTCAGCCAGACGGATAAAGTCATCAATCCCTTTACGTTTCTGAACTTGCCCAGCACCTACTACGATAAACTGATTGTCACTAAGACCAAGATCTGTGCGCAGTCTGACTACCTCTTCTTGTGGTAGAGGATGCCATTTTTCCTTGTTGACAAAGTTAGGAATATAGGTCACTTTTTCACGTGGAATACCAGCTGCTACCAAATCCTCAATAAACATAGGATTGACCACAACCAAGTGCTCCATCCGGTTGTAAAAAGAAAATACATAGCGTTTCACAATTCCCTTTAAGAAAAATGGAATTTTCAAACTTCCCTCAAGTGTAGCTGGCAAGAAATGCACATAGCCAATCTTTCTCCCTGAGCGTTTCTTTTGGAAGGTTGATAAATAATAGGGAAAATCAATCGTATGAAAGTGAGTCACATCTGCCTCGATTGGAAGATTTTCTGTAACAATCAATTGGTCCTTGGCAGCACGGTGAAGAAGACGAACTAATTCACGGTAAGCACCTGAAACTCCCTGTCCTGCTACTTTCTCACTTGAACTCAACATATTGATGCGTAATTTCTTTTTCTCCATAACTACTATTATATCATTTTCTTTGAATAAAATCAGCAAAAGAAAGGAGAGACTAGAGGAAAAGAGGGGAAATTTCCTCGCTTTTCCAACAGTCTCTCACATGCTTTTATATGTTTACTTAATGCCTAGGGCAATGCGGGCATAGCGACTCATTTTTTCAACTGTCCAGGCTGGATACCAGACTAATTTAACCTCAGTATCCGTTACTTCTGGAACCTCTATCATAGCATCATAAATCTGGTCTGTCAAAAGGTCTGCTAAGGGACAACCCATAGTTGTCAAAGTCATGTCAATCTCTGTTTGCCCTGTGTCACCGTCAAAACGAATCTCATAGATCAAACCAAGATTGACAATATCGATTCCCAACTCAGGGTCGATGACTTCTTCCAAGGCTGTTAAAATCCGTGTTTTGATGTTTTCAATTTGCTCTTCTGTATAAGCCATATTTTCCTCACTCTTAGTCTTCAATAAAATCACGAAGCGGTTTGCTGCGACTTGGTTGGCGTAGTTTTCTCAAAGCCTTTGCTTCAATCTGACGGATACGCTCACGAGTTACGTTAAAGACTTTCCCCACATCTTCAAGTGTGCGCATTTTTCCATCATCTAGTCCAAAACGTAGACGCAGAACATTTTCTTCACGGTCTGTAAGAGTATCTAAGATTTCATCCAATTGCTCACGCAAGACGATACGAGTCGTATAATCCACTGGATTTTCAATCACTTCATCTTCGATAAAGTCTCCAAGGTGGCTATCGTCCTCTTCACCGATAGGAGTTTCAAGAGATACTGGTTCTTGGGCAATCTTCAAGATTTCACGAACCTTATCAGGTGTCATATCCATTCGTTCAGCAATCTGTTCTGGTGTCGGATCTTGCCCCAATTCTTGAAGGAGATTCCGCTGTTCACGAACCAATTTATTGATAGTTTCAACCATGTGAACTGGGATACGGATGGTACGAGCTTGGTCCGCAATAGCACGAGTGATAGCCTGACGAATCCACCAAGTTGCATAAGTTGAAAACTTGAACCCTTTAGAATAGTCAAACTTGTCAACCGCCTTCATCAAGCCCATATTTCCTTCTTGAATCAAGTCAAGGAACTGCATGCCACGACCGACATAGCGTTTGGCAATGGAAACAACCAAACGAAGATTGGCTTCCGCAAGACGTTGTTTGGCTTCGATATCGCCAGCTTCAACAGCCAGTGCCAACTCTTTCTCCTCTTCATTGGTCAAGAGAGGAACGACCCCTATTTCTTTCAAGTACATACGGACAGGGTCATTGACCTTAGCAGAAGTTGATCCAATCAAGTCCTCATCGCTGAGTTCTGGTTCTTCTTCATTGCTAAGAACACGCGCACTTGGATTTCCTTCGTTATCTGTGATAGAAATGCCTGCATCCTGAATCCGTTGCAAGAGATCTTCAATCCCATCAGCGTCCAAGGTAAAAGGAATAACCAGACTTGCATTGATTTCATCATCTGTTGCTGTCCCTTTTTGCTTATGATTACGGATAAATTCTGCTACCTGTACGTCAAATGTTGTTACTTCTTTTTGTTTTGTTGCCATTATTACTCCATTCTTCTCTTTTGGGAAATTAAACGTTCCAATTCTTCTAGGGCTGTATCTGTATCTCCTACATGGCTAGCTTCCTGCACCTTCTTTTTGATTCTCATATTGTCCTGATTCAAGAGAGCCTTGTTTCGAGTCATCTCTACTTCACTAAGTTCCTGCGACGATATCTCAGCAGGCAAATCCTGAGCTAAAACTTGGTACCAAGCTCTTTCAACTTCCTCTGTCTGCTCTGCTAAAACTTCTGGAGGAAGATTTCCATACTGGCCAAGCAAGTCATATAAGACCTGAAATTCAGGTGTAGCAAATGCAAAGTCTTCTCGCAAACGGTAATCGTTCAAAACAAGAGGGGATTCCATCATCCGATAGAGTAGATGGGCTTCTGCCCTCATAATAGCCGATAACTGCTTGGTGACAGGCATGGTGATTAGCGTCGGTCTGGAAATTCTTTCCATGCGATTCTGCCTTTGCACCTGACGACTCTCATTAACAATCTGCTCAATCTGGGTATAATCAAAGGACGCCAGACTGTCAGCTAAAATATGAATATAGCTGTTTTGAGCAGCGATGGACTTTTCTTGAACAATCAAGGGAGCTATTTTTTCAATAAACTCAATCTGAGCCTGCAGATTTTCACTGTTTTCAGGTTTGTACTGATGAATGTAGAACTCAATCGGACTAATACGAGTTTTCGTTAATAGATAGGCCAAGTCTTCTGGACCATTTTTTTGTAGATACTCATCAGGATCCAAGTTATCAGGCATGCTAACGATTTGCACAGGCATATCACCAATTTCATCCAATGCTTTCAATATCGCGGCTTGCCCAGCCTTATCTCCATCGTAAACAAGAACCAATTTCTTGGTTAACCTTTTCAGATGCTCAACATGCTCTCGACTCAAGGCCGTTCCCATCGACGCCACAGCATTTTCGATTCCAGCCCGATAGGCTGCAATAACATCCATGAATCCTTCCATCAGGTAAATCTCACTAGTTTTTCCAGAAGATTTTTTTGCCCTATCCATATGATATAATTCGTAACTTTTGTTAAAAATTGCAGTCGATCGGCTGTTTTTATACTTAGAAGTTTGTGAATCTGTTTTTTGCCAGATACGACCTGAGAAGGCAATGACCTTTCCTTGGTCATTTGTCAGGGGAAACATAATGCGATTGTGAAAGGTGTCTACAAATTGATTGGCATCCGAGAGATAAAACAGGCCTGAATCCAGTAAATCCTCTTCACGATACTGATCAGACAAACGTTGATAGAGATAGTTTCGTTCTGGAGGTGCTAAACCAATCCAAAAATATTTAAGCACTTCATCTGTCAAACCCCGCTGATAAAGGTAATTTCTGGCCTCTTCGCCCATAGTCGTTGTCATGAGAATAGCATGGTAAAATTTAGCCGCATCTTCGTGCATATCATAAAGAGCTTGGTGAGGCGAGGCTGGCTTCTGTTCACTATAAAGCGGTTTTTCAACCTCAATCCCGACACGCTGACCTAAGATTTGGACAGCCTCCATAAAGGTAACCCCTTGGTACTCCTCGATGAATTTAAAGACATCACCTGAGCGACCACAACCAAAACAGTGGTAAAACTGCTTGTCCTCTACAACGTTGAAAGAAGGTGTTTTTTCACCATGAAAAGGACAGAGCCCTAGATAGTTCCGTCCTGCCTTTTGTAAAGAAATCACATCTCCTATGACTTCCACAATGTTGGCATTGTTTTTGATTTCTTCAATGACTTGTTTGTCAACCATACACAATACCTCCATGTTATCATAGTTTACTTTATATAGTATACTTTATTTCAGAAAAAAAGTAAACCATTTCACTCATTTTCCCTACTTTATTCAAAGAGTTGATAATAATCAGAGATTTTCATTTTTGCTTTTTCTTCTTGTTTCAAATCTTGGATAACCCGTCCTTCTTTCATGACAATCAAGCGATTGCCATATTTGAGAGCATCTTCCATATGATGGGTAATCATAAGGGCTGTCAATTGATCTTTCTTAACAAATTCATCTGTCAATCCCATCAAAGCAACACTAGTCTTTGGATCCAGGGCAGCAGTATGCTCGTCTAACAAGAGTAATTCAGGTCGCTTCAAGGTTGCCATCAAGAGACTCAAAGCCTGTCTTTGTCCACCAGATAAGAACTCAATCGGTGTATTCAAGTGTTTCTCAAGACCGTTTCCCACTTTTTCAATGGTCGCCTGAAACTTATCCTTATAGCTAGCCAGACGTCTCGGAAATAGTCCACGCTTTTCACCACGAAACTTGGCAATCAGGAGATTCTCTGCCACTGTCATACGAGGAGCTGTCCCCATCTTTGGATCTTGGAAGACTCGAGACAGATACTTAGCGCGCTTCTCTGGTGAAAACTTGGTAACATCCTCACCTAAAATACGGATAGTTCCACTGGTTAGTGATATGGTTCCTGCAATAGTGTTAAAGAGGGTTGATTTACCAGCACCATTTCCACCCAAAATCGTGATAAAGTCCTGTTCAAAAATTTCTAAGGAAACATCATTTAAAATAATCTTTTCTTCATCAAAGCCATTTTTAACGATTTTGGTTGCATTTTTTAATTCTACAATTGCTGTCATTTGCTTAACTTGGCTCCTTTCAAGATTGTTTGCTTAAATGTTGGAATCATGAGGCAGACTGCTAAAATCAAGGCACTGTATAAACGAAGGTAACTTGTATTAAAGCCAAGTGCGATAACTGCCCACACTAAAAATTGATAAGCGATAGAACCTACAACGATAGTAACCAAACGCTCTGCCAAGCTCAAACTCTTGAAAATAACTTCTCCAATAATCAAACTTGCAAGTCCCACAACGATAACCCCGATCCCTCGAGACACATCGGCATAGCCTTCTTGCTGAGCAATGAGGGCACCTGCAAGGGCAATCACACCATTTGATAAGACCAAGCCCATGAGCTCCATGCGTCCAGTATGAATCCCGAAACTTCTAGCCATATCAGGATTATCCCCTGTAGCAATATAGGCTTGTCCGAGTTTAGTGTCCAAGAAAAAGAGCATGAGAGCAATAACAATGCTCACAAAGATGAGACCTGTCAAGAGTTGATTCAAATCCGAATCAAAAGGCAAAACATCCTGAATTTGCTTGGTTCCAAGCAGGCCTAAATTTGCACGTCCCATAATCAAGAGCATGATTGAGTGACAAGAAGTCATCACCAAAATCCCTGAGAGCAAGGTTGGGATCTTCCCTTTTGTATAAAGAAGGCCTGCTGCCATTCCAGCCAAACAACCTGCTCCTACAGCAACAAGTGTCGCTAAAAATGGGTTCACGCCTTTGGTTATCAAAGTGACAGCAACAGCTCCCCCAAGAGGGAAGGAACCTTCTGTCGTCATATCTGGAAAGTTTAAAATCCTAAATGTCATAAAGATTCCCAGACCTAGAATAGCCCAGACAAATCCTTGAGAAATAATGGAAACAATCATATTTTATTTAATCCTTTCTATATTCATCTTTTTAAAAAATGGGAAGAGTCTCCTCCTCCCTACCTTATTTATTCGATGACTTGTCCTGCTTCTTTGAGAACAGACTCAGGAATAGTAATACCTAGTTCTTGTGCTATTTTTTTATTGATGACTGACTTACCAGTTGAAAAGACATTGACTGGGGTATCGGCTGGTTTTGCACCTTTCAAGACTTGCACAATCATTTTACCTGTTGCCACACCAAGGTCATGTTGGTCAATTACAACTGATGCCAAACCACCTACTTCTACCATAGCTGTCGCACTGGGATAAATTGGTTTCTTAGAACTTTGATTGCTAGAGACAACCGTTGGAAATCCTGATGCAATGGTGTTATCAATTGGAACCCAAATAGCATCTACCTTGCTAGTCATAACAGTGACAGTTGAGGCAATTTCATTTGTTGAAGGAACTGCAAATGTTTCCACTGTCAGACCTGCTTTTTCAGCATAAGCCTTAAATTCTTCGACCTGTGTTTTTGAATTGTCTTCGCTACTTGAGTAAAGAGCTCCGATTGTTTTCACATTCGGTGTCAGAGCCTTGATGAGTTCAATTTGTTGTTGAGCTGGATTGTGGTCAGATACCCCTGTAACGTTGCCACCTGGTTTTTTCAAATCTTTAACCAAGTTAGCACCAATTGGGTCTGTAATAGCGGCCATGATAACTGGTAGGTCTTTTGTTGCACTAGCCAACCCTTGGGCTGCTGGTGTTGCGATACCAACCACAAGGTCATTCCCATTTGCAACCAATTGTTTACTCATTGTCGCAACCTTACTTTGATCACCTTCTGAGTTCATAAAATCAATTTTAACTTGATCATCTTTATATCCTTCTTCTGCAAGTCCATCTTGGATCCCTTTATAAATCAAATCAAGGGATGGATGGCTCACAAATTGAAGCACACCAATCTTGGTTATTTTCTTCTCATCCTTATTATTCTGAGCTTCTGATTTATTCATTGAAGAATAAATCAAGCTTCCTGCTACTAAGACTGCTAATGCAGCAATAATTCCAATTAAACGTTTATTTTTAATTCTGTTTCTCCTTTTTATTTCCTTTAACATATTTCACTTATCTAAACAAGCGACGCCATCGTTTTCTTTCCATACTAACCTCCATCAAAAAAATCCTCACACAAAAAACTTGTGTGAGGACGTCGATGCGCGGTACCACCTCAATTATAGGGAATTTCCCTATCGCTCAGTCTCGCAATAACGAGATGCACTGTAAGGTGTGCTTACCGAATTTTTATAATTTCAAATTCTAAATAGCATTCAGCCCAATTTTCATCATCGCCACTTATCTGTTTTCAGCTACCACAGACTCTCTAAAAAGTTTGTATGATTACTTTTCTGAATGGTTAAATTATATCATTTTTAAACTACTTGTCAATAGTCTATTAGAATTTTTTTGATATTTACTTTTAGCATTCGCTCTTGAAAATTATCAACCTGAATTACGCAATCCTGTCGCAATTCCGTTGATGGTGATATGAATCAATCGTTCTTGATCACTGGACAATTCTCCACGACGTTGGCGTTTAATCAACTCTAACTGAATATAGTTGAGAATATTAAAGTAAGGCATACGGTAATCCAGACTAGCTTTTAGATATGGATTGTCAGCTAAGAGTTCGTCATGTCCTTCAATAGCCAAGATAACGTTCTTAGTAACTTGCCATTCATTTAAAATAGTCTCATAGATGGCCTTAACTTGCTCGTCTTCACAAAGTTTAGCATATTCAAAAGCAATATTCATATTTGATTTTGACAAAACCATATCAACATTTGAAAGAAGCGATTGGAAGAAAGGCCAATTTTGGTACATATCTCGTAAGATAGCAATATTCTCTGGATTTTTATTGATAAATTCCTTGAAGCTTGAACCAACCCCGTACCATCCAGGGAACATAACACGACTCTGTGACCATGAGAATACCCAAGGGATGGCACGCAAACCACCGATTTCAGTAATAGTCTTACGAGCGGCTGGACGAGAACCAATATTAAAACTTGAAATAGCCTTGATTGGACTTGACTCGAAGAAATAATCATAGAAATGCTCATTACCAAAGACCAAATCACGGTAGATATCGTAACTACGGTCCACTACTTGATCCATAATGGCTTCATAACGATTTGGGGTATTGGTATCGCTCTTCTTCTGAGTAATCATACGGTTAATAGCTGCCGATACTAGCATTTCAAGGTTATAGTAAGCGGCGTCTTTGTTACCGTATTTATTCCCAATTACTTCACCCTGCTCCGTCAAGCGGATACGATCCTTGATAGACTTGAGCGGTTGAGATGTAATGGCTTCATAGGTTGGCCCACCACCACGACCGACAGTACCACCACGACCATGGAAGAAGGTAACCTTAACGCCAAATTCATCTCCAATAGCAGTCAATTGCTGTTGAGCCTTGTAGAGGGTCCAACATGATGACAAGTAACCGCCATCTTTATTACTGTCAGAGTAGCCAAGCATGATTTCTTGGTAGTTATTTCGTGAGTCAATCCATTTTTTGGCAAGGCTAAGAGAAAGATATTTTCTCATTGTTTCCTCTGAATGATCCAAGTCTTCAATTGTTTCAAAAAGGGGAACAATCTGAACACGCGCCCTTTCCGTATCCACCAGTCCTACTTCTTTTAACAGAATAGCTAATTCTAGCATATCAGAAAGGCTGGTTGCATGTGAAATGATGGTCTGACGGATGACATCATCTCCCAACTTATCTTTCAAAACACGAGCCGTCTTAAAAATAGCTAATTCTTTTGCTAATAATTCTGATTTTTCTGCGTGAGTCGCAGAAAGAATTCGGGGATCTTCTTCTAATTCTTTCAAGAGAAGGTCACACTTTTCTTCTTCGCTCAACTCGCTATAACGAGAATGAATTCCTGCTGATTTCAAGAGTTCTGCCACACAGGCTTCATAGACGCTAGAGTCTTGTCGCATATCAATTGACGCTAAGTAAAAACCAAATATCTCTACTGCCTGCAATAATTCCACAAAATCACCTGAAATCAAGGACTCGCCCTTATTTTCTAGTAGAGAATCTCGAATGGCAATCAAATCCTTGTAGAAATCATTGGCGGTTTCATAACGAGTCCCAACTTCTTCATCCTCAATCAGATAGGTTTTAGTTGCCTGAATTTTTGATTGAATATCAAACAAGGCACGACGGTAAAGCTCTTTTTCGCGGTAAATCGAGTTATCCTTGGATTGACGAGCCATTTCTCTGACTTGCTTGCTGACGTTGACAATGCTAGTTGAAAGAGAAAATTCACGATAAAGTTGGTAAATCTTTTTATCATAGTAGTTCATGATGACTTCACACTGAGTGAGTGCAGACTGCTTCAAGGTCTTTGCTGTAACAAATGGATTTCCATCACGGTCACCACCTATCCACATACCCATGGTGATTGGTTTAGCCTGTTTTAAATTCAGACCATGCGCTTGCGCTAAGCGCTTATACTCCGTCGTCAAATGAGGTACAGCTTTCAAAAAGGAGCTGTTATAATATTCCATAGCATTCGTGATTTCGTTAGTCACTTTTAATTTTTTCTCACGAATCATGTCTGTCTGCATGATAATTTCGATGTAACGACGCAAATCATTGTACCATTTATCTTTATTAATCAACCCCAACTTAACATCACGGTATTTACGCAAAAGACTATGAATATGATTTGTTAAATCCAACATACTTTTGCGTTGCACTTGTGTTGGATGGGCTGTCAAAACAGGGACAACATTCAAGTGTTCTAGGATCTCAACGGCATTTTCCTTTTCTGCTACCAATTTAATCGTTGTAGATAATTTACCTAAATAGTCCTGATCAATATTATTTTGATGATTGATTTCATAAGCTAAATCCACATCCTCTGAAATATTAATCAAAAGAGGCAAGATAGAGAAATAGCGTGAAATATAGACCATTTCATCATTTGATAAGCTAGTCACTAGACGGTTTAGACCTTGATAATCTTCCTGCGTTGATAATTCTTTCAACTGTATTATTTTTTCAAAGGTCTCTGGGGCAAGCATATTTTTAGTAATATCTTCCAGTAATTCTGTTAGAATCAAGACTTCTTCTTGCACAACACTTTTATTACTATAATTTTCTAATTTTTGAAGAGACATAAACTATCCTTTCTTTATCCTACTTCAACAGAAGGTTCATTGGTTGATTTTCCAATTCTCGGTACAATTTAGCGCGTTTTTCACTGGCATCAATATTTAAGACAAAGGCTACTGCCACTGATAAGACTAGAAGACTATTTCCACCCTGGGATAAGAAGGGGAAGGTTACTCCTGTAGATGGAATCAAGCCCGAAATCCCTCCGATATTGACAAATACCTGAACCAACATCATCCCTCCGACACCGAGTGCAACCATGGCATTGAAAGGATTCTCCGCTCGAATACCGACCAAGATAATCCGCAAAATCATGAAAAACAAGAGAGCTAAAATAAGACTGGCACCAACAAAGCCAAATTCTTCAATCACGATAGAAAAGACAAAGTCTGTATGAGCTTCTGGCAAATAACCTCGTTTTTCAATCGAGTTTCCAAGACCTAGACCAAACCAACCACCATTGACCATGGCAAAATAAGAATTAGCTAACTGGTGACCTGCATCAGCACGATCGGCAAAAGGATTAAAAAAGGCACTAAAGCGTTTGGCTACATAGCCAAATACTGGAATTTTTGAAAAGGTCTCAACACCGATTAGGCTGATAGTGGTCAAGACAAAGACAGAGACGGCAGATACGAGCGACAGAATGGGTGACAAGGAAACCAAGACTAAAATAGTCGCATTTCCTAAATCAGGGAAAATTCCCAAACTTCCAATCAGAACTAGGAGAACGAATCGCCAATCATTAAAAGCACGGGGAAGCCATTGATTTTGAGTCAAAACTTGAAAATCATAAGTAGCTATTTCTTCTTGCTGTTTGGAGAATCGGTGAGCTAAATACCAAATAATAATGATTTTTAAGTACTCAGCTGGCTGAATAGTTACTCCTGCAACCGAAATCCAACCGTATGCCCCGTTTACTGAAATACCAATAAAACGAGCCAAGAACAATAAAAGCATTTCTATTAATATAACTAAAATGATTAGTCGCTCATTTCTCAAAAAATCTAGTCTCAATTTATAAATTAAGGCAATCAGTATCAAACTAACAATCCAAAAGATTCCTTGGTTTCGAACCAACTGCAAGGCGCTCTTGCCTTCTTCAATTAAAATAGCACTGGTGGTCGAATAGACCACAATCAAGCCCAAAATAGATAAAAGCAAGTAGGGAATCAAGATGGAATAATTTAATAAGTGCCTCTTACTAATCTTCATAGTATCACCACTCTACTAGGATACAGACAAATCTGTTCCAAATTCCGTTTTATTTTCTAGTTTTGATTGCTATTATACCATTTTTTCAGAAAGAAAAAAACTCTTACCTTACAATCCTTCGAATTTTACTGTTTTTACAGAATTAAGGCAGAATTTGAAATCGTAAAACCATTTTGAATAAGAGTTGCTTCAATCCATTGACCTCCGACTAATTATGTTGCTTTCGTGAATGCCAAAATCAGCCGCAATTTGTTCATAAGTGCGCTATTCTCGCATGTATTGAATAGTTACCATGAGGAGATCGTCTAGGCTTAATTTGGTTTTTCGTCCACCTTTTGCGCGTTTACGTTGCGTTGATAAGCTGTTTTTAACACAGCTAACATCTCGTGCGTTGAACACCTACAAGGCTCTTGAAACGGCTATCGCTTAATTGTTTACTTGCTTCATCATCCATAGTTTTATTGTATTGTATTTTTGTTTCGCAGGAAGTCTATTATTCCTTTCGTTCCAAGGTTTTTACGCTTTTAGCAACAAGCTTACACACTCCACGTGATGCGTCTGTGGAACTCAAAAGGTTCGGGGAACCTTTTGAGGATTAATTGCGTTTCTCTAACAAACTCACACATTCAACGTGGCATGACTGATGAAGTCATCATAAGAATTTCACTTGCTGCTCTTTTACGATGGCAGCCTGAACGGTCAGAAGTATCATTGTATATCATTTGTATCATGGCATATAAAGTATCGCTCTATTTTATTGATGGTTTTAAAATCGCTCTTATCATGGCGAGCCATTCAAATTTGCTCCACAAATGAGGAAAGTACCATTTTGGACTATTTAATTTTCAAAGAACAAATAAAAAATCTCCTCATTTTCACACTCTATGAAATTGAGGAGATTATTTTCTAAAGCGAATTTTATCAGGAAAATCTGTCAATTCCAATAGGTAGTCTGTACTGACATCGTAAAAGTTTGAGAGAGTTACCAATACATCTGCTGTTAACGTATGCTCACCCCGTTCAATTTTAGCATAAGCTGAGTTTGTAAACGAAAGTATTTTAGCTATTTGTTTTTGGGTCAAATCGTGATCTTCCCTCAAATCTCTCAAACGTCTGTACATCTAGCTTTCTCCTGAGAAAAGTATAATATATAAAACTAAGAAATCATTCAAAGTGTCCTAACTGGACATTTTGAACTAAAATTAATTTATTAAACATATCTCATAAGCATATCTATTATAGGTGATACAATATTGGCTCTATAATATTTGTAGTGGGTAAATCCCCTATGGATATTATGGAGCTTATTT
>ERZ1023451.118-NODE-118-length-19983-cov-580.517714_pt1 | contig 19983 bp, 21 predicted proteins | sample MGYA00380524_ERZ1023451 | MGnify/ENA primary metagenome ERZ1023451 (study PRJEB33173, sample SAMEA4830330) | metagenome | study: EMG produced TPA metagenomics assembly of the PRJEB25223 data set...
ATATTATTGTTCTTCTTTAACATATGGTAATAATGCCATATGACGAGAACGTTTGATAGCTGTAGTCAACATACGTTGATATTTAGCTGAAGTACCAGTTACACGACGTGGTAAAATTTTACCGCGTTCTGAGATAAAACGTTTTAATAATTCAGTGTCTTTGTAGTCGATATGTGTAATACCATTTGCTGTGAAATAGCATACTTTTTTACGACGACGTCCGCCTCTTCTTGGTCCACCTGCCATGATTGTGTGCCTCCTTTGATAATTTTTTCGCTTTAATTTCGTTAATTTTTATTAGAATGGTAAGTCATCATCACTTATATCAATCGGTCCGTTTGCATTTGCAAATGGATTATCAGATTGTTTCGTGTTTGATGAATTATTGTACGAATTGTTTTGTCCTGATTGTTGACCACCGAATCCTTGACCGTAATCTTGGAATTCATTTTGTTGACGTTGGCCACCATTTTGTTGCGCATTTTTAGGTTCAAGGAATTGAACACTATCACACACAACTTCAGTAACAAACACACGACGACCTTCTTGATTTTCATAATTACGGGATTGTAAGCGACCATCTACACCAGCTAAACTACCTTTAGATAAATAGTTATTTACATTATCTGCTTGTCTTCTAAAAACAACACAGTTAATAAAATCTGCTTCGCGCTCCCCTTGAGCATTCGTGAACGTACGATTTACTGCAAGAGTGAATGTCGCTACACTCACACCTGAGGGAGTGGTTCTGTATTCCGGATCTTTCGTTAAACGACCTACTAATACAACTCTATTTAGCATTTAAACGCCCCCTCTAATTATTACTTGTCTTCGTCTTCACGAATAACCATGTAACGAATGATATCGTCACTGATTTTAGCTAGACGTTGGAATTCGTCAGTAGCTTTGTTGTTATCAGATTTAACACGTACGATGTTGTAGAAGCCATCTTTGAAATCATTGATTTCATAAGCTAGGCGACGTTTACCCCAGTCTTTTGCTTCTAAAACTTCTGCACCTTCAGTAGCTAAGATACCGTTGAAACGTTCAACTAACGCTTTTTTAGCATCTTCCTCAATGTTTGGGCGTACGATGTACATAACTTCATATGTTCTCATTTTATATTTGCACCTCCTTGTGGTCTATACGGCTTATCAATCTTAAAACAGATAAGCAAGGAATAATTTTCATTACTCACAATAAAGAATTATATCATGCGCCATTACTTTTTACAATAATAATTCAAACTACTCTTCATATCATTTTTGACATTAATTCATTTGAAATTTTCTATGATATTTTTAAAAATACACTTCACAAAAGCGAACACATGTTCTATAATAGCTGTGAGGTGATAAGGAATGAATTTAAATATTGATTGGTCTAAAGATTTTCAAGAATTCCAAGAGATACTTAATAGTGGCATTCATCCTGAATGGCTTTATTGTGCAAAGGCTAATCTTGTTTTAGAGCCTGCTTATACTGGCGAAGGCAAACAATTTTTCAGCACTCAAGATATTATTAACGCGAGTAAAATTATTCCATTCTTTTAATAAATTATAAGCATAATTAAAAGAGGCGAACAATTGATTCCGCCTCTTCTACATATATTCTATTTAATTAACTTCACTCTATCGTTTATACATTAAATCTGAAATGAACGATATCACCATCTTGCATAATATATTCTTTACCTTCTAATCGTTGTCTTCCCGCTTCTTTAGCGCCACTTTCGCCACCATATTGTACATAGTCGTCATAACTTGTTACTTCGGCACGGATAAATCCACGTTCAAAATCAGTATGAATGATACCAGCACATTGAGGTGCAGTCATACCTTGTTTAAATGTCCAAGCACGTACTTCTTGCACACCAGCAGTAAAATATGTTGATAATCCTAATAATTCATAAGTTGTTCTAATTAATCGATCTAATCCTGGTTCTTCGATACCTAAATCTTCTAAGAACATTTCTTTATCTTCATCATCTAATGTAGCAATTTCTTCTTCAATTTTTGCACTAATAACAATCACTTCAGAGTCTTCTTGCGCTGCATATTCACGAATCGCTTTTACTTTATCATTATCATCATCACCAATTTCATCTTCACCAACATTAGCGATATAAAGCATTTTTTTAGAAGTCAGTAATTGCGCTTGATTCACCCATTTTTGATCTTCTTCATTAAAGTCAATACTACGAGCGGGTTTACCATTTTCTAAAGCTTCTTTAATAGTTGTTAAAATACGCACTTCCATTTCAGCAGTCTTATCTTTTTGACGTGCCAATTTTTCAATTCTAGGTAAGCGTTTTTCAACTGATTCTAAGTCTGCAAGTACTAATTCCATATTGATAACTTCGATGTCATCAATTGGATCAACTCGACCAGCTACATGTGTTACATTATCATCGTCAAAAGCACGAACAACCTGACAAATTGCATCTACTTCTCTAATATGTGATAAGAATTTATTACCTAAACCTTCACCTTTAGAAGCACCTTTAACAATTCCGGCAATATCTGTAAATTCAAATGTAGTAGGTAATGTTTTTTTAGGTTGAACCATTTCTTCTAATTTAAGTAGTCTTGCATCTGGCACTTCTACAATACCCACGTTTGGGTCTATAGTTGCAAACGGATAGTTTGCTGCCAAGGCACCCGCCTTTGTAATTGCATTAAATAATGTTGATTTACCAACGTTTGGTAAGCCAACGATACCTGCTGTTAAAGCCATGAATCATTCTCCTATCTTTGTGTATCATCCTGAGATACGATGATTTTTTTTAGTTTTTTATCAAACGTTTGACGTGGAATCATAATGCTTCGTTGACAATTTTCACACTTAATTCTAATGTCAGCACCCATTCTAATAATTTTAAAACGATTGGTTCCACACGCATGTTGTTTTTTCATTTCTACTATATCATTTATTCCATATTTTGACGCCATTAAATATGACCTCCATGTATTATAAACTACTAAACACCGTTTTCACTATGATTAAAAGGTGTCATTATTGGTTGTGGTGTCTTAATACCTTCTTGTAAAAACATTTTTTGTACTTCTTTACGAATAATACGCGCACCAGAGAAACCTTCACCTGGTATAGTTTCTGCTGAAACCCTTAATATTACTCTAGTATCTTCAAAGGCATCAATACCAATCACAACAGGATCACTTACAAATAAATAATATTTACTACGCAGAGATGTAAATAATTTGTTTAATTTCTTCTCAACATTATCAATATTTTCATCTACAGATACTGGAATTTTAACAATTGCTGTTCCATTCGTAATTGAGTAATTCGTTATTTCACCCATACTACTATTTGGCAAGATTGTAAGTTCCCCAGATATTGTATTAATGCGTGTTGAACGGAGTCCAATTGATTTAACTGTTCCCTCTGCTACAGTTGTACCACCGTTATTTATCTTAACATAATCACCTACATCAAATTGGCTTTCAAATATAATAAAGAATCCTGTAATTACGTCTTTAACTATAGTTTGAGCACCAAAACCTACTGCTAAGCCTACGACACCAGCACTGGCAATTACCCCTTCAACACTAATGCCAAATTTACTTAAAATGGTAGTGATAACTATAAACCACACGATATATTTAACAACATTTTGCACCAATGATATTAATGTTTTGGAACGTTTTTTATTACCCTTTTTACTCTTGTTTTGTATTTTAAATCCTTGGGCAATCATTTTATCTAGTATTTTAATTACGATTAATGCAACGATAATATATATAATTATCATCGCTAATTTAGTAGCGACACTTTCATATGTTTCAATTTTAGTTAATGGTTCGAATAGCGATGAAATAATACTCATAACTTGATCCATAATTAGCGTTACTCCTTTCTATATAGTCTCAAATAATTTTATTAATATTGTTGTATTCTTCCAACCTACTGAAGTCGCATCATCTTCAAAGAATATAGATAACTATCGATATATCTATAGATTCACAAAGTGATATTATATAAAATTGTGTAACTATTTACCATACTTACGATTTAATTGTTCAATGATTCTCACAAAGTCATCTTGTGATTCAAACTCAAATGAGATTTTGCCGACTGATTTTTTTATCGATATATCTACTTTTGCGCCATACTGTTCTCGAAGCTGTCGTTCTTGTTGCTTTATAAATTTAGGCTTAGTTATATCTACTTTGTCTGTTTCCGACTTTGACGAAACATTTTTTAATTCATTAACATGATTTTCTAAATATCTGACACTCCACTTTTCTTTAACAACCCGTTTCGCTAACCTAAGCATTTGTTGTTCATCTTTAATTGCCAATAACGTTCGTCCATGTGCACTTGTCAGTCGCCCATCTTTTACCATGTCAGCAATCTTTTTCGGTAAATGTAATAACCTCAACATATTCGCTATATACGGGCGCGACTTACTCAATCGCTTCGCTACTTCTTGTTGTGTAATTTTCAAATCTGTCATCAAACGTTGATAACTTTCAGCTTCTTCAATCGCATTTAAGTCTTCTCTTTGTAAATTTTCGATGACCGCCAGTTCCATCATATCTTCATCTGTTAAATCTTTGATAATCGCTGATACGTATTTTAGACCAGCAATTTTCGAAGCTCTAAACCTTCTTTCACCAACTACAATGTAATAGCCTTGTACTGTTTTTCTAAGCACAATTGGTTGCAAAATACCATATTGCTTAATTGAATCTGCCAAATCATTTAAATGATTTTCATCGAAAGTTTTTCGGGGCTGATACGGATTCGGTTTGATATCCGATATATCTATTTGCTTAATTTGTTCATCTTTTGTTTTAGTAATACGTTGATCTTCACTTTTTGACAATTCACTCACATCACTTTTTATTTGATAACAACAGTTAAATATATTTTATGTATTCTAAATGAGTCAGACAACCATTAACCACACTTTATTTAAAAAATAATTCATTTTTCAACTTCAAGATACCAATTACAATTTCACAAACAAATTAACTTTTAAATCAAAATTTTCTGAATAATTGTTGACAAATCTTTTTTTACTCTGTAAGCTAATTAATATCTTATAATAGTTTAATGAAACGTAAACACAATAAAGAGGAAAGTAAAACACACCCTGCTTATACAGAGAGTCTTTAGTAGCTGAGAGAAGATTTTGAAAGCGTGTTTGAAAATGGCCTTGGAGTGTTGATGCCAATATGAGGTGTCTACGGGTTCGCCCGTTATAGCGATACAGTATTAACATTGATGTTAAATGGCGTACTGGATTCTTTACGCACGATTTTTTGTTAATAAGTATGGGATATCACATTACTAAATCCTTACTTACTGACTTTAATTGTGATAATTGTTCAGTAAGCATATTTACTTTTAATGCGTACTGAATAAGGTTATTTCAGCGATGGAATAACAAATAAAGGTGGTACCGCGAAACATAAGCTTTCGTCCTTTTTATCCGATTTATTCGGGTACGAAGGACGGAAGCTTTTTTTATTTTTTCTTATAGGAGGGTCTTAATATGAAGGATACACAGTTAGCCCAAATCACATTAACTGATGATTCAACCGGTGCTATAGCGAATCCAATCCATTTATCTACTGCCTACAAGCATCCAAAACTAGGACAATCGACAGGTTTTGATTATACACGTACTAAAAATCCTACACGCTCAACATTTGAAACCTGTTTTGCCAAACTCGAACATGGTATTGCATCATTCGCTACATCAAGTGGAATGTCAGCCATTCAATTAATATGTAATTTATTTAAACCACACGATGAAATTTTAGTTTCATTCGATTTATACGGCGGCACATTTAGATTATTTGAATTTTACGAGCAACAATACGATATCAAATTTAAGTACGTTGATTTTACAGATTATGAACAAGTTGAAAAAGAAATCACTGATAAAACAGTTGCATTATTCATTGAACCAATATCTAACCCACAAATGATTGCTATTGATGTAAAGCCGTACTATCAACTTTGTAAAGCTAAAGGCTTATTGTCAATTATCGACAATACTTTTTTAACACCTTATCTTTCAACACCATTAGCAGAAGGTGCTGATATAGTCTTACATTCAGCTACGAAATATATTGGTGGACATAACGATGTACTAGCAGGTGTCGTAACCGTCAAAGATGAATCACTCGCGCAACAGTTGTTTGATTTTCACAACATGACTGGCGCAACACTATCACCAATAGATAGTTATTTGTTGTTACGTGGACTTAAAACTTTGCATTTACGCATTGAGCGTGCGCAATCAAACGCAAGAAAACTTGCTAAAAAATGTCAGTCACTTCAAGCAATTGACGAAGTACTATATAGCGGACAAACTGGCATGCTTAGTTTAAGACTTAACAAGGCCTATAGCGTCGCTAAATTATTAGAAAATTTAGATATTTGTATTTTTGCAGAAAGTTTAGGAGGCACTGAAACATTAGTGACCTTCCCTTACACACAAACACATGTTGATATGCCAGATGCTGAAAAAGATAAACGTGGCATTGATGAGTATTTAATCCGCTTATCACTAGGCGTTGAAAATTATGAAGACATCGAACGCGATATCATCCAAGCATTAGATAAAGCTCAGATTGGAGAGATTGTATGACACTTTCAAAAGAGACAGAAGTGATATTCGATTGGCGTAGAGGTGTGGAATATCATTCAGCTAACCCACCACTCTATGATTCTTCAACATTCCATCAAACAAGTCTTGGTGGTGATGTTAAATATGATTATGCACGAAGTGGCAACCCTAACCGTGAACTTTTAGAAGAGAAGCTAGCACGATTAGAACAGGGAAAATTCGCTTTTGCTTTTGCATCAGGTATTGCTGCTATTTCAGCAGTACTTTTGACTTTCAAATCTGGTGATCATGTCATCTTACCCGATGATGTATATGGCGGTACTTTTCGCCTCACTGAGCAAATTTTGAATCGTTTTAATATTGAATTTACAACCGTAGATACTACCAAGCTCGAACAAATCGAGGGTGCCATTCAATCAAACACAAAATTAATTTATATCGAAACACCATCGAATCCCTGTTTTAAAATTACTGATATCAAAGCTGTTTCTAAAATAGCCGAAAAGCATGAACTACTGGTAGCTGTGGACAATACATTTATGACACCGTTAGGTCAATCACCTTTATTACTTGGCGCTGATATTGTCATTCATAGTGCTACAAAATTTTTAAGTGGACATAGCGATTTAATTGCTGGTGCTGTCATTACTAATAATGAGGCAATTAGTGAAGCTCTTTATTTAATACAAAATGGTACAGGCAATATGTTATCTGCTCAAGATAGCTGGACGCTTGCTAAACATTTAAAAACATTTCCAATCAGATTTAAACAATCTGTCGAAAACGCTCAAAAAATCGTGTCATTTTTAATAAAGCAAGATGAAATTTCAGAAGTTTATTATCCGGGACTCACTGCTGCTCATTTAGAACAAGCTAAAAATGGCGGTGCCGTTATTGGCTTTCGTTTAGCTGATGAGTCTAAAGCACAACAATTTGTCGATGCACTGACATTACCACTCGTTTCAGTGAGTCTGGGCGGTGTTGAAACGATCCTTTCACATCCAGCAACAATGTCTCACGCTGCACTACCTGAAAAAGTGAGACAAGAACGTGGTATCACTTTCGGTCTATTCCGATTAAGCGTTGGTCTCGAAGATCCTGATGAACTCATTGCAGACATCAAATACGCATTAAAGGAGGCATTCAATGAGTCAATTCCTCACACAATTGAAAGATAATGTTTTAGTAGCTGATGGCGCTATTGGAACCATTTTATACTCTGAAGGTTTAGACACCTGCCCAGAAGCATATAACCTTAGCCATCCAGATAAAGTTGAACGCATCCATCGTTCATATATCGAAGCTGGTGCTGATGTCATTCAAACCAATACTTATGGTGCAAATTTTGAAAAGTTAAAACGATTCGGTCTCGAAGATAAAGTTAAAGCAATACATCAAGCCGCCGTTCGCATCGCAAAAAAAGCAGCAACTAAAGATACGTATATATTAGGCACAGTTGGTGGGTTTAGAGGTATCAAACAAGAGGATATCAGCTTACAAACTATTCTTTATCATACTGAAATTCAAATAGACACCTTAATTGAAGAAGGCGTTGACGCGCTACTTTTCGAAACGTATTACGATCTAGAAGAGCTAACAAATGTCATTTCACGAACGAGAAAGAAATACGACATTCCAATCATTGCTCAATTAACCGCTTCAAACACAAATTACTTAGTTAATGGTCAGGCAATCAATGAAGGATTAAAACAACTCGTTCAATGTGGTGCAAACATCGTGGGACTCAATTGTCATCATGGCCCGCACCATATGCAAGAGTCTTTCACACATATTGAATTACCAGAGCACGCATACTTATCTTGTTATCCAAATGCCAGCTTATTAGATATTGAAAATAGTGAATTTAAGTATAGTGACAATGCACAATATTTCGGTCAAGTTGCTCAAAATCTAATTCGCGAAGGTGTTCGTTTAATTGGTGGTTGCTGTGGTACAACGCCTGAGCACATCAAATTTATTAAAGAATCTATTCAGACACTTAAACCTGTTAATGACAAAAAAGTGATTCCGATACCAACGAAAGCACTTTTCAATCCATCTCAAAATAAAGTTAGACAATCATTAACATCTAAGGTTCAAGAACGTCCAACCGTTATTATCGAATTGGATACACCGAAACATTTAGACACGGATAGATTTTTTGAAAATATCGCTAAACTTGATAAAGCTAATGTAGATGCGGTAACACTCGCAGATAATTCATTGGCAACTGTCAGAATTAGCAACATTGCTGCTGCAAGCTTAATTAAACAATATTACAATATTGAACCACTCGTACATATTACATGTCGAGACCGAAACTTAATCGGCTTGCAGTCCCATTTACTTGGATTATCGCTCATTGGCGTTAACGAAATATTAGCCATAACTGGTGATCCTTCAAAAGTTGGTCACTTACCAGGTGCAACCAATGTCTATGATGTTAATTCTAAAGGATTAACTGAACTCGCTCTAAGATTTAATCAAGGTATTAACACTGACGGTGATGCGCTGAAGAAACGTACACACTTCAACATCGCTGGCGCCTTTAACCCTAATGTTCGTAAATTAGATGGTGCCGTAAAACGACTAGAGAAAAAGATAGAAAGCGGAATGTCTTATTTTATAACACAACCCGTGTACAGCAAAGAGAAAATCATTGAAATTTACCATGCCACTAAGCACTTGAACAAACCATTTTTCATAGGCATTATGCCTATCGCAAGTTACAAAAACGCACTATTTTTGCATAATGAAGTGCCAGGAATCAAGATGTCAGATGAAATTTTACAACAATTTGAAGCAGTTAAAGATGATAAAGCCAAAACACGAGAACTAAGTCTTAAGCTTTCAAAGGATTTAATCGATACTGTTCATGAATATTTTAATGGTTTATACATTATCACACCGTTTCAAAATGTCGAAGATTCATTAGAACTTGCAGCATACTCAAAATCTATTACTGCTCACAAGGAGGCAATATTATGACAACAATTAAAACATCAAACTTAGGATTCCCAAGATTAGGTAGAAAAAGAGAATGGAAAAAAGCCATCGAAAGTTATTGGGCAAAGAAGATTTCTAAAGAAGAATTAGATCAAACATTAACTGATCTACATAAAGAAAATTTATTATTACAAAAGTACTATCACTTAGATAGCATCCCAGTTGGTGATTTCTCTTTATATGACCATATTTTAGATACGTCATTATTATTCAACATCATCCCAGAACGTTTCCAAGGAAGAACTATCGATGATGACTTATTATTTGATATTGCTCGCGGTAATAAAGACCATGTTGCAAGTGCACTTATAAAATGGTTTAACACTAACTATCATTACATCGTACCTGAATGGGACAATGTTGAGCCTAAAGTGAGTCGCAATGTATTATTAGATCGCTTTAAATACGCGCAATCTTTAAATGTTAATGCTCACCCTGTTATTGTTGGTCCGATTACTTTTGTTAAATTATCAAAAGGCGGTCACCAAACTTTTGAAGAAAAAGTTAAAACGTTATTACCACTTTATAAAGAAGTGTTTGAATCATTAATTGATGCAGGTGCTGAGTACATTCAAGTTGATGAGCCAATCTTAGTTACAGACGACAGTGAAAGCTATGAAAATATTACACGTGAAGCTTATGACTATTTCGAAAAAGCTGGTGTTGCTAAAAAGTTAGTCATTCAAACATACTTCGAACGTGCACATCTTAAATTCTTAAGTTCTTTACCTGTTGGTGGTTTAGGTTTAGACTTTGTCCATGATAATGGCTATAACCTTAAACAAATTGAAGCAGGAGATTTTGATAAATCAAAAACATTATACGCTGGAATTATTGATGGGCGTAATGTATGGGCAAGTGACATTGAAGCTAAAAAAGTCTTAATCGATAAATTGTTAGCACACACGAATGAACTTGTCATTCAACCATCATCTTCATTATTACATGTTCCAGTATCTTTAGATGATGAAACATTAGATACAAGTGTTGGCGAAGGCTTAAGCTTTGCAACTGAAAAATTAGACGAATTAGATGCATTGCGTCGCCTATTTAATCAAAACGATAGTGTTAAATATGATAAATTAAAAGCACGTTATGAGCGTTTCCAAAATCAATCATTCAAAAACTTAGATTATGATTTCGAAAGCGTGCGTACTTCAAGACAATCACCATTCGCGCAACGTATTGAACAACAACAAAAACGTTTGAACTTACCGGATTTACCAACAACAACTATTGGATCATTCCCACAAAGCCGAGAAGTTCGAAAATACCGTGCAGATTGGAAAAACAAACGCATTACAGACGAAGCATATGAAACATTCTTAAAAAATGAAATTGCTCGATGGATTAAAATTCAAGAAGACATCGGCTTAGATGTATTAGTTCACGGTGAATTTGAACGTAATGACATGGTTGAATTCTTCGGAGAAAAATTACAAGGTTTCTTAGTAACTAAATTCGGTTGGGTGCAATCATATGGTTCACGTGCCGTAAAACCACCAATCATTTATGGTGATGTAAAATGGACAGCGCCTTTAACTGTTGATGAAACAGTTTATGCACAAAGCTTAACAGATAAACCAGTTAAAGGTATGTTAACTGGACCTGTAACAATTCTAAACTGGTCATTTGAACGTGTTGATTTACCACGTAAAGTTGTTCAAGATCAAATTGCTTTAGCAATCAACGAAGAAGTATTAGCACTTGAAGCTGCAGGAATCAAAGTTATCCAAGTTGACGAACCTGCATTACGTGAAGGCTTACCATTACGCTCTGAATATCACGAACAATATCTTAAAGATGCTGTTTTATCATTTAAACTTGCAACGTCTTCAGTTCGTGATGAAACTCAAATCCATACACATATGTGTTATTCTCAATTCGGTCAAATCATTCATGCTATTCATGACTTAGATGCTGATGTTATTTCAATTGAAACATCTCGTAGCCATGGTGATTTAATTAAAGACTTTGAAGATATTAATTATGATTTAGGTATTGGTCTAGGTGTATATGATATTCATAGTCCACGTATTCCAACAAAAGAAGAAATTACTACAGCAATCAATCGTTCACTACAACAAATCGACCGCTCATTATTCTGGGTAAACCCTGACTGTGGATTGAAAACGCGAAAAGAAGAAGAAGTTAAAGATGCATTGACTGTACTTGTGAATGCTGTTAAAGCTAAACGTCAAGAATAATCGCAGCATTTATCATATAATAAACTAAAAACGGGTGATTTTATGACACAATATCCTTTATGGCAACAATTAAATACTTTAAAACAAGCAACTTGGGTTGATTTAACGCATACATTTGATCCAGAAATACCACGTTTTAGTGAGTTTGAAAAAGGTGAAGTTTCAACTTTATTCACGGTTAAAGATCATGGTTTCTATGTGCAACGTTGGAATATTGTAACGCAATATGGTACTCACATTGATGCACCAATCCACTTTGTCGAGAACAAACGTTATTTAGAAGACATTGATTTAAAAGAATTGGTATTGCCGTTAATTGTATTAGACTTTTCAACAGAAGTAGCGAACAACAATGATTTCATCGTAACACGTGCGCATATAGAAGCATGGGAAAAAGAGCATGGTACTATTGAACCTGGCACTTTTGTTGCACTTCGTACCGATTGGTCAAAACGTTGGCCTAATATTGAAACGTTTGAAAACAAAGATTCGAACGGACAACAACATGCACCGGGTTGGGGATTAGATGCTTTGAAGTACTTAATTGAAGAACGCCGTGTTGAAGCTGTTGGTCATGAAACATTCGATACCGATGCATCTGTGGACGTTGTAAAAAATGGTGATTTAGTTGGCGAACGTTATATTCTTGGTCAGGATAAATACCAAGTCGAGTTATTAACTAATTTAGATCAATTACCAACTCGTGGCGCCATCATTTACGCTATCAGCCCTAAACCAAAAGATGCACCTGGGTTCCCTGTTAGAGCATTTGCAATTAAACCATCAAATGACTAATATTACCCAATAAATCCATAAACAAATAAAAACAGGTTATGCCAACATGTAATTAATACTGTTGTGATAACCTGTTTTCTTATTATTTATACTTTGATACAACTGCAGCGATAGCTTGACCGCCACCAATACACAATGATGTTAAACCAGTTTCGACTTCATCATTCAGTTGATGCAATAATGTCACTAAAACTCTAGCACCAGATGCACCAATAGGGTGTCCTAATGCAATAGCGCCACCTTTAACATTCACCTTTTCAGGAGGTAATTTTAATTCGCGATCTACAGCTAATGATTGTGCTGCAAATGCTTCATTTAATTCAAATACATCAATATCGCTTAATTCTTTTTCACTACGTTTCAAAGCCTTTTCAACAGCGCCAACTGGTGCAATACCCATAATAGAAGGATCTACACCATGACTTCCAAAGCCATCAAGCACTGCCAATGGTTCGATATTTAATTCTTTAGCTTTGTCTTCTGACATGACTAACATCATCGCAGCACCATCATTGATTCCTGATGCATTACCTGCTGTAACTGTACCGTCTTTTTTGAAAGCTGGTCTTAAGCGACTTAATTTTTCGACTGATACATTTTCACGTACACCTTCATCTTTTGAAACAACGATTGGCTCACCTTTGCGTTGTGGAATTGATACCGGAACAATCTCACTGTCAAATCCACCATTTTGTTGTGCACGTACTGCTTTTTGTTGTGAGTTTACAGCAAATGTATCTTGTTCTTCTCTTGAAATACCATATTGCTCTACTAAATTTTCAGCAGTAATACCCATATGATATTGATTAAATACATCTGTTAAACCATCATATACCATGCTATCAACCATTGATTGATGTCCCATTTTAAAACCAAAGCGACTGTTGTTGACAAGCATTGGTGATTGAGACATATTCTCCATACCGCCAGCTAGCACGATGTCATTTTCACCAGTCACAATAGATTGATATGCTAATTGAATCGACTTTAACCCAGAACCACATACTTTATTCACTGTAAATGCAGGTACTGTTTCTGGCAAGCCACCTTTCATAGCAGCAATTCGTGCTGGATTTTGTCCTTGTCCTGCTTGTAGTACGTTACCGATGATGACTTCATTAATCTCACTTGGATTCAAACCCGTCTCTTTAATAATATGTTCTATTAAAGTCGCACCTAAATCATAGGCTGGCACGTCTTTAAACGCACCTCCAAAAACGCCAATAGGTGTCCTGTATGCTGCTGCTAATACGACTCTCGTCATGTCATATTCATCTCCTTATGATATATACAATTTTATTACTAATACGTCTAATGAACCAATACGCCACTAACATCCAATTTATGAAACCAATTGCTACGTATGTTACATTTTCATTCTTGTTATGCATTTAACAAATCATATTATACAATGATGTAATTTGTTTGGGCAATCGGAAACGTAAACGGTTTCACTTTAACATTTCACACTCTTAAATATGCTCTATCATCCTCATCTATAGTACAAAATTATGCTTTGATTTACCACAAATTATCATTAATCATTTCGCATAATGACTCTAATTAAATGCTATCTATCATTGCATCGCTATTCACAGCTTGTTTCACCATCAATTTCACCATCTACTTTTTCAAACCATGACGTCTCTAGTCAAATATTAAATCGCTGATAACTGTTAATGCCGCAACCAGCTCCCTGTCACCCCTCCTTCCATTTCATCGTCAAATCTGCCCCTATTCACTAGAAAAAATAAATAGTATACTTAGTAAATTAATTACACACCTTAAAGGAGTTAAAATTTTATGGTTAATGCATTAACACCAAAACATTTAGCTGAAAAGCGTGCAGGATTCCATGAGTTGTTCTTTGATTTAATTTTCGTCTATGCCATTCAAAAAATTGCACATGTGATTTTAACAACACAAAATGGTTCCATTTCAGCTGATTTATTTTTCAAATACATCGTCATGAGTTTGTTCTTATGGTTAATGTGGTCTCATCAAACATTTTTTACAAATCGATTTGGTCAAGTTACATTCAAAGACGTCTCGTTTATGATGTTTAATATGTTTATCATGGTCTTCCTATCTAACAGCCTATATCCGGACTTTGAAAAGACATTCTTCCCATTCTTCTTATGCGTGGCAATTATGTATTTAAGTATCGGATTACAGTATTTATTACATATACGTACAGGATTAGATTATGGCGATAAGCGTACATGTCAAGCTTTTGCGACCGTAGCCTTTGTGATTTCATTTTTATCATTTCTATCATTAGTACTACCACAAAGTATCCATTACATCCCTGGATTTTTAGGCGTATTCATTGCAGCGACAGGACTTATTCCATTTCAGAAATATCTTGTATTATCACCTGTTAATATGATGCATTTAGTAGAACGTTTTTCGTTACTAACAATTATTATCTTTGGCGAGGTACTGGTTGGTTTAGCTTCGTCATCATTTAGCATTGATCATTTTAGTTACATTTATATATTCCAATTTATGATTTTAATTAGTCTTTTCGGTGTTTATTGGATCATTACTGAAAATTACATCAATCATAAATTGTCATCTATCGGTTTTCGTTTATCGTATACGCATTTATTAATCAATATCGCTTTAGGTGTGATTAATGCCGAAATTGTTTTTAGTAATAACAATAAACTAAATGACTTGTTTGAAATTAATATGATGTATATCAGTGTTTTAATATTCTATATTGGATTATGGTTAATCACGCCTTATTTCCATAATGAACTGACAAACGCAAAATATATTTCTTCTTCACTAGGCATACTTGTAGTATCATATATCATCAGCCTTATCTTTAAAGGGCATGACCAAGTAATGATTATCTCGGTATCCGTTGTGACTTTCTGCATCATGCTCATCTATTTTAAAAATCAACGTCTACGTCAAAGTGATGAATAGATAACCTTGATCTCGATTAATGTATTGGAACTGCATCCAAAAATATTGTGCTTCACAGTATACTTTTGAGACAATCATCAGTTATGATACATGATCGAGTTTTTATATTTCCAAGGAAATCATTGGCATATACCATCATCAATTGATACACACAAATAAATTTCAGCAACATACTCAATAATATATACACGTTAATCCTCACTATAAAAGGATACAATTCCCACACAACCTAATCTTCTAAAAACAAATGTATGATATAGAGATGTCACCTCAACCTATCATCCCGCATTTCATTCCACAACACCAAAAAGAGCAGATGATAATCGTATTGATTTATCACCTGCTCTAAATATTATTTCAATGACTAGCTTCACACCAAGAATATTGATTATAGTTCTTGTTTGTTAAAAATTTTAATAGACAATATATAAGAAACGCTCGTTATAACTATACCAATGACCGCATATGCTATGACAACTAGCCATCCTTCAGTGCTAATTTTTTCAAATTCTAATGCAGATGCACCACTAACCATACCATATATAAAGAAAAAGACCACGAAAGAAAAAAGTAGTAGTATAGATGCAAATATCATAATGACATTAGAGTTTTCAGCGCCAAATTTAAATGTCAATGGGAAAATGATAGAGTATGCCCCTATGATACCAAAACTCATTAAACCTGACATAATACCAATCATCACACTTTGGGTCACGATCGTAGTCACAACTAATCCAATCATTAAACTTGCACCGAATAAGATTAAATAAAAGGCAAAGTATGACTTAATATAATCACTACGTTTAACCGGTAAAGTAGATACATAATACATCCATCTTGAGTCTTTTTCATGTTTAATATTATCAGTAATAGGTGTGATTAACATAACCCCAGCCATTGCCGAACTCATCAACGGATTAAATACTGCAAAGTATCCCGCAGCTATGATAGCGACTATAAAATAAATATATGTTTGCTTTCTCGTTGCATAAAAACTACTTAGGAACATACCTTTCATTATACTTCACCTCGCATTATGATTTTCGTAGCGTCATCAATGTGTTTTAAAGGTTCTGCATTTTCAATTTCTGCATAATCTTTAACTAAAATTTGATATTTCCCCTTTGACAATCTAGAAGCTATAATTAAATGCTTAGGAATTTCAACATCTTCATCTTCTGTCGTAACAATTCCATATTGTGCTAAAAGTCTATCTTTCTGTTCAGTTAAAATCATTCGTCCATCTTTCATAAACACTAATTTATCCGCTAATTGTTCTATATCTTCAGAAATATGCGATGATATTAAGATGCCTCCACCTTGCGCGACAAAATCTTCTAATAGTTCCATTACTTCTTCTCGTCCAGAAACATCCATACCCGCAGTTGCTTCATCTAAGATCAATAGCTTCACATCATGAGAAAGCGCAATCGTCAAAGCTATCTTCATTCGCATTCCTCTTGAAAAAGTTTTAATTTTAGTTTGTAGTGGCAACTCGAAATATTTGATTAAATCAAAGAATTTTTGACTATTCCAAGTCATATAAATAGATTGAAATACTTTATCAATATCTTTAATAGTCAATTTATTAGGTACTCTCAAATCATCAAACACTACACCTATGTGTTCTTTATATTCGACATCATCCATAGCATGTTCTTCCCCAAAAAATGCAATACTACCGTTATCTTTATGTCGATTGCCTACTAGAATATTAATTAATGTCGATTTACCTGAGCCATTTTTCCCAATTAATCCAACTGTCTCATTAGTAGAAATCGTTAAAGATGCATCTTGTAATTTAAAATCCGAAGACTTGTATTGTTTGTTCACACAATCTAAGTTTAACAATGTTGTCATATCCTTGCTCCTCTTTGTTTAATTTTAATAAAAACGTCTACTCTTCAATAAATAACTAAAGGCGTTATATATGAAAATAGCAATGATAAGTAGCAAACTGAAGCTTTGATTAATTCCAGTAGTAATTGAATAAAGCCCAATTACTACAATGGCTAGTATCAATATTGATAAGTTGCTCGCATATGTTTTAAATAATGCAATTAATTCTATATGGCGTTCACCTTCATCCAATATTTCCAATCGCTTTTCAGTGTAATTCTTATCTGCAATTTTTGGCATTCTGTCATCAAATCTTCTATTAAACAGTGTAAATTGTGTATTGAAAATACCACTAGCAAAAAATGGTATTAAAAAGAATAGTATTCCATTTGCTTCAGCTTGTCCTACCACAAAAATAAGCAACACTAACAAGGCAATAGCTGTCTGTAGAATACTTAATATACTTCCATTTAAAACATGACGATTCGCAAGCAATTCATATTGATCTGTTTCTTCGTTATCTACCTCTTCATCTACAAGTCGCTTATACTTCAATGCACGTCTTTGATTCATCAAAACAATGATTTCTATTAATATGATGATCATAGTCGCAACAATCGATATTACAACGACATTGTTTCGCGTTGCGAACGTCAAATTCTCAATACCCAATCCATCAAAGTTACCTAAAATTCCACCTATTATACCACCTACAAGTCCACCTAGTAAAAGATATCCGATATATCTTAGTACTTTCATGCCTCATCCTCCTCAATAATAAAAATAGTTTCCACCTTTTCATTGAAGATACGAGCAATCTTTATTGCAGTTAATACCGATGGCATAAAGTTGTTTCGCTCAATTAGCGAAATGGTTTGTCTTGAAACACCCGCTTGTTTAGCAAGCTGCGTTTGGTTTAAGCCATCTCGTGCTCGTAATTCTTTCAATCGATTACGCACATCGCATCAACTCCTTAATTACACTGTAAATGATATACGTCTTTTTGACAACTATATTTGTCAAAACTACACAAAAAAAATATAAATGTCCACCTATGTATGACATTTTGAAACAAACACCTCAACGCCTACAAGTCATAATTGTTTACTTTCGTTACACCTTCCTGCATAATTAACAGCATTCTAATTTTAGTATGATGCACACATTTTCACTAAATCAAACCATTCAAAGGAGACTATTATGGCATTTACATTATCTGCAATCCAACAAGCACATCAACAATTTACTGGTGTTGATTTTCCAAAACTATTCAAAGCATTTAAGGATATGGGTATGACGTACAATATTGTTAACATTCAAGATGGCACAGCAACATACGTACATCAATCAGAAGATGATATCGTTACTTCATCTGTGAAAAGTACGATTCCTGTCGCTCCAAGTTCAAATCAATCTATCGTTCAAGATGTATTAACTAGACATCAACAAGGACAAACAGATTTCGAAACATTTTGTGATGAAATGGCTGAAGCTGGTATTTATAAATGGCATATCGATATTCAAGCTGGTACTTGTACTTATATCGACTTGAAAGAACAAGCTATCATTTCAGAATTAATACCTCAGTAAAATGTGTTTATAGCAATATTTTAATTATTATATAAAATGTTGTTGATAATCATTATCGTTCGGTATAAAGTAAATACTATATACTACTTATGAGTGAGGTTGATTATCATGATAACTAACACTTTTATTTTAGGCATCACAGGCCCAACAAGTCTTGTCGTCATTAGCATTATCGCTTTAATTATTTTTGGTCCGAAAAAATTACCACAATTTGGTCGTGCTATCGGTTCTACTTTAAAAGAATTTAAATCTGCAACAGAAGATTTAGATAAAGAGTCTCACGATACACCCAGTAAGGAATCGAAGCAACAGCGAGAGCAATAGTACTGATGATACATTAATGGTTCACTTTAGCGAACTACGCCAACGGTTAGTAAAAATTTTATTGTCGTTCGGCATTACGGTCATCGTCGTATATGTTTCATCATTTTGGTGGATGACACCATTCATAACGTATATTACCCGTGCACATGTGTCCTTACATGCATTTTCATTCACAGAAATGATCCAAATATACGTGATGATTATATTTTTCATCGCGTTTTGTTTCATTTCACCAGTCATGTTTTATCAATTGTGGGCATTCATTGCGCCTGGATTACATAATAATGAACGTCAATTTATTTATAAATATAGTTTTTTCAGCGTGTTATTATTCTGTGCGGGCGTCGCTTTTGCATTTTATGTTGGCTTTCCAATGATCATTCAATTCGCGTTAAAATTATCATTAACTTTAAACATTTCGCCTGTCATTGGCTTTAAAGCATATTTGATTGAACTCATACGTTGGTTATTCACATTTGGCACTCTATTTCAATTACCAATATTATTTATGGGTCTTGCAAAATTCGGTCTTATAGATACATATTCTTTGAAACATTATCGTAAATATATTTATTTTGCTTGCTTTGTGCTGGCGAGTATCATTGCACCACCAGACATAACATTAAATATATTACTCACATTGCCACTCATATTGCTCTTTGAGTTCAGTATGTTCAT
>ERZ1023451.123-NODE-123-length-19346-cov-7.984604_pt1 | contig 19346 bp, 19 predicted proteins | sample MGYA00380524_ERZ1023451 | MGnify/ENA primary metagenome ERZ1023451 (study PRJEB33173, sample SAMEA4830330) | metagenome | study: EMG produced TPA metagenomics assembly of the PRJEB25223 data set...
GAAAGCCCGTAACGCTTTTTACGAAAAGCTTGTGCTCCTGCCAGAAAGCAGATGAAACACAGAAAAGCCGTGAATAGACCAAATAAACTCCGTTCCATTAGACTTCCTTTCTCTTGCGGTATTGGATGGTGAAATCATAAGGATTTTTCTCATCTTTGGCGTAAAATTTGCTTGAAACTGTCTCAAAAAGGGACAAGTCAAACTCTTCAGGGAAATAGGTATCTCCCTCCACCCGAGCATGAATTTGAGTCACAATTACTTCATCCAAATAGGGTTCAAAAGCCTGAAAAATCTGCTTTCCACCAAGAATATAGAGATTCTTTTCTTGAGCCTGATACCAGTCCAAGACAGACTGGACATCATAAAAAGTAGTAACCCCATCTATCTTTTCTTCCAGGTTACGTGTCAAAATCAAGGTTTCCCGTTTTGGAAGAAGTCGACGTCCCATTCCATCAAAGGTCACACGCCCCATCAAGATGGCATGATTCAGAGTTGTTTCTTTAAAGTGTTGCAATTCTGCTGGCAAATACCAAGGCAGACGATTGTCCTTACCAATCACACCCTCTTCATCCTGGGCCCATATAGCTACAATTTTCTTAGTCATGCTTCCATCCTTTTCACTGATAGTACTATTTTATCAAAAAACTCAAAAAAAGACTGGTTTGGAATAGCTTACAAAATAGAAAAAATCTGTAAGAAATTTCCTACAGATTTATCTATGTTTCCTTATTTCTTACAAACCAGGTGCTTGTCCAAGTTCGGCTGCAAGCATCCAAATTGTTTTATCTGTTTCAGTTTTAGCGCCTGCAAAGATACCGTTTGTCACATCGTCACCTTCTTCATCAGTGACATCCAAACCTTTTTGGAAAAGTTCTGACAAGTAACGGTAGATAACAAGAACACGTTCCAAGCTTTCTTCAACATTACGGTATTCACCAGCTTCTTCTTCGATTTCACTATTTTGAAGGAACTCTGTCAATGTAGAGAATGGGCTTCCACCGAGTGTAATCAAGCGTTCGCTGATTTCATCCAATTGACCGTCAAGAGCTTCCATGTACTCATCCATTTTTGGATGCCATACAAGGAAACCACGACCATGCATATACCAGTGCACTTGGTGCAAAGCAACGTGAGCTACATACAAATCAGCAACAGCTTGGTTCAAGACTTCCTTTGTTTTTGCCAATGCTACTGGCGCTGCTTTTGTCAATGATGTTACGTCTTTTACTGCTTCTTTTTTCAATTCTACCATTTTCTTTACCTCATTCATTATTTTTTGTAACCACTTCTTAATGATTACTACCTTAGTATACTACTAAGGAAAACCAATAGCAAGACAAAGAACTTATATGAGAAAAGTTGCAATAGACTGATAATTTAAGAATTCTTTAGAAGACAAAAAAGAGGGTTGGATGCTTATAGTCAATGGAAATCCATCAGCAAACTAGGAAACTAAACCCAGCTTGACCAAAGCACAAGTTTTGAGGTCGCAGGTAGAACTGACCAAGCTGATGTGGTTTGAAGAAATTCCCCAATACTATAATAGATTGAAATAAGATGAAACCAAGTCGATTAGGAAAGGTAAATGAATTTCTAAAATGTTTTACCAATCACAAGGTCTTTGTCTATATTCAATCTACTATATAAGCTTCATTTCCGAGCAAGATCTTGAATTTACTCGAGGATGAACTATCATAAAACAAAGAAAAAGAGGGTGCTACTATCACATCCCTCTTTCAAATCATCGCTTAATACCAAACGCTGACATCTACGCGCCCTTGGATTCCTTTCATGTATTCAGAAGAGGTATATTGCCAACCTTTTTCTCCTGAATAATAAGGGTTTTCCCATTCTAAAGCATTCGTATAGGCCGCTACCCAGTTTACATGTTTTAAAATATCTGGGTGTTTTAAACGCGTCTGTAATAAACTACGATAGCTATAGACATACACATTTTGATAACCCGCCTGCTTCATCGTGTCCATGTACTTGTTGATGATTTTAACCCAAGTGTCTGTATCACTTGGAGCTCTCTTGCTCTTATTTACATATTCCCAGTTCTCAACATCATAATAGATAGGGTAAGACAGGTTCATATTGTATTTCTTTATAAGTTCAATGGTCTGTTTAGCGTCATTCTCAGCATCGGTCTCATTTTCAGCATAGGTATAGAGATAGACACCATAAGGAATTCCCAGACGGTTTAACTCCTTAATGTTATGCGCCAATTCCTTGTCTTCTTTACCGCTATAACCTAGACGAACAATGACACCATCCACCTCGTTCTCATCAATAACCTTTTTCCAATCATTGATACGACCATTGTGCTCACTAATATCAATGATTTTCTTAGCATGTTCGGTTCCCACTTGTTCTTCTCTATTATTAAAGAAATAGCGTTTACCATCTCTGTGAACCCAGCCGACATTCAAATCTTTCTTTTCTTTGAGCTCACCAGAAGCCGCAAAGATATAGCGAGCACCATCCATAATCACTTCGTCAGTCGCCATGGCACCACTTCCAGTCAAATAGTAGTTGCCTTGCCACTCATTCCGAGCCATATAGCCCCACTTCTTGAAATAGTACCATTTGCCACCCACTTTTTGCCACTCTTGGTTAGCATAAGTTCCATCGGATTTTAGATAAAAATAAGCAGAATAAGCTGGATCATAGAGCCATTCATTTTGCATCATAGCTCCTTGACCATTCAAGAAATAACTTCCTTGCCATTGGCTTTTAGCCATGTAACCCCACTTCTTGAAGTAGTACCACTTATTTCCAATCAATTGCCATTCTTGATGAGCATAAGCCCCATCTGACTTGAGATAAAACCAACTCTTGTAATTACTGTCATAGATCCACTCGTTTTGGGCCATATATCCACCTGATTTCAGGTAGTAATTTCCATGCCATTCATTCTGCGAGTAACGACCATCTGAATTAATATAAAACCAAGCCTTATAGTAGTTGTCAAAAATCCATTCACTTTGAGCTTTAGAACCATCATCCTTTACATAATAATCCCCATCCCAGTGGGCAGCAGCATTAGTCTGTACTTCTGCGCTCGTTTGCGTTTTATTAGAAGACTGATTTTGCTCTGAACTACTTGAAGCTGTCGTTGTATCCTGCGAAGTTTTTGCTACTTCAGTTTCATTTGCAGCGACATGACTAGTTGCCAAGCCTAGTAAACAGATACTTGCTAATCCAATTTTTGTTTTCAATCTTTCCTCTCCTATAAAAAATGTAACAGACATCTGAATGCTGTTCCACCTAGCTTTTGCTACTTACTGATTATTTTACAAAGTCAAGCAAAGCCAAGAAGCTTTCAGCTTCAAGTGACGCACCACCTACAAGGGCACCGTCAACGTCTGGGCAAGCCATGTATGAAGCAACATTTTCAGGTTTAACAGAACCACCGTATTGAACACGAACTTTGTCTGCGACTTCTTGACCAAAGTCAGCAGCTACAACGTCACGAACAACTTTACACATTTTTTGTGCATCATCTTGTGAAGCTGATTTACCAGTACCGATAGCCCAGATTGGCTCATAAGCGATAACTGAGGCAGCAACTTGTTCAGCAGTCAATCCAGCCAATGCAGCAGATACTTGAGCACCTACGAATTCAGCAGCTTTACCAGCTTCGTAAGTTTCAAGTGATTCACCACAACAGATGATTGGAAGCATACCGTTCGCAAAGATTGCTTTTGCTTTTTTGTTGATATCTTCATCAGTTTCATGGAAGTAGTCACGGCGTTCTGAGTGACCGATAACAACGTAGTCAGTACCGATTTCTTTCAAAACTTGTGGGCTAGTTTCACCAGTGAAAGCACCTGCATTTTCAAAGTAGCAGTTTTGAGCAGCAACTTTAAGGTTTGAGCCTTTTGCAACAGCAAGAACAGTTGTCAAATCAAGAGCTGGAGCAGCGATACCTGCTTCAACAAGATCTGATGAAGGAAGTTTTGATGCAACTGCTTCAACGAATGCTTTAGCTTCTTCTGGATTTTTGTTCATTTTCCAGTTACCAGCGATAAATGGTTTACGTGACATTTTACATACCTCTTTTTTCAATTTATTTTCTATTTATTCTATCACAATTATACACAGCTTGCAAATCTTACTCGGATTTCAAGCCTGCTTGCATGGATTAATCCTTCCAGAGATCCATGGCATTTCTGAAATCTGCAGATACCTGTGTCAACTGAGGATTGCTTGCTTCTCTTTCTGCTCTCTTGGCCTCAATTTGAGCCACACTCTTGATTCCTTCATGGCGCCAGTTTCTCAAAATCGCCTGAATGTACTTCCAGTTTGGTTTTCCATTCAAAACAGCTTCACGAAGAGCCTCCTTAATCAAGTCAGCACTGGTTCCATCTTCCTTTAGTGTCTTGGTCAAATCCTCAATCTCAAAAGGCGTCAACAATCGTCCCAACTCCTGCTGGAAGGTTTCCACCAAATCCTTGAGCTGGTTTTGAGGTGTCAGCTGGTCTGAACTTGAATGAACTGCTCCAAACAGGTCATCCAAACGTTCCAAGGCCAAACTAGCATCAAAGAGCAATTCAATTTCGCCATTTAATTCGATAGTACGATACTGGAGCAGTCCCCTTTCCGTCAGATTAGAAATGGACTGGTTGACATCCGAAATTTCCTTGCCAATCCTTTCAGCAATCTGGCTTGGCGACATTTCTTCTAAGCCTGTCGTATTTTGCAAATAGAAAAATTGCCAAACCAGAAAATCGTCGCTAGAAGGAAAGAGTTCCTTAAAATGCAAGAGCAGGGCACTCGGTAAAACCAAGTTCCCCGATTTAAAAGCGTCTAAATATGTCATAATTCCTCTTATAAATACCCATATGCAGATGCATCATCTTCTATCTTTCTCCAGTCAAAAGGCGTCTCCTGATAGACCGCATGGTTTACCCAATTACTGAAAAAGAGGGCTGCAGATGAAGACCAACAAAGACAAGGTACCTGATTAACATCATCATCTTTAAAGTAATTTTCTGGAATATGTGGGTCGAAACCTGCATCACGATCTCGAAAATACTCTTTTGCCAAGGTATCACGGTCATACTCCAAATGACCAAAACTATAAATTTCTCGTAAATCACGACTGGCCAAAATAGAAATCCCAACCTGAGGTCCTTCTGATAAAATCTCGAGATTGGTCTTGTTTAAGACCTCTTCCTTAGAAATCTCCGTGTGCCGTGAATGAGGAGATACATAGCTATCATCAAAGCCTCTAAATAGAAGGTGACCCTCTTTTAGGGTGTCCTGAGGATAAATACCTGATAGCTTACTGTCCATCTGGTATTTTTCTACACCATAGCGCAGATAAAGCCCAGCCTGAGCCCCCCAACAGATATGAAGGGTCGAATAGACATGAGTCTTAGACCACTCAAGCATCTGTCTAAATTCCTCCCAATAGTCCACTTCCTCAAATGGTAAATGCTCAACTGGAGCACCCGTGATTATCATCCCATCAAAATACTCATCCTTGACTTCAAGAAAAGTTTTATAGAAGGTCTCCATGTGCTCTGAACGAGTTGTTTTAGAACGGTGGCTCTCCATATAGAGAAAATCAATATCCAGTTGTAGGGGTGTATTAGCCAAGTGGCGCAACAACTGGGTCTCTGTGACCATTTTCTGTGGCATGAGATTTAAAATTAAAATCTTCAAAGGACGGATATCTTGGTGGGCAGCACGTTGATCATCCATGACAAAGATATTCTCTGTCCGTAAAATCTCAACAGCTGGCAATTTTTTATCAATTCGAATCGGCATAACCCTCTCCTAACTGTACTCTTTCAGGAATAATTGCATATGTTTGAAGACAAATCTCAAACACTTAGTCCTTTTATTATACTGCAAGAAGATATAGTTTTCAATTATAGTTTTTCTCTAACTAGTTATAGTCTATTTTTATATCCTAGTGTAGAGAAAACAGCCCTAGGGACTGTTTTCATTAATAATGCATAAGAACTTTGTAGTCGTAGTCACCGATTTTTTCACGGCCGTTCAATTCATCCAATTCAACAAGGAAGGCACAACCTGCCATAACACCACCAAGTTTTTCAATCATCTCGATAGTTGCCTTAACAGTTCCACCTGTCGCCAAAAGGTCATCTACAATAAGAACACGTTGACCTGGCTTAATGGCATCCGCGTGCATAGTCAAGGTATCGACACCGTACTCTTTTTCATAGTCAGCAGAAATAACTTCGCGTGGCAATTTACCTAGCTTACGAACAGGCGCAAAACCAATTCCCAACTCAAAGGCAACTGGACAACCCACGATAAATCCACGAGCTTCAGGTCCCACGATCATGTCGACTTTCTTGTCAGTAGCATACTGAACGATTTCACGAACAGCGTAGCTATAAGCATTTCCATCAGCCATCAAAGGACTAATATCACGGAAGGTAATGCCTTCCTTTGGATAATTTTCAATTGTTGCAATGTAATCTTTTAAATTCATCTTTTTCTTTCTTTCAAAGTTTTTTACTCTCTATTATAGCATATTTTTTAAGAAAGAAAAAAGGAAAAGTTAACTTCAATAATTATCTAACGTTTTGACGATTTATAACTAGCCATCGCAATAAAGCCCAATTTCTGTTTATTCTTAGCAAACATTTTATACATAGTTAAAAACTGCTTTCTATTCTCCTTTTTACAAGCATTTACACAAATTTTCAAAGTTCCTAGCCAACCTTCGTCATAAATCATACCCGATAATTTCATTAATGTCATTTCACCAGTCAATACTTTCACATCACAATAACCTGATTCTATCATCACCTGTTCCCAACCATCTTGAGTTAAAGGACCTACATTTACATGAATTGCTTGTGATAATTCCTGTCTGATAGACTCTTTAGCTTCCTTAAGAAGCACATCATGTGTCAAGAGAAGACCTCCAGGTTTTAATACCCTTAGATATTCCATTACACATTTTTTCTTAGCTTGATCGGCTTGCATAGTCAGCATAGCTTCATTTATAACAATATCAAAACTAGCATCTTGATAAGGAAGTTTCATTGCATTTGCTCTTTCAAAACTGATTAAATGAGCAACACCTGCCGTTCCAGCAGATTTTTTAGCCACTTCTAAAGCTTGAGCATCCATATCAACAGCAGTTATCTTGCAACCAAAACGCTGTGCCAACTCAATTGCTGTAGTTCCCCTATTACACGCAACCTCTAGTATTCTCTTTTCTTTTGAAAATCCTCCTTCTGCAATTAACCAATCTGTGGCACGCTTTCCACCTGGACGTAAGCGTTTTTTCCCCAATTTTGCTAAAAACTTATGACCTGCTTCTGACATTTGCACACCTCTGTTTTTTCTTCATTATAACACAAAATGATATTATCTGACAATTCTAATCTATTATTTGATAAACTAGAATCAAAAGCATACAAGTCACCATAACTATAGCATAAATTTATTATTACCTCTCTAGTTCGAATTCAATTGCTCACGTAGTTTACGCATATAGCTTCACTTGTAGATGGTACCCATAAATAATACTCAATGGAAATCAAAGAGCAAACTAGGAAACTAGCCGTAAGCTGCTCAAAGTACAGCTTTGAGGTTGCAGATAAAACTGACGAAATCAGTAATCATACGTACGGCAAGGCGACGTTGACGTGGTTTGAAGAGATTTTCGAAGAGTATTAAAGAGCATCACAATATAGATGCATAATATGACTTCCCTAGCAAAAAGGAGAGAAGCATTTTGTTTCTCTCCCTAGATTAACTGATATCTCTCCACTACAATTGATAAAGAGATATCTTTTCTTGTAGTGTTTTGAATTTTATTTATTTTAGTAAATTGTTTTTTCAGTTTCTACATCGAAGAAGTGTGCTTTGTTCAAGTCAAATCCAAGCTCAACTGTTGCACCTGTTTGCAAGTAGTCACGAGCATCAACTTTTGCAACAAACTCGTCTTTACCAACTTGGCAGTAAAGGTGAGATTCTGAACCAAGCAGTTCTGATACAGAGATAGTCGCTTTTACAACACAGTCTGGGAATGTTTCAAGGAAAGCAGGTTCTGCATTCACGTCTTCTGGACGGATACCAAAGATCAATTCTTTTCCTTCGTAGCCTTTTTCACGAAGAACTTTCAATGCTCCTTCTGGCACTTTCAAACGGAAACCGTCAGAAACAATTTCGCTACCAACCAATTTCACGTTGATGAAATTCATAGCTGGGCTTCCGATGAATCCTGCAACAAATTTGTTAACTGGATTTTTGTAAACTTCTTGAGGAGTACCGATTTGTTCTACACGTCCGATAGTACCTGTACCAGCAGGGTTCTTAGTAGCTGACATAATAACGATACGGTCTGCAAGTGTCATCGCTTCTGTTTGGTCGTGAGTTACATAGATAGTTGTAGCTCCGATACGACGGTGAATTTTAGCGATTTCAGCACGCATTGATACACGAAGTTTGGCATCCAAGTTTGACAAAGGTTCGTCCATCAAGAATACTTTCGCATCACGGACAATCGCACGCCCCATGGCAACACGTTGACGTTGACCACCTGAAAGGTCAGCTGGTTTACGTTCCAAGAATTCTTTCAATCCAAGTATTTCAGCTGCTTCTTGAACACGTTTGTTAATGTCTTCTTTGCTGTATTTACGCAATTTCAAACCGAAAGCCATGTTGTCATAAACAGTCATGTGTGGGTAAAGAGCGTAGTTTTGGAATACCATGGCGATATCACGGTCTTTTGGAGCTACGTCGTTGACAACCACGCCATCGATAGATGCAGTACCTTCTGTGATGTCTTCAAGACCAGCAATCATACGGAGTGTAGTTGATTTACCACATCCTGAAGGTCCTACGAAAACGATAAATTCTTTATCTTTGATGTTCAAGTTGAAATCTTCAACTGAATAGTGTTCGCTGTTTGGATATTTTTTGTAAATATTTTTAAGATTCAATTCTACCATGAGGTGAACTCCTTTTGTCTTTTGATAATTATATTATAGATGAAAACGCTTTATATTTCTATGGCAAGATGACCAAAAAAATAAAAAAGTTCTGTGCAACTTGCACAAAACTTTAGAGAATATCGGAGAATTTGAAGAAGATAATCTTTATTATTCTTCTATGACAAAAGCAGAAACAAGGATCAGTTTTCCCATATTTTCGCTGATTCTCCACTACATTTGACTGGATTCTAATTTTTTAGAGAAATACAAAAGAGCTAGCTTTAGCTAACTCTTTTCCTATGCGGAGAGAGGGACTTGAACCCTCACGACCTAAAGCGGTCACAGGATCCTTAGTCCTGCGCGTCTGCCAATTCCGCCATCCCCGCATCGATTACTTTACTAGTATATCAACTTTTGGGATGCTTGTCAACACTTTTTTTCAAATTTTTTCATTTTCACCAACCAGGTTACTCAGAAAGTTCATTTAGATTTTCATCTACTAACTTAGCTCCGAGTGTATTTTTGAAATGACCTAGGGCAAATTGATGATTTTCAGGCCAGATGGAAGCAACAGCTGGTTTAACAATCTCGATATCATATCCTAGATTATAGGCATCTATAGCTGTATGTAGGACACAGATATCCGTCAAGACACCTGTTAAGATAACGGTAGACACTCTACGCTCTCTCAAACGAATATCTAGGTCAGTCCCTGAAAAAGCTGAGTAATGGCGTTTATCCATCCAAAAGACACGACTGTCTGAACCATGCTCTTGATAAAAGATCCCCAAATCTCCATATAAATTCCGTCCACTCGTCCCAATCAGATTATGAGGAGGAAATAACTTACTTTCCGGATGGAAACAATCGTTTTCTTCATGAGCATCAATAGTAAAGAAGATATAATCTCCTCGTTCAAAAGCTAATCGAGTTACCTTGCTGATGGCATCCGAAATCGCCTGAGCTGGAGCACCTGCTGTTAGTTTCCCACTATCAGCAACAAAATCTTCTGTATAATCAATCGAAATTAAAGCCTTTGTCATTAGTAATCTCTTTTCTTCACTTCTTCAAAAATATCTGAAATCAAGACCTTAAGATAGGTTCCCTTCATTCCAAGTGAGCGACTTTCAATAATCCCCGCAGACTCAAGTTTACGAAGAGCATTGACAATCACAGAGCGAGTGATTCCGATACGATCTGCAATCACTGACGCAGTCAACTTCCCTTCATTTCCATTTAATTCCCCTAAAATTGCTGAAACAGCACGGAGTTCGGAGTAAGAAAGGGTATTGACCGCCATGGTGACAGCAGTACGACGACGAATATTTTTCTCATCTTCTTCACGTTGGAAGTTAAGAAGCTGAATCCCAACAACGGTACTGGCAATCTCAACAAGAACCAAGTCCTCATCTTCGAATTTTTTATCATTACGCCAAATAATCAAAGAACCAAGGCGAATCCCCGATACATGAATCGGGGCAATAGTCGTCAAGCCATCTGGAAAATCATCTCTACTCTCAACAGGGAAAATACTCATATCATGCTCAACAGGCAAGTTTGCTTCTGTTTCGTAAATCATATTAGCCCCTTGAACGTAGTCATCTGGGAAAATCTTAGTTTGGAAGAATTGCTCTACGCGATCTGTATTTGTTTTATAACGCATAAAATAGCCAAGCAGACGTCCCTTACTATTGATAATGCAGGCATTGCAATGAATAATATCCGCTAACTGACGCGTAATAGCGTTGTAAGGAAGCTCATCCTGCAACTGCTCCTCTGAGCGTTTCAAAATTGATGTAATTTTTCTAGTTTTTTCTAATAAATGTGCCATTTTTCACCTCGAATTTAATCGCTATCATTATAACATAAAAACGTCTCTTTTTCAATAATTATCTGAAAATTCCTTATTGACTTGCATTGACTTACAATTTAATTAAAAACCAGAATATTTTTAATTAAATTGTTCCTTTTCTATTGACAAGTTGCCTATTTTTGTGTATCATAACATTATAAAAGATAATATAATAATTTTATTTGTCTTTTCACATTCGGTCTCCTTATATAAAAAAGCGATTCATTTTGAACCGCTTTTTCTTATTTATCGCCCTTGTTACGAATAACAAAGCCTGTTTGCTTTTCGCTTAAAGTATTGCGTGGTTTTTTATTATCCTTACGGTAACGTTTTTCCTTATCAAAACGATCGTTGCCACGACTTCCTTTTTTGAACTCATCACGGCGACCATTGCCACGGCGATCACGCTCTCGACGGTCGTCCCCACGACGGCCTCCACGACCTCCCTTAGCTTTACCACCGAAACCATTACCTGATGGTTTAAACGGTAGTGGTTTTTCACGTGCAATCTCCACTTCTGGAAGGCTATCTGGGTCTTGGACTGTCAGACTCAAGATATACATTGCCAATTCTTCTGGAGTAAACTCAGCAGCCAATTTGCGAGCATCCTTACCAAATTTCTCAAAGTTGGCACGAATGGTTTCATCTGCAAAATCACGTTCGATTTTCTTGAGAGCCACCTGTTTTTTTGATTGGAAGGATTCTTCTACACTTGCAGGTTTGAGACCTTTCATGCGTTTCTTAGTCAAGTTTTCAATGATTTGAAGGTAACCCATTTCGTTTGGAGCAACAAAAGTAATAGATTGACCTGACTTACCAGCACGACCTGTACGACCGATACGGTGAACATAACTCTCAGGATCTTGTGGAATATCGTAGTTGTAGACATGGGTCACACCTGAAATATCCAAACCACGCGCTGCAACGTCTGTCGCAACCAAAACATCAAGATTGCCATTTTTAAAGTCACGAAGGACACGAAGACGTTTGTTTTGGTCTAGGTCGCCATGAATTCCTTCTGCACGGAAGCCACGAATTTTCAAACCACGAGTCAATTCATCCACACGGCGTTTGGTACGACCAAATACAATAGCGAGTTCTGGTTGTGCCACATCCATGAGACGAGTCATGGTGTCAAATTTTTCTTGTTCCTTAACACGGATATAGTACTGGTCAACCAATTCTGTTGTCAATTCCTTAGCCGCAATCTTGACATGTTCAGGGGCTTTCATAAACTGAACACCGATACGTTTGATGGCATCTGGCATAGTTGCTGAGAAAAGCAAAGTTTGACGGTTCTCAGGTACACGGGAAATAATGGCTTCGATGTCTTCAAGGAAGCCCATGTTAAGCATTTCATCCGCTTCGTCAAGGATAAGGGTTTCAATGTTTTGTAATTTCAAGGCCTTGCGTTTAATCAAGTCCAAGAGGCGACCTGGAGTTCCCACCACGATATGGGCACCAGATTTAAGAGCCTTAATTTGTTTTTCAATGCTTGATCCGCCATATACTGAACGGACTTTGACTCCCTTACTACGACCAAAGCGGAAGAGTTCTTCTTGACTTTGGACAGCTAGTTCACGAGTTGGAGCGATGACCAAGGCTTGGATAGTCGCTTCTTCTGTACGGATTTTTTCAAGGGTAGGCAAGCCAAAGGCTGCAGTTTTTCCTGTACCAGTCTGAGCTTGACCGATAACATCCTTGCCTTCAAGGGCCAAAGGAATAGTTTGTTCTTGGATAGGACTAGCTTCTACAAAACCAGCTTTTTCAATTTCTGCTAGCAAATCAGCAGACAAGTTTAATTCATTAAATTTCACGTTATTCTTCTTTCTAAAGGTGGTGCGAAGCCACCCTATAGGGCTTAGTTTATACTTTTCTTTTTATGACGTATTTTCATATAACTAGATATAAAATCGTGTTGCTTCTTTTCCACAAAAGAAAAGTACTGTTTTCTTTGCAACCTATCTAGTATAACACAAGACCAGAGCAAAAGATAGCCCCATTTCTACAGAAAATCATGTAAGCGGTTTTTGACTTTCTTTTTTGATTGAACGACCTAGATAATAAGACAAAGCCAAGGCGATACTGTATAAAATGAGAAAAACGAACAAGGTTTGTGTGTACGAATGAGCCATTTTATAAGTCTCTGCTAATAAAATAGGTCCCGCTAAACCAGCCATTGCCCAAGCTGTTAAAATATATCCATGCAGAGCGGCCAATTCCTTGGTTCCAAAAATATCACTGAGATAAGCTGGAATCAAAGAAAAACCAGCTCCATAGCAAGTCATCAAAATAGACATAGCGACTACAAATAAAACGGAATCTGTAAAGAGCCAAAGTGAGAGAGAAAAGAAAAGATTAACAAGCAGTAATATACTAAAGGTTAGAGGGCGACCGATATAGTCAGATAAGCTCGCCCAGAGCAAGCGACCAAATCCATTGAAAATCCCTAAAACGCCCACCATTACTGCTGCATGACTTGTAGACAAGCCAGCCATCTCCTGTGCCATTGGCGATGCCGCTGAAATTAAGCCTAAACCACAAGCTATGTTGATAAAGAAAATAATCCAAAGTATATAAAACCGATTGCTTTTTAGAGCCTGATTTGCAGTCATCCCTTGCGTCAGAGAGTCTGTTTTTTCTTTCCCTGAAGCAGATAAAATTGCAAGCTCTTGCTCATTTGGACGCTTAATGAATTGTGAAGCTAGGAGCATGATAATAAAGTAACTTGCACCTAAAATATAAAAAGTTTCTACAAGCCCTACCCCTGCGATGAGATGTTGCGCTATGGGACTAGTCAATAAAGAAGCAAAACCAAACCCCATAATCGCTAAACCTGTTGCGAGACCACGTTTATCAGGAAACCATTTTATAATCGTTGACACAGGGGTAATATAGCCTGCTCCCAAACCAAGCCCACCTAAAATGCCATAAGCTAGATACAACAACCACAGTTCCTGACGGTCTATTGCAAATCCTGTTAAGATATTTCCACCTGCGTATAGAAAAGCAGATAGACTCCCCATGACTCTCGGACCAAATTTTTCTACCAAACGCCCCATAAATGCAGCTGATAAGCCCAAACAAAAGATTGCTAGACTAAAGGCAAAGGCAACAGAAGCCTGATCCCATCCCGTTTTTTCAATAATAGGGTTACGATAAACACTCCAAGCATAAGTCGAACCCAGCATTAAGTGTAAAATGACCCCAGCAAAGGCAATAATATAACGATTCGATTTCATAAAACCTCCTATTTTCGAACATTTATTCTATCTTATATAAAAATAGATAGGATTTTAGTTTATCAAGCTTGTCAAAAAATTACTAGTTTTTTGTCTGGAAAGCGTTTTTATCTTTTTCTGTCTTTTCCGTAGCAGAATTGTGCAAAAGTTTTTTTCTTGTGCTAGAATGAAATGCGAATAGGAGGAACTCTAAATGTTAACTTATGATTTAATCGTTATCGGATTTGGTAAAGCTGGTAAAACACTAGCAGGTAAATTGGCTTCAGCTGGCAAAAAAGTTGCCCTCGTTGAACGTAGCAAAGCTATGTACGGTGGAACTTGTATCAACATCGGTTGTATCCCAACTAAAACTTTGCTGGTTGCTGCTGAGAAAGACTTGTCTTTTGAAGAAGTCATTGCTACCAAAAACACGATCACTGGTCGCCTCAACGGTAAAAACTATACGACTGTTGCTGGTACTGGCGTCAATATCTTTGATGCTGAAGCTCACTTCCTTTCAAATAAAGTCATCGAAATCCAAGCTGGTGATGAAAAACAAGAATTGACTGCTGAAACTATCGTCATCAACACTGGTGCTGTTTCAAACGTCTTGCCAATCCCTGGACTTGCTACAAGCAAAAACGTCTTTGACTCAACAGGTATCCAAAGCTTGGATAAATTGCCTGAAAAACTTGGAGTCCTTGGTGGCGGAAATATCGGTCTTGAATTTGCTGGCCTTTACAATAAACTAGGAAGCAAGGTTACAGTCCTAGATGCCTTGGATACATTCCTACCTCGTGCAGAACCTTCCATCGCAGCTCTTGCTAAACAATACATGGAAGAAGACGGTATTGAATTGCTTCAAAATATCCATACTACTGAAATTAAAAACGACGGTGACCAAGTGCTTGTCGTAACTGAAGACGAAACTTACCGTTTCGACGCCCTTCTCTACGCAACTGGACGCAAACCAAATGTAGAACCACTTCAACTTGAAAATACAGATATTGAACTAACTGAACGTGGCGCTATTAAAGTAGATAAACACTGTCAAACAAACGTTCCTGGTGTCTTTGCAGTTGGAGATGTCAACGGTGGTCTTCAATTTACTTACATTTCACTTGATGACTTCCGTGTTGTTTACAGCTACCTTGCTGGAGATGGCAGCTACACACTTGAGGACCGTCTCAATGTGCCAAATACTATGTTCATCACACCTGCACTTTCACAAGTTGGTTTGACTGAAAGCCAAGCAGCTGATTTGAAACTTCCATACGCAGTGAAAGAAATCCCTGTTGCAGCCATGCCTCGTGGTCACGTAAATGGAGACCTTCGCGGAGCTTTCAAAGCTGTTGTTAATACTGAAACAAAAGAAATTCTTGGTGCAAGCATCTTCTCAGAAGGTTCTCAAGAAATCATCAACATCATTACTGTTGCTATGGACAACAAGATTCCTTACACTTACTTCACAAAACAAATCTTCACTCACCCAACCTTGGCTGAGAACTTGAATGACTTGTTTGCGATTTAAGTTGAAATCTCATCTTAACTGACAGCCCTCTTTGGGCTGTTTTTACTTCTACGAAACACCAAATCTTTCTTTTCCCTCTTTTATGATATAATAGAAACATGAACTTAAAAACTACTTTGGGCCTTCTTGCTGGGCGTTCTTCCCACTTCGTTTTAAGCCGTCTTGGACGTGGAAGTACGCTCCCAGGTAAAGTCGCCCTTCAATTTGATAAAGATATTTTACAAAACCTAGCTAAGAACTACGAGATTGTCGTTGTCACTGGAACAAATGGAAAAACCCTGACAACTGCCCTCACTGTCGGCATTTTAAAAGAGGTTTATGGTCAAGTTCTAACCAACCCAAGCGGTGCCAACATGATTACAGGGATTGCAACAACCTTCCTAACAGCCAAATCTTCAAAAACTGGGAAAAATATTGCCGTCCTCGAAATTGACGAAGCCAGTCTATCTCGTATCTGTGACTATATCCAGCCTAGTCTTTTTGTCATTACTAATATCTTCCGTGACCAGATGGACCGTTTCGGTGAAATCTATACTACCTATAACATGATATTGGATGCCATTCGAAAAGTTCCAACTGCTACTGTTCTCCTTAACGGAGACAGTCCACTTTTCTACAAGCCAACTATTCCAAACCCTATAGAGTATTTTGGTTTTGACTTGGAAAAAGGACCAGCCCAACTGGCTCACTACAATACCGAAGGGATTCTCTGTCCTGACTGCCAAGGCATCCTCAAATATGAGCATAATACCTATGCAAACTTGGGTGCCTATATCTGTGAAGGTTGTGGATGTAAACGTCCTGATCTCGACTATCGTTTGACAAAACTGGTTGAGTTGACCAACAATCGCTCTCGCTTTGTCATAGACGGCCAAGAATACGGTATCCAAATCGGCGGGCTCTATAATATCTATAACGCCCTAGCTGCTGTGGCCATCGCCCGTTTCCTAGGTGCCGATTCGCAACTCATCAAACAGGGATTTGACAAGAGCCGTGCTGTCTTTGGACGCCAAGAAACCTTTCATATCGGTGACAAGAAATGTACCCTTGTCTTGATTAAAAATCCAGTCGGTGCAACCCAAGCTATCGAAATGATCAAACTAGCACCTTATCCATTTAGCCTATCTGTCCTCCTTAATGCCAACTATGCAGATGGAATTGACACTAGCTGGATCTGGGATGCAGACTTTGAGCAAATCACTGACATGGACATTCCTGAAATCAACGCTGGCGGTGTTCGTCATTCTGAAATCGCTCGTCGCCTCCGAGTGACTGGCTATCCAGCTGAGAAAATCACTGAAACGAGTAATCTGGAGCAAGTTCTCAAGACCATTGAGAATCAAGACTGCAAGCATGCCTATATTCTGGCAACTTATACTGCCATGCTGGAATTTCGTGAACTGCTGGCTAGTCGTCAGATTGTTAGAAAGGAGATGAACTAATGGTTTATACTTCACTTTCCTCAAAAGATGGCAATTACCCCTATCAGCTCAACATTGCCCACCTCTACGGAAATCTCATGAATACCTACGGGGACAATGGAAACATCCTCATGCTCAAATATGTGGCTGAAAAACTGGGAGCCCATGTGACCGTTGACATCGTTTCTCTCCATGATGACTTTGATGAAAATCACTACGACATCGCCTTTTTCGGTGGTGGTCAAGACTTTGAACAAAGTATCATTGCAGACGACCTACCTGCTAAAAAAGAGAGCATTGACAACTACATCCAAAACGACGGTGTAGTTCTGGCTATCTGCGGTGGTTTCCAACTATTGGGTCAATATTATGTTGAAGCTTCAGGAAAACGTATCGAAGGGCTAGGGGTCATGGGACACTACACGCTCAACCAGACCAATAACCGTTTTATCGGTGACATCAAGATTCACAATGAAGATTTCGATGAAACCTACTATGGATTTGAAAATCACCAAGGCCGTACCTTCCTCTCTGATGACCAAAAACCGCTGGGACAGGTTGTCTATGGAAATGGAAACAACGAAGAAAAGGTCGGTGAAGGGGTTCATTATAAGAATGTCTTTGGTTCCTACTTCCACGGGCCTATCCTCTCTCGTAATGCCAATCTGGCTTATCGCCTAGTTACTACTGCCCTCAAGAAGAAATATGGTCAGGATATCCAACTCCCTGCCTATGAGGATATCCTCAGCCAAGAAATCGCTGAAGAGTACAGTGACGTCAAAAGCAAGGCTGACTTTTCTTAAACAAAGGAAAATGATATCAAAGAACTCCGTTATCTTGTCGGAGTTTTTTGTCTTTTCTTTTACCCTTCTCCCTTGCATTTTCTCTCATTTTTTGCCAAAATAGAGGGGTAGAAAGAAGGTAGCATATGTCTAAATTACAACAAATCCTAACATATCTTGAATCAGAAAAACTAGACGTCGCTGTCGTATCTGACCCCGTCACAATCAATTACCTCACTGGTTTTTACAGTGATCCCCATGAACGCCAAATGTTCCTCTTTGTCCTAGCGGATCAGGAACCTCTCCTCTTTGTCCCAGCTCTTGAAGTAGAACGTGCAAGTAGCACCGTTTCCTTCCCAGTAGTGGGCTATGTCGATTCTGAAAATCCATGGCAAAAAATCAAACATGCTCTTCCACAACTTAACTTCAAACGTGTCGCTGTTGAGTTTGACAATCTCATCTTGACCAAATACCATGGTTTGAAAACAGTTTTTGAGACTGCTGAGTTTGACAACCTCACTCCTCGTATCCAACGCATGCGCCTCATCAAATCAGCTGATGAAGTGCAAAAAATGATGGTTGCAGGTCTTTATGCTGACAAGGCTGTTCATGTTGGTTTTGACAATATTTCTCTTGATAAGACTGAGACAGATATCATCGCACAAATTGACTTTGCCATGAAACGTGAAGGTTACGAAATGAGCTTTGATACCATGGTCTTGACTGGTGATAATGCTGCGAATCCACACGGCATTCCAGCAGCTAATAAGGTTGAAAATGATGCTCTTCTCCTCTTTGACCTGGGTGTTCTGGTCAATGGCTATGCGTCAGATATGACTCGTACAGTCGCTGTCGGCAAACCAGACCAATTCAAGAAAGATATTTACAACTTGACTCTTGAAGCCCAACAAGCTGCTCTTGACTTTATCAAGCCAGGTGTGACTGCTCATGAAGTGGACCGCGCTGCCCGTGAGGTCATCGAAAAAGCTGGTTATGGTGAGTACTTCAATCACCGTCTCGGGCATGGTATCGGTATGGATGTCCATGAATTCCCATCTATCATGGAAGGAAACGACATGGTCATCGAAGAAGGCATGTGCTTCTCTGTTGAACCAGGTATCTATATCCCTGGTAAAGTCGGTGTTCGTATTGAAGACTGCGGTGTTGTTACCAAGGATGGCTTCGACCTCTTTACAAGCACCAGCAAAGATTTGCTTTATTTTGATTAAACTATATAGCCCCTATGCTTTCCTTTCAAAATATCTAGGGGCTATTTTATTGTCATTTTTCTGCTATTATGCTAAAGAAATTGGCTGCAATAATCTAACCCTAAGTGTCTGGAATGATAACGAGGGTGCTCTCCGCTTTTATCAAAGACAAGGGATGAAACCCCAAGAAACAACAATGGAAATGATAATTGATTAAGAAGTCATCTATCAAAAGATGTTAGAAAAAGTTCAATTTCACTAGAAAATGAGGAAAATCTTCCCACAATAAAACGCATAGTATCAGGTGTTGAATATGTACTGCCCCCCCCCAAAAAAGTTAGACAATTAATTTATCCGAAGGATTTAGTTCTGTATTGCACAAGGCTAAGTCCTTTTAGTTT
>ERZ1023451.126-NODE-126-length-19017-cov-19.425166_pt1 | contig 19017 bp, 32 predicted proteins | sample MGYA00380524_ERZ1023451 | MGnify/ENA primary metagenome ERZ1023451 (study PRJEB33173, sample SAMEA4830330) | metagenome | study: EMG produced TPA metagenomics assembly of the PRJEB25223 data set...
AGCATGGCTTGTTAGCGGATTGAGATATGGGTATAATTTAGCATTATTTTTATTTAAGTGTCAATTATGAATAATCAACTAAAATCCCATTATCATTGCGTTTATAAACTAACCTTTCATTTAGTGTTAGTCACAAAATACCGTAGAAAATGCTTTACTGGAGCTATGCTCGATAGGCTAAAAGAAATCGTAACCGACCTTTGCCAAAAATGGGAAGTTGAGCTGTTAGAGTTCAACGGAGAAGCCGACCATGTGCATTTGCTGCTTGATATGCACCCTAATATTATGCCAAGTAAATTTATCAATAATCTAAAAACGGTCACTAGCCGTTTGATAAGAAAAGAATTTGCAAAGCATTTGGCAGAGTTTTACTACAAGCCTGTACTTTGGACTAGGGCGTATTGTTTGCTAACTACTGGTGGTGCTACGATTGATACCATTAGGCAGTATATCGAAAAACAAGAACGCCCTGATTAGGTCGTCTGTGCTTACATCTCCACCTAAATCAAAGATTATAGGTGGAGATGTAAGCACAATGAGTTAAATAGACTTCAGCGACAGTGCGACCATATCTATCAGTATCTGATACTTTCAGCACCACCTTTTGATTGTAAATCATGTTTGATAAGGTCTGCTTGCTGGCAATGCCAAAATCTTGCCCTTTTTCAGGCGCGTCAATCTGAGCAAATCGGATTTTTACCTGAGTATTTTGTTTATTAGACAAGTGGCGGTGTCACCGTCATAGACACCAACCACGCGACAGGTAATATCAGCAGAATCATCTTCATCCAGCGGTAAATCTAATTTAGCTGCTAAGAAATAGTATGCCACGCCAATCAGCACAATAAAAATTACATTTCTTAGTATCAACTATCGCCCCTTATCTTGTGTACGCTCATTGACTACAGCTTACACCGCCTTTTTAACTTCGCCTTGTGGCAAGTTTTTGGCGGCTTGCTCATAGCCTTTGCGCGTGTTTTCATTAACTTCTTTGAACTTGTTTTGACTTTGCTTGGATGGCGGCTTGGGCGTGTATGGCTTGCCTGTACGCTCAGCGTTGTGGATTTTCCACTGCTTTTTGCTGCCCTTCTGCTTAAAGCGGCTCACATTGCGACTTGTAGTCGCTTCAATGCCTTGTTCAGCCAGCTTATTAACAAATGCAACCCTGTAATTGTGTAAATCCTGCTTTCGTGGATTTAGGCGTGCGCCACGGTCATCTGTAGCGCATATAAGCACATGACAATGTGGCTTGTCAGTATCCAAGTGCTGTGCCATAAAATACTTATGTCCTGCAAATTCTTCTTGTACCAAGTTTCGCACGGCATCTTTTAATCCTTTTGGATCTGTACCAGCTGGCATCGAAAAAACGAAGTGAAAGGCTTCGCGTTTTGTCCCTGTTTCTTCTTTATCGTGAAAGCCAGCTGCTTGCCACGACTTTATCAAGCCTTTTTGTTCGTCGCCCAAGTATTTATTGCCTTGCTCGTCTTCTAGCTCAACAGAGCCTTTCCGTCCTGTGTAGCTAAGATGTGCCGCGGCTTTGTCAGCACCTTTGCTGCTGCCGCTAATCTTGACAACCACCTGCGGCAGTTTTTTGGCAGCTTTGCTAACGCCTTTGGATGATTGAGCTGACTTCACCCCATTAATAATGTTTTTGGTTGCTTGTGATGGTACAACTGGTTTGCGTGCTGATGGTATAGTAATACCACCACTACCAGCTGATTTTGATGTTGTTTTGCGGTTGCCGTTAAACCATTCATCAATATCGTCAAAAATCTTACCTTTACCTGCTTTGCGCATAAGCATGAAACCCCTATATATATGATAAAATATAGAAAATTATAATATATATGGTAAAAATTACTATAAAAAACCGCCAATAGTGGCGGAAATTTTGTAAGCCGTTGCTATAAAGTTAGACTAGGTCTTGATTTTTATGCAAAAATGCATTATATTAAAAATGAACGCAAGGGCGTCGGAGTTCTAAGTTAACCGAGATTGCGTTTTGTAACACCAAAATCCGCTTATATGGCAACATATGGGCGGATTTTATTTTGGTGGTTTGTTATCATCGCCTTTGGGAATAACGGAAAATAATTCCATTTTTGGGCGTTTTGCGGTCATCTCAAAAACCGCCCAATCTTGAACCATATTACCATAGCCGTCATCTCTTAAAACAGTGCTTTTGAGTACCTTGTTATTTTCAATCACGCTGGTTTCAGCCAATGCACTTTCAACCTGCTTTACCAAGTCATCAATCGAGTAGCCGTCCTTAACGGCTCGGCTGTTGTAATGGTGTCTCCCCATATACAAAATCTCATTGCATTGAACGACTGGCAAGCCGTTTTCAAGCTGTTTTTGATTGATTGTGGCTAATTGCTCATCGGTCAATTTACCTATTGCGACAAATTTAGGGCGTTCGCCATTTTGTAGCTGCTGTAAGTTGTTTTTGATGGTTTGTATTGCGTTTTCATATAAAGACATCTTTTATATTCCTGTAAAATTATTACAGATATGATAATTCACAAATCTCAAAAATTACAAATTTGATTTTTGATGTAAATCTTACAAGAATAAAAAAAGGTTATTAGTATATCCATTCTTAATCGTTGGCTACCATACTATCAATTGTGGCAGCTGGCAAATATCTATAAAGTGTCGATGTTGGCACACCAACAACTTCCGCCACACTCGGATAATCCATGCCGCCTTTTAAAAGCTCAACAGCGGCGGTTTTCTTGGCTGGTGTCAAGGCTTTTGGGCGACCAGCTTTTCTGCCACGCTTGGCGGCGGCTGCCATACCAGCTTTAACACGCTCTTGGATTTGCTCTCTTTCCATCTGTGCTACAGCACCTAGGATGGTAAAATACATTCGTCCTGTTGGGGTGGATGTATCTATAGATTCCGTCAAGCTTTGCAGCTCGATGCCATTATTTTTTAATTTTTCACTAACTTTAAGCAATTCAGCAATATTACGGCATAGGCGATCCAGCTTCCACACAACTAGCATATCCCCTGCTCTAATATAATCAAGGGCATCAGCAAGTCCTTGCCTGTGAGCTTTACTGCTGCTGATTTTGTCCGTAAAAATTTTTTCGCATCCAACTTTGGTGAGTGCATCGATTTGTAAGTCCAAGTTTTGATCTAGTGTGCTGACACGAGCATAGCCAATTTTCATATCAAGACCCTTAGTGTCCGAATTCGGACAGTTATGAATTTATAACAAATTATCAAAATAAAAAAAATGGCATTTTGATAATTTTTTTGATATACCTTTATGATAATAGGAAAATATAATAAAACCGATCTTTTTTGATCGGTTTATTTTAATTATCAAAAACAAATGTTTTTGAGAAGCTAATTCGCTATTTGATGAGACAAAATTGCTAAGGTATTGTTTCATCGTTTTGGAGACATGCTCAAATTGCTATTCAATGAATTTTGAATTTATGACAAAAAATATTTGTCAATGACCTTGTTGCAGAACAACAAAAAACCCTAGCAGGTAGCAAGGGCTTTGGTTTTGGGCGGTAGGTTAGCCAAAAATTTCTGAATGTGAATTTGGGCGAGCCAAATGCAAGGTTTCGCCATCAATCTTGTAAATCAAAACCAAATCATTAGCCACATGGCAATCACGCCAACCATTCCAGTTGCCAGTTAGTGCATGGTCTTTGTACTTTACTGGCAAAATCTCTTTACGGCTTAGACAAGCCAAAACTTCCACCAAGTTTGTCGTTAGCTTAACTTTGCGAATATCACGGTCAAAGTCTTTACTTGTCTTGATTTGTAGCATTACCATGCTCCGCCAAAAATTCATCAAGATTGGCGTATAACGTACCACCGCCATTGTCTAATTCACGCATAGCCAAAATCGTTTTTGCGTTTGGCTCATAGTCGGCTTGATAGCTGAGACTTAGGGGGAATTTGCGAGTGGCGACAAGTTCCAAAAACAGCATTTTGCACATAAATTTAATTGCATTATAAAGCTATTTTAGGGCAAAATCAAGCGATATACCAATCTAAACCCCCATTATCGCTAGGTTTGGTGGTGGGAGTGTGTCAAACACTGGTCATGACATTGAAGTCAAGCAAAAAATACTTAGTGATGCCTATACGCTCATAGAAGCGCATACAAGCCGTGTTGAAAAGATTTTGAGGGGTAAAGAGCGGTATTAAAAAAACGCCGTATACGGCGTTTTAGAGCGTTCTAGAGTGTTTTTTACTTATCCAAGAATGTTACCAATATCCATCATAGCAGGTATGATGTGTGCAACTAGTACCAGTTGCTTGGCATCATCCACGATATAAAATACAGTGTAACGCTTGCCAATCAAAAATTTACGGTATGCTGGTCTATCGGGATAGACAGCAAACATCTTAGGGTGTATCGTCACGCCTTATTTGATGACTTCATCAAATTCATCGGCAACTTGGTAGGCGTATTCAGCGGTGTACCGTTCGGCAATGTCCTGCAAAATCACTTCAAAGTCATTGGCGAAATTGTCGTAATACTCTATTTGGTACATCGTTATACTCTGCGTTTCTCGTCTGCTTGTCTTGCTCGCACACGCTCACACAGCTGCTTGCCAAAGTCGGCAGGCATTGGCTTACCTTTGTAATTTGGCTTGTTGATTTCGTCCCAAATCTCGTCCAACTTGCCATTAACCATGTCGCGATAAATCTGCTCTGCTCTGCGCGCCACAGCAAGGCTACTAGGTGATTTATTGCATTGTAGCACATTATGGGTGTAACTGGTGTTTTGAGTCAGCGAATGGGTCATACAGCGTGTGTATGCACTTCTCGTCAAGCTTAAGTACATCAATGCCGTTATCATACAGTCTATAAACTAAGTCTTGCTGCTCTGCTGATAGCGCAAGCGTGATTGTTTTATCGCCATTTATAATGTGATGGTGGCCTTGCTCATCGTGCATTTGCTCGTTGATAAGCTGTGCTAGTTGGTCAAATCCGTTCATACTAATCCCTATTTTGTGCGTATATTGTAATTATATAGTATAGGCTTTTTAGCCATTTAAAAAAGCCTTAGAACAACACAGACAAGCCGAGCAGAGCGAGCAAGAACGCAAACAGCGTGAAAAAGCCGAACGATTGGCACAGGAGCAACAGGACAAAGAGCGGTTAGAGCTTGCAAAGCGACAATTTGAGCAGATTTTGGCAAGTGATGGACTGATTAACGCTTACATTGCCAACAACATCATTGCAAAGTATTTATCAGGTTTGCAAAAAATACGATATGAGCAAGGGGATTTTAGGGGGTATTTGAGATGGAGCGATACAAGTTTGAGCGGTTGCATGAATTGCAACGGCTTAACTTGAAATTTTTAGATTGACATACAAATACCTTTCATTGTAAATGTGTTATAATTGAAATGTAATTTAATTTAGGGGTATATTATGGATTACACCAATTTCAATATGCGACTTGATAACAATCTGCGTGAACGTGCTTACCCTGTTTTGGAGCAGTACGGACTAACGCCAAGCCAAGCCGTAAGAATGTTTTTTAATCAAATCGCACAAACTGGTAAAGTGCCGTTATCGTTTGATTGGGCGGATAATCAAGTTTTGACCCCCAAAGCGGTAGCACAGTTACGCCAAACCGAACAAGAGTTCGCCAATGGAGAGTTTGAACGCTTTGAAAGCCTAGATGAACTCAATCAGGCAATGGCGGATATTGCTCGTGGCTAAACGCAAATTTGATATGGCAAAATCTTTTAAGCGTGATTTGAGAAAGCATTATTTGGCGTTAGTTGGTGAAGCGTGGACGGAAGTTTCAAACTGCCTTTTGAACGGCTTACCAGTCCCTGAAAAGTACCAAGACCACCCACTCAAAGGCGACAAATCAGGTTTGCGGGATTGTCATATCAAGCCTGATTTGGTTTTAATCTACAAAATCGTTGATGATGTGGTAGAACTGCACTACTTGGATAGCCATAGTGAAATTTTTGGCTAACCGCTAACCTACCGCCCAAGCCCAAAGCCCTTGCTACCTGCTAGGGCTTTTTGTTGTTCTCGTTGTTGAATTTATCGGCTTATCTGCCCAAACAAAGCTTGCGCGTATTTTTGAGTGAACGAGGCGATGATCTCAGCCAAGTTGCCACCAGTGAAAAATCCTGTCTTTTTTGTTGAATGGCGTTTAAAGGCTCTACAATGCGTTTTAAGCATGTTTTTGGTATGGGTGGTGTCTGCTACCATTTTTACTTTTGACAGGTCTTGTAGGCTATCTCATGGCGTTTATTTGCGTATTTTGATTGTTTACCCACCGTTTTTATTGGCAAATACTTCCGCTTTCTTGTTTTTGGTTGCTATGTAGTAAAATTTCTCGTCTTGCTGTATGTTGAATTGGTTCAATACTTTTGGTGGCAGGGGCATTTGGTCTATGGTTGCCTGTATTTGAGCTTGTTCGGCTCTCATGTCTTTTAAACTCTTGTATGTCCATAGGGCGGTCAATTCCATGACTAAGATTATCGCCAACAGTCCGCCAATGGTTATCATCAGCCAATTTTTGAACGCTAAGGCGGTGTTCAATTTCGCCTGTCGGCTAATTGCTGTGTTAGCTTAGGGTCGCCTTGCAGTACTTTGGCATGTTCTCTGTTGCCATGTTTACCTAACAAATAGTTCATGGTTGCCAAACAAGTTCCGTTCCCCTTGTTAGGTAAAAACTTAACAATCACTGGTTATGCTCCAAAAGTTTGTCCAGTTGTTCCCTAATGGTGGCTAATTCTGTGGTTAATCTCAAAAGGTTGATAATATCGCCCCTTGCTTGCTCAGTGTTGGCAATGCGTGCAATTTGGTTAAGATTACCCCCAATTTTAGCCAGTTGCCGAAGTAGTTCAGGGTCTGCTGTTTTAATTGGCTTTTTCTTTGGGGTTTTGGTTTCTAAGCAAGTATTTCTAATCCAAGTTGCAAGCTCTGCCCCTATTTTTTTTGTCCAGTAAAATCTGATGTTCTTGGTCGGTCAATCTGATTTTGACTTCTTTGGTGCGTTTGGGCGATTTCATTGTTAAAAATTCCAATATTGCAAAAGTAATGACAATGCACGCCTATTGTCATATTTTAAAATTTTAGTGTAATGTGCGTGCAATGCGTTACTTTTTTCTTTTGTCTTTTAACTGGGGGTTTGGGGGAATTTCCCCTTACAAGCTTTTAAGTACCTAAAGGGTGCTTAAAGTATGATTTCCCTTTATATCTTTTGTTAATTTTACTATGGCGATCTGTTGAAAAGACAAAAGAAAGAGGATTTTAGTTTAAATTTGAAAATTTTTAATTTTTTAAAAAAAGAAGAATTTCGGTATTGTTTAATTGTATAAATAATATTGTAATATTGTCGGACACCTCAAAGCCTTATGTAGCAATGGATACAGAGCCTAAAAGTGTAGAAGTCTACCACTTCAAATGTAGAACTACATAAAAAGAGATTTACACTATAAAAAAAGTAGTGTTAAAATGAACCAAATTTTATTTTTTAGGGCTAATCATGGAGCGTCTTTTTACTGAAAAAGTAGATAAATCTTTAAGTGTGATAAAACACAACACACTGGTTGAAGCTGGTTATCATTTGTCGCCAGTACCACACAATCTGATGACATTGGCAGTTACTAAGGTCAAAAGGAGTGAAATTGGACTGCCTGACCATGATAAGACAGGTGAAGTGGTCGTAACCGCTGACGAGTATGCCAAAATTCATGGCATAGATATTAGAACTGCTTACAAGGATTTAAAAAAAGCGGTATTGGAGCTTGAAAATGCGTCCATACGGTGTGATGCTTACTATGACTTCAATGCTACTTCACGGCTAGCGCAGGAACAACGAACAGATATAGCCCTAAATTCTGACAGATACCATTCAAATGTGATTATTGGCACTAAGCCAAAGCACGGCAATTATGCTAAAATGAAACTCCATATCAAACTAGTGGATAGAGTAGGTTACAGCGAAGAGGGGTCATTTGTCTATTTTCGATTCAGCGATGATGTGATGTATTTAATTGATAATAGTGAGATTGATTACACAGCTTATCCTTACGATAAAACCATAGACATGAATATTACACCCATGAAGCGAATGTATGAAATGGCTTGTAAGTGGGCAAAAGTTGGTACTTGCAAAAAAAGCGTGGACGATTGGCGGCATTTTTTTGGTTTGGTAGATAAGTATGAAAAAATCGCTGAATTCAAAAGATGGGTTATTGAACCTGCGATTAAGGGGGTAAATAAACAAGGCGAATTTGAATTAACCCTTGAACAACAAAAACTAGGCAAAACAATCACACACTTAATCGTAAAAATCAAAGATAAAAGACCCAATCAAGCACAAATTGAAAGCAAAGATAAAGACCCCAACATCCCAAGCATTTTACATGGTTTGACCGACAAAGAACTTGCTATCGTCCACCAAAAAGTCGCTGACTATATCGTCCATTTGGAGAGTAAGGGCGAATTAGTGAACGATTTTCATAGAAAAAACATTGAGCAAAAAGCCATTGCCGACCGTTGGGGGCTTGATGAACATTATGAGCAGTTGCAAAAAGCCGAAAATGAACGCCTAGCACGCAAGGAGCAAGCGGAGCGTGAAAAACAAGCCAAACTAGCAGAGCAAGCAGAAAAACAACGCCAAGAAGCTGAAAATGCTGAATTCATCGCTTATTTTGAGAGGTTACCCCAAGATGAACAAACTCGGATTATTGATGAAGTTCAAAAATTGATTAACCCTGTTATGCAGTCAATTTTTGATAAAGATACGGTAGGTAACACCGCCTACAAAAATCCGATGGTAAGACATTATTTTAGGCAAGTTATGGGGGTGTAGTAGGCTTGATTACCTTAAATTTCTCTCATATAATTATTCCTTTAATTCAAGAAAAGGAAGATTGATGCGCGAATTATCTTTAAGTGAGATTGGTATGGTAAGTGGTGGAGCAGGAGCTGTTGTTGAAGGTGCAGTAATGGGTACAGGTGTTGGTGTAGTTGCTAGGGGGGCAAATATTGCTGTAACAGGAGCAAAAAAAAAATCATGTCTGACATCTCCACAAATTCTGTGAGAGCAGCAATGGGTACTGGTGCTGTAGCAGGTAGTATTAATGGTTTTACCCAAATGGCTGTAAAAATATCTCAAGACAAAGCTGGCACAAACTACCAATAAATCCAATTCAAATCGGATAAAAATATAATGAATCAAATGGTTTTTATTTTAATTTCAGCTGTTGTATTTGGCTTGATTTTTTATACCACCTGCACATCCATAGAAAAAATGTTTAATTTTGAAAACCACAATTTTAGAGCTTATATGTGTTTAGTATGTATGGGGTGTATTGTGGCTTCATTTTATCTTTATGAAAATGGTTGGCATTGGTTTATGTTATTTTCTAAATAATACAGATATGAGTAAGAATTTCAATAAGAATGTTTGCTAGGGTCTATTGAGGGCTTACGCCTACCCCCTAGTATTAAGCGAAAAGCCCGCCTTATGGTGGGTTTTTCTTTATCTGCAATATGATAAATCAAAAATTTTAGCAAATACAAAACTTGTAGGGGTAACTAGAAAATCAACGCCCAAAATCCCAATTTTTATCCCCTTATCTAGGGCTTTTGTTATTCTGTGTTGTCAAATTGCCTTTATTTGAATATAATGATAAAAATTTTTATAAAATGTTTTAATTTAATTTAATAGGGATGTATTATATGCACATAGATCTTGGTATGTCATCTCAAGATTTTAGGTAGCAAGTGCTATACCAAGCACCCAAAGTATTCAAGGGCGCAGTCAAAGATTTGAATATTACTTGGAAGCAAATCAACGAATTATATCAGCGAGCCAATCCCACAGATGAGCTTTTTCGCCTTAGAAAGGGTGAAATCGTACCCATTTCTGAGTATGTAGAAAGCTTTGATGACATGGGGCGTACTCGCTATCGTTTTATTAAATCTGCCATTTATCATCATATGAAGCATGGTGCAACCATTGTTTATAATCGCATTAACAATGAACCTTTTGTAGACGGTTTGGCAAAACAAATTTCCCATTTTGTACAAGCGCCAACCGTTGTAAGTGGCTACTTGGCGTTTGGTAGTGATGCTTCTTTTAAAAGCCATTGGGATACTCGCGATGTGTTTGCAGTGCAACTGATGGGCAAAAAACACTGGGCGTTATACAAACCCAATTTTGAAAGCCCGTTATATATGCAACAGTCCAAAGATGTGGATGTACCAGAGCCAACTATACCTGATATGGAGATTGTATTGGAAGCTGGTGATGTGCTATATATCCCACGTGGGTGGTGGCACAATCCTGTTCCAATGGGTTGCAAGACATTCCATTTAGCGATAGGAACATTTGCCCCAACAGGCTATGACTATATGCAGTGGCTAGTCAAGCAAACACCAAACATCCTACCCTTAAGATACAATTTGTCTGACTGGGAAAGTGACAAAGATAATATTATACAAGCTTGCAATGAATTGTCTGCCATCATGACAGACCCAGTGATTTATGATAAATTCATGCAAGAACATATGGCGAACTATCGCAGCGACAGTGCTTTTAATATGCAGTTGTTTGGTAATGCCAATGCTGACGCAAATGACATTCCTGATGATGCGTTAATTATCTCTAACATTGTAGATGGTAGAACACTTGAAAAAGGCTATGTCATTGCCAATGGCTTAAAGATTAATATCAATGACGATAGTCAATATTTACTTAAGCAAATTATGCAATATGAGCCAATTAGTTTGTGCAATCTTTTGCAGGTAACCGATAACAGTATATCCAATGATGTTAGGTTGGCAATAGCCAAAATGGCTGAGTTGGATATTATTGAATTGGTACTTTAAGTTGTTTTTTATTCACAGGAGTTTATTATGTTTGAACTAAGCATTGAACAAATTAAGATGGTCTCTGGTGGTGGGTCGGATAGTTCAGGGAACAATTATGGGGATAGTGGTAGCAATAAAACAAATAGCAACTTTTCTTGGGGTCAGGGTATAGGAGGGGCAGTTGGAACTATTGCTGGAGCTTATACTGGACCAGCTGCACCTTGGGCGTCTCCAGCTTTGGGTTTGGTAGGGTCTTATGTGGGGCATAAAATAGTAAATATTGACTATCATCAGTTAGGTGAAAATTATAAAAATTCTGTAGATAGGCAGTTGCAAAATGGGCTATTTCATAATGACTAATCATTTAATATTTTGGTATAAAAAACCATAGCTGTGGTCATAATTTTTTAATTCAGGAAATGCTATGAATTTCAGAAATTATTCTTTTAAAAATATTTTTATATCAGCTATTATTTCTTGTATTTGTATGTATGTGATTTATTGTATATTTTTGCAAAATATAAGCATACCTATATTCATTAATTTTTTTGCACAGTATTTATTGTTTTGCATCTTGATTTTATCTTTAAATAAAATTAGTTATTTTAAAAAATAAAGTAAATTAATATTATTAATTTAATACTTAATTTACCTTTGTTAATAGGAGCAACTTTATGTTTGAATTAAGCATTGAACAAATCAAGATGGTATCTGGTGGTGCAACAGATCAGTCTGGGAATAATTATGGGGATAGCGGTAATCAGTCTTTGGGATTACCAAAAACAGATTTATCAAAACCGCCTGGTTGGGGCGCTCTAATAGGAGGTATTGCTGGACAAAGGCTTGGTGGAACAAAAGGTATGGAAGTTGGTACAGTTATTGGACATTCTGTAGAAAATTTTGATTGGAAATGGTATCGTAAATATAGAAAAATTGCTGAACCTTACGAATTAGAGTATTCTGGAGGACTACCTTAAATGAAAAAATTATTAAAAAATATTGTTAGTGATTGCGGATGGGTTTCATTCACAGTAGGCTTCTTGATATATATGTTTATTAAATATTTATTTGATTTATCAAATACAAGTTCATGGTTATTGTTTATATTTATAATGATTATTTCTTCTAAGATATCAAAAAAATGATTAAGACTAAGTCGCAATCTCGCTAATTTTTTTAGAATATTTTAAATTAAGCATAAATCAAGAAATTAAAATCGGCAGCTATCACACGGATTAATATTATAGACAAAAAGATGACAATTATTACTTTAGAAATGTCAGATTTAAATTCTTTTATTTTATCTGTATTGATAACAGAATATGGTAATGGTTGTGGCTCCGCAATAGCGAAACCAAAAATTTTAAGTTATTGGTGCAGCAACAGGCACTGCTATAGCGATGCGACTTGGGCTTGGCCCAGTAGGCACAGCAGTTTTAGCGATTGGCGGAACATACATAGGCAATGATATAGAGAATAGCCCTATTATCAAAGAAGCCATGCAAATGTACCAAAAAACCCAAGAAGTAAATCGTCAGATGGGAATAATTTTACCATAATTAAAAAAAGAGTTTTATATGCAGATAAAAAGTTATGGCTTAAGGCTAATTATTGGTATAGTAGGTCCAGGTGTGACTATTTTGATTTTGCAAAAAATTACCAATTTTGACTCTTATTTGTATTGGTTTATATATGGGATAATGGTTGGTATGGGTATAATGTATATCAGAGAACGCACAAATTGACCAGTAGGTAAATACATGTATGAACACTATGAAGCTATCATGATAATAATATCTATCACTGGCTGTATAAAAAAATATGATAATCAAGACAAATCAGACAATAACTACAGTGATTGATTACTTATGTCTAGTCTATTCCGCCCTGAAGCCCTATCCGCCCAAAAAATAGATTGGGCGGGTAAGGTTGTGATAGTAACGCCGATTAGCTTTGCTTTTTTGACGTTTTGTGCGTTTATGGCAGGGCTTGTACTAATGATATTTTTGGTATGGGGCGAGTACACCAAACGCAGCACAGTCAAAGGTCAGCTGATTCCTGACAAAGGATTGGTGCAAGTCTATACCACAACAGCAGGAGTTATTATAGAAAAATATGTATCAGAAGGTCAGGCGGTTAAGGCAGGAGATATGCTATATAAAATCTCTACTACTCGTCATACCGATGCAGGTAATGTACAAAGTATTATAGATAAAGAGCTCACCTTTAAAAGACAGCTGATAGAACATGAAATCACTCGCACCAAGCAAGCTCAAGCTGCCGAAAAAAGAAATATTGCAAATACTATAGAGCGTCTACAAGTAGACATGGATAAACTACAAGCTCAAATAGAGCTACAAACCCATCAAGTTGCCATTGCCAAAGAGACTTTAACACGATATGAATTTGCTATGCAAAGTGAGGCTGTATCTAAGCAAGAACTAGAATCACAAACAATGGCATACAATACACAGTTAAATAGTCTGACCGCCCTTGAGCGAGAAAAGGAGATGATTGCTAAGCAAATCAAAGAGCAAACCATCGCCTTATCCCGTCTAGAACATGAACATAGAACAACACTTCTACAATATGAACGCACATTGTCTGACAACAAAAGCGATAGCATCCAAAACCAAGCCAACGATACTTTGATTATCAAAGCCCAAGTAGATGGTGTGGCAAGTGTCGCTCATGCCGATGTGGGGCAATTTGTGGATAGTAGTCAGTCACTTGTAAGCATCCTACCTAATGACAGCTATTTGATTGCAGTGATGTATGTACCGAGTCGTGCTATTGGTTTTGTTAAGACGGATGATGAAGTATTGCTTCGCTATGTAGCGTATCCTTATCAGAAATTTGGACATGCCAAGGGGCGTATTATCTCTGTTGCCAAAACTGCTCATGCAGGACAAAATTTACCCACCATTGGCACAGTATCAGCCACTGAACAAATCGCCAATGAACCGATGTATGTCATCAAAGCATATTTAGATAAGCAAACCATAACAGCCTACGGCAAAGAACTACCCCTAGCAGTTGGCATGACCTTGGAGGGTGATGTCATGCATGAAACACGCAAATTATATGAATGGGTGCTTGAACCGCTATATAGTCTCACAGGTAAAATTTAAATCAATCAATTTGTCATAGGTGCAATTGCACCTTTTTTTGTTGTCAAAGTTTTTATGGACAATCTTAACCATGGATTTTTTAAAACGCATTAATTTTGGTTTATCAGCCAAACTGCCCGTTATTTTACAAACCGAATCTGCTGAATGTGGTCTAGCCTGTCTTGCTATGATAGCTCATTATCATGGGTATCTTACTGATTTATGGAGTTTGCGCCAAAAATATCCTATTTCTCAAAAAGGTGCAACTTTGCACACGCTTATTAAGATTGCTGGGCAAATGAAGCTTAGCACGCGCCCTTTAAGGCTGAAACTGAATGAGCTTAATCAGCTGCGTACGCCGTGTATTCTGCATTGGGATATGAATCACTTTGTGGTATTAAAATCTGTATCCAAAACTAAAATTACCATCTTAGACCCAAGTGCTGGACAAAGACTAATGACACTTCAAGAGGCATCAGATCATTTTACAGGAATAGCCCTAGAGGTATGGGCGGATAGTGATTTTGAGAAAAAAGAAGATAAGGCCAATATTCGTTTATCCAAACTGATTGGTGAGATAAAAGGACTTTACAAATCCTTAGGTCAGATATTGATTTTAGCATTAGTATTAGAAGTATTTGCACTAACCAGCCCATTTTTTATGCAGTGGGTGATTGATCATGCCATTGTGTCGGCTGACAAGGATTTATTAACCACGCTTGTTATCGGTTTTGGTATATTAATGCTCTTAACACAACTGACAAGCTTGCTTCAGTCATGGATAAGTATGTATATTTCTACTACACTCAACATCCAATGGAAAGCTAACGTTTTTCATCATTTAACACATCTGCCCAGCCAGTTTTTTCAAAAAAGGCATTTGGGCGATATTATTTCTCGCTTTGGAGCAATTGATAGCATTCAGTCTACGCTGACCACAACTTTTTTAACCGTTGTCTTAGATAGTGTGATGACAGTATTTACACTTGTATTAATGTTCTTTTATAGCCCAACTCTGGCATGGATTGCAGTAGGTGCAATGATAATCTATGGACTCCTGCGCTTTCTCTGGTATACACCCCTAAAGCAAGCTACCGAAGAGCAAATTATACATGCAGCTAAGCAGAGTACGCATTTTATGGAGACTATGCGCGGTATTCGTGCTATTAAACGTTTTAATAAGGAAGATATAAGAAAGAGTACATGGCTTACCTTATTTGTTAATACCATCAATGCAGGACTTTATACCCAAAAATTAGGGCTTATGTTTGGATTTATTAATGGTATCATCTTTGGTTTTGAAAATCTCATTATTATTTATTTAGGTGCAAACTTAGTCATTGATGGTACTTTTACAGTTGGTATTTTAATGGCATTTATCGCCTATAAAAACCAGTTTGGTGGACGAGTGAGCAATCTAATAGATAAATTTATTGAAGTAAAAATGTTAAACTTGCATGGTGAAAGGTTAGCAGATATTGTTTTAGAAAAAACAGAAAAAAATGACTATCTATCCCCAATAGAGCCAAAAGGTAAACTGGTGTATGATATACAAGTAAACAATCTATCCTTTGCTTATAATGATGACGAACCCTACATTATTGACAATTTAAGTTTTCACATCAAAGATAAAGAATCGGTAGCCATCGTTGGGGCAACAGGTTGTGGAAAGAGTACACTGATGAGCTTACTTATGGGTGAACTCACGCCAAAATCAGGTGACATTAAAATTGCAGGAAAAATCCATCACAGTATGGCAGAATTAAATGCTCGTGATATTATTGCTAGTGTTAATCAAGATGACACGCTATTTGCCGGTTCTTTAATTGAAAATATTAGCTTTTTTGATGATAAGATAGACAATGAATGGGTGGAACAATGTGCCATTATGGCAGGCATTCATGATGAAATCATGGCAATGCCTATGGGCTATCAGACGCTTGTCGGTGATATGGGTAATGTGCTATCAGGAGGTCAAAAACAAAGAATTTTTATTGCTCGTGCCCTATATCGTAGACCAAAAATTTTATTTTTAGATGAAGCAACAAGTCATTTGGATGTTAAAAAAGAGTATCAGATTAATGAAATGATTAAATCACTAGGTATCACACGAGTAATGATAGCACACAGGCCTGAAACGATTAAGAGCACTGATTGGGTACTGAACCTTGGTTAATAAATTATTCAATATATACTAATTACCAATTCTAACATAAAGTTATAAAAATTTAATTAATAACATATGTTGACAGGTACTATTTAATGTACTAAGATTTTACTATGAAATATAAAAAGTTACCCATTGCCTTGGCTTGTAATGGCAACGTTTCTATATTAAATAAAGGAATATATTATGCGTGAATTATTATTAGATGAAGTTAGATCAATAAGTGGCGGCAGTCGTTGGTCAGTCAATGGCATAGGCGCAATTAATCCTAATAGATTGTCATATGGTAGTTTTAATATTGGTTATAATGTTAACAACCAAGGGATTAGTGCATCAGCAAATATAAATGTAGCTCGTATTGATGGGAAAACTCATTGGGGAGATAGAGGGATTATGGTTGGAGTTACTAAAAAATGGTAAAGACAATAGGTTTAGCATGGATATTTATTTGTTTAGCAATAGTGGGATGTTCTACCAATCCTGTTCAAAAAAACAATGTAGATCGTTATGAATTGTATAACCCTAATTGTGCACGTTTTGCACAACATATACCCATACCCGATCGGTTAAATAGTGCAGACTATCAAGAAAGAATGGATATCTCCAATTTATGCAAAAATAGTAGCGCAGCTCAATAATAGCAAATCCGAGCACTTTAACAACTTGAATAAGCCTAACTAAGCGATGATGAAGATTGTTTGTGACTAAACGCAATTGATATAACAAAATCACTTAAATGGTTTAATAACCTACCGCCCAAACCCAAAACTCTTGCCCATGTCTAGGATTTTTTGTTGGTTTGCAATAAGCTCATTAGCTTGCTGTTCTCGCTGTTTAATTTGGCGTTCTGTGTCGTCAATCTGTCTATTAGCCTCTGCAATTGCTTGTTCTGATTGGTCAAAGAGTGATTGATGTGGTTAATTTCTGTATCTGCTCGCTCTGTTTGGTGTTTGTCTCGGTAAGCTCGTTTAATTGCTGTTCTAGCTTGGCCAGCAAATTGTTGTAGTCGTTCATAAAGCTGTTGTGCATTGGTGAAAAAATCCTGTCTTTTTTGTTGAATGGCGTTTAAAGGCTCTACAATGCGTTTTAAGCATGTTTTTGGTATGGGTGGTGTCTGCTACCATTTTTACTTTTGACAGGTCTTGTAGGCTATCTCATGGCGTTTATCACATAGAAAAATCAAAATCATCACGATTCAAATGAGTTTTTGTTTTGTCTGATTGCAATCTTTGCGTCGGATTTTGATCATGCCCTGTGCTTATCATCTCATTAATCGCACGCTCTGCTTGTGCTTTTTCACGCTCTGCATTAATAATCCAAATTGGTTTTATGCAGGTGCTACATAATGGCGCATATTTCTTTGAAGAACTTTTTTGTTATTGTGGATGATTTTGCTCAGTTTATGGAATTAACCAAACCTGAAAAAGCTTCAATTATAAAATAATCACCCAAAAGTCAATTAGCGACAAACTGAGATAAAATACGATAATTTACGATAAAATAAGGTAAAATACGATAAGTTGCGACATTTTATGGAAAATAACGATGAAATTACCCAAGCCACCCACTTTATCAGAACTAGAAGCGAGTGATATTTCGTCTGTGCTTTTGAGATATTTGTCAGAACACCCACCAACAGATGCCAAGGGGCGTTATTTGTCATGGGAGCAGTTTCGCTATCGTCACCCAACTGACAGCAAACGGCGCTGGCTTGCTCAAAAACTCAACCGTCACGCCATTATGCAGTCGATGTGTATTGGCGATTATCGATTCTCGTATTGCTTACCACAAAGCTTGCAAGCCAAGCTATATTACATTGAGCATCACTATCACCAATGGCAATGGTCTATTGATGCCGAAGAGTTACTCTTTGAAGAGCCGATTACCAGCGCTCAGCTTGAGGGTGCATCTACCACACGCAAGGTTGCCAAAGAGTTACTCGGCAGTCGCCGTGCACCTATGAATAAAAGCGATGTGATGATTGTCAATAATTATCACTTGATGCAAGCGGTGAAACAACGAATAAATCAACCGCTTGACATCACTATGATTTTGCAATTGCATCAAATCGCCACAAAGGGTGCAATTGACAATGATGCGATTTCGGGTGAATTTCGCCAAGATGATGAGATTGTCATTGCTGATTATGATGGACAAATTGTTCACCAACCCCCCACATGGCAGACGCTACCCGTATTGATGCAGGCGTATTGCGATTTTGCTAATGCCGATCATCAAGGGGGTGACTTTATCCATCCGATTGTCAAAGCGATTATTCTGCATTTTCTACTCGGCTTTATTCATCCTTTTGGTGATGGCAATGGTAGAACTGCCCGAGCTTTGTTTTATTGGTCACTACAAAAATCAGGCTATACGCATTTTGATTATATCTCCATCAGTCGCTTATTGCACAAAGCACCCAAACAGTATGCGCAAAGCTATATTGATGTAGAAACTGATGAATTGGATATGACTTATTTTATTGCTTATCAGCTCACTATCATTGATCGCGCCATTAACGATTTACAGGCATTGCTATCGATTGACCAAGCGCCACAATCTATGCCAAAATCCGTACCTGCAAATCCGGCTGTTGATTATAGCAATCTTAGCATCCATCAGTATCAGCTACTCAAAAATACACCAGCTGATCAAGTTTTGACCGCCAAAGAAGTGTCTAATGAGCTTGGCATCTCAGATAGTACCGCTCGTAAGCTACTCAATGAACTTGAGGGTATGGGATTGGCAACCACTGTGCGTAATGGTCGTGGTAAGGGGTATTTGTTGGCGAGGTAGGATTGATGTGATAAACTCCACACCTAGACGTACGATTTAGCATAGCAGGGAGGTGTAGATCTTGACATACTCCCACCACCAAACCCAGCGGTAGGCATGAGAATCTTTGCGACC
>ERZ1023451.139-NODE-139-length-17112-cov-544.464677_pt1 | contig 17112 bp, 17 predicted proteins | sample MGYA00380524_ERZ1023451 | MGnify/ENA primary metagenome ERZ1023451 (study PRJEB33173, sample SAMEA4830330) | metagenome | study: EMG produced TPA metagenomics assembly of the PRJEB25223 data set...
AAAGACAAAGATAAAGATAAAGAGGCATCACAAGATAAGCAATCAAAAGATCAAACTAAGTCATCGGATAAAGATAATCACAAAAAGCCTACATCAACAGATAAAGATCAAAAAGCTAATGACAAACACCAATCATAATTGAATTGCTTACTTGTTATAGATGAAAGGTACAGCGTTTTAAACCTTATTTTAAGGGTATGTATTAATTAAAATGTGGTCATGATTGAAACAGAACGTAAAAATAGACAACGTAATTAATAAAGGAGAGAAACGGCATGCATGAACAAGATTTTAGAATTTTAGAGGGTCAAGATATTACTTTGCCAGAATTAGGTAGAGAATTAGAAAATATTACAGGACGCACGATTGCTGATTCTACTGGCGAAATTAAGCGTGTAATTGCACATTTACCAAACTTTGAGTCCGATACAGATACTTTTGTTGCTACATATCGTTTAAACCATCAACAAGATTTTATAGATGCAACTTTTACTGCGCTGAAATCAGATAGAGCACGTTTAAAAGAAGTGCCAGTTCATGTTGAACTTATAAGCTATATTTCTAAATCAAAATAAACTGCTATCTAAAACGCAAAGTTGATCAAAATATCGATTTTGTGTTTTTTATTGAGAAATTATATAGGAGTGTCAATCGATGATTTATTGTGAAACAGAGCGTTTAATATTAAGAGACTGGCATGAAGATGATCTGTTACCTTTTCAAAAAATGAATGCGAATTATGACGTACGTAAATATTTTCCAAGTTTATTGAGTTATCGTCGTTCAGAATTAGATATGAGAACTATGGATGCGGTTATTAAAGATTATGGCATTGGATTATTTGCTGTAGAAGATAAAGAGTCCCATCAATGGATAGGCTTTATAGGTTTGAATTATATTCCAGAAACAAGCGATTATCCATTTAAAGAATTACCGCTTTATGAAATAGGTTGGCGCTTGTTGCCAGAATTTTGGAGAAAAGGATTAGCAACTGAAGGCGCAAAGGCAGCGTTGAAGTTAGCAGAACAACATCAAATATACGATGTCTATAGTTTTACAGCAGAAGCAAATAAAGCTTCACAACGTGTAATGGAAAAAATTGGCATGACAGTGTATGATCATTTCGAATTACCCAATCTAAGTAAGTATCATTTATTAAAAAGGCAAGTGCGCTATTACATTAATCTTCGAAAGTGAAAAATTTATACATAAGCGTAACAAACACCCCTAACATTGTTTAGCTGATGATAACAATATTAGGGGTGTTTGTTTATTTTTTAACCTTAGAATGATTAATCGTATGAACGAGTACCTAGAGGTTTGAAATTTAATATTGATTCTATTAATGATTCCTTAGTGTCGCATAACGGTGCAAGTGCACGATACTTTGGATCAATAAAACCTTCCTCAATCATATGGTCAATCATTGTTTGTAATGGATTGAAAAAGCCATTAATATTATAAATGGCAATAGGCTTTTCATGGATACCTATTTGAGCCCAACTATACATTTCGAAAAATTCTTCTAGTGAACCTGCGCCACCAGGAGCCATGACAAATGCATCTGCAAGTTCTGCCATTTTATTTTTACGTTCATGCATAGAATCAACTAAAATTAATTCAGTTAAACGTTGGCTTGTGATTTCATGTTCATCTAACATTTTAGGCATGACGCCAATAGCTTTGCCACCATGATCTAATACACCATCTTGAATGGCACCCATAATACCAATTGACCCTGCACCAAATACTAATTCATAACCTTGTTCAGCAAAATATTTACCTAAATCGTATGCTTTTTGTACATATGAAGGGTCATGACCTTTGCTTGCACCACAATAAACTGCGATTCGCTTCATATTAATCCAGCTCCTTAATTCGTTGAATGACTCTTAATAGTGATTGTTCAAACACTTTTTGATCTTGCTTTGTAAAAGGTGGGGGACCTTTGTGGCGACCACCTTGTTTTCTAATTTGTGCATTCATATATCGTTTATCTAATAGTTGTTGAATATTTTTGGAATTGTATATCTTCCCATTATGATGCATGACAATTAAGACTTTGTCGACTAATAAACTTGCGAGTCCATAATCTTGAGTGATTACGATATCATCTTTCGTTGATAATTGAACAATTTTGTAATCAACTGCATCTGGTCCATCATCAACATATAATGTTGATACATGTGGGGGATATAATTGGTTCGAAAAATGGCTGAAGCTCCGAATAATTGTCACAAAAATGCCTGTCTCAGTTGTTAAATCTATAATAGAATCAACAACAGGACAAGCATCTCCATCAATAATAATATGTGTCACAATTATGCCTCTGTATTGTTTTCTTTATTTTGTTGAGAGGCGCTTTTGGCAACATAATCTTTATATTTTTTAAATGACTTGATGCGTGCTTTATCAGCTTCTTGTTGGCGTTTTTGTTCTTCTTTGTGTCGTTTTTCAATATTTTTTTGTAACTTTTTATTCATTTTAGCGATTTCTTTGCGATTTTTTTCAGCTAGTTTATCGCCTTTTTTCTCAGTTTTCTCATCTAATTTATTAGGTGTTAAGCCTGCTTTTTCTTCGTATTTTTGTGACTTTTTCATATCTTTAATACGTTGTATTTCATTCTTTTCGCGGGCTTTTTGCTCTTCTTTATGACGCTTTTCGATATTTTTTTGAAGTATTTTATTCATTTTATCAGCGTCTTTACGATTTTGTTTAGCTAATTTTTCGCCTTTTTTCTCAATATAGGCAGGATCATGTTCTCTAGCAAACTTTTTAAGTTCACGCTTATTTTCAAAATCTTGCTTTTTATCGCTGACATATTCTTTAACATCACTCGCTGTGTTACTGATTGCTGCAGATGTTTTTGAAGCAACTTTACTTGTAGCATCTGTAACTTTTTGTACGTCCGGATGTTGTTTGATACGTTTACGTTCAACAATTAACGGTACCAATACAATTGGTAATACATTAATCATAAATTTGATGACTTTTTTCTTATCCATAGATCTTGCCTCCATAATTACTTTATTAATTTTACATACCCTATGATACATCAATATAAACGATGAGAGTAGTGAATCACTTATAAGTATTTCAGATGTTTTTAAAAGAAGACAATAAAAACTGCCAATCAAGTGGTTCCTTAATTGACAGTCTATATTTTAAAAGAAAATTAAATACCTTTACCAATGCCAAATCCGAAGTAAAGTATAGCAATAAAGATTACTAATACAATTCTGTAAATGGCAAATGGAATTAATTTGATTTTGTTAATTAGATGCAAGAATGTTTTGATTGCAATTAGTCCAACAGTAAATGCAGCTAAAAAGCCTAAAATATAAAAAGGTATATCAGCAATCTGAATATCTTGATAATGTTTTAATAAAGATAAACCACTAGCTGCTAACATAATTGGAACAGCCATAATAAATGTGAAGTCCGATGCTGCTTTATGATTTAATTTCATTAATACACCAGTTGAAATTGTTGAGCCTGAACGGCTGAAACCAGGCCACATAGCTACTGCTTGAGAGATACCAATTACAAACGCTTGGAAATAATTGATTTGATCCACTGTTTGTGGGTTTTTAACTTTAACTGAATACTTATCAGCGATAATCATATAGATAGCACCTACGAATAAGCCAATCATAACAGTTGGCACACTAAATAAATGTTCTTCGATGAAATCATCAAATAGTAAGCCTAAAATACCTGCTGGAACCATACCCACTAATACATGTAATAAATTTAAACGTCTTGGCTTTGAACGTCTTTGTTGATTGTTTTCTCCTTCAACATGTTTGTGTTTACCAATATGTAAAATCTCTAAGAAGCGTTCGCGGAACACCCATGCTGCTGCAAAGACGGATCCTAATTGGATGACGATTTTAAATGTAAATGCTGATTGAGAACCTAAAAATTCGGATGATTTTAACCACATATCATCAACTAGAATCATATGTCCAGTAGAGGAAACAGGTGCAAATTCTGTTAATCCTTCGACGACCCCTAAGATAATACCTTTTATTAATTCAATGATAAACATAATGTACCCACTTTCATTACTCAATTTAATTTATTTAAATATCAAAATTACCATATCATGATAGCATATTCATTTAAAGACATGCTAGTTATAGTTATAATACTAGACTAAAGATGTATATATTCATTTTCTTTTACATGTAAAACTACAATATTTTATTGAGCTATTTAATTTGATTTTAAGGAAAACCTTTTATAATAGGTTTAGGTGATATAATTGTGAAAAAATTAACAACAATACTGTTTCAATATAAAATTTTTCCGGTACTCATGTTCTTGGTCAGTACTGGTCTCGGCATACTCGTTATAACGCAAAATATTTTAATAGCAGATTTTTTAGCTAAAATTATAAGACATCAATTTCAAGGTTTATGGATTGTATTATTTATTTTATTAGGTGTTTTACTTTTAAGAGCAACTGTGCAATTTCTAAATCAATGGTTAGGTGATACATTAGCATTTAAAGTTAAGCATATGCTTAGACAACGGGTTATTTATAAAAATAATGGTCATCCAATCGGTGAACAAATGACTATACTCACAGAAAACATTGATGGTCTAGCACCTTTTTATAAGAGTTATTTGCCTCAAGTGTTCAAATCAATGATGGTTCCGCTCATCATAATCATTGCAATGTTTTTCATCCATTTCAATACCGCATTAATTATGTTAATAACTGCACCATTTATTCCTTTGTTTTACATTATTTTCGGTTTGAAAACGCGAGATGAGTCAAAAGATCAAATGACTTATTTGAATCAATTTAGTCAACGGTTTTTAAATATTGCTAAAGGTTTAGTGACGTTAAAGCTATTTAATCGTACAGAGCAAACAGAGAAGCATATTTACGACGATAGTACTCAGTTTAGAACTTTAACAATGCGCATTTTACGCAGTGCTTTTTTATCGGGATTAATGCTCGAATTTATAAGTATGTTAGGTATTGGATTGGTTGCATTGGAAGCAACGCTAAGCTTAGTAGTATTTCATAATATTGATTTTAAAACTGCAGCAATTGCGATTATTTTAGCACCTGAATTTTATAATGCAATTAAGGACTTAGGACAAGCGTTCCATACTGGAAAACAAAGTGAAGGTGCCAGTGACGTTGTGTTTGAGTTTTTAGAACAACCGAACAATAATAATGAATTTCTATTAAAGTATGAGGAAAATCAAAAGCCATTTATTCAGCTAACAGACATATCATTTCGATATGATGATTCTGATAGATTGGTATTAAATGATTTGAATTTGGAAATATTTAAAGGTGATCAAATTGCACTTGTAGGTCCAAGCGGGGCAGGTAAATCCACTTTGACACATCTTATTGCAGGTGTTTATCAGCCAACAATAGGTACTATAAGTACAAACCAGCGTGATTTAAATATAGGAATACTTAGCCAACAGCCATATATTTTCAGTGCTTCTATAAAAGAGAATATTACGATGTTTAAAGATATAGAAAATAATACTGTTGAAGAAGTGCTAGACGAAGTAGGTTTATTAGACAAAGTTCAATCATTCACAAAAGGCATTAATACAATAATAGGTGAAGGAGGCGAAATGTTATCTGGTGGACAGATGAGACGCATAGAACTTTGCCGTCTTTTAGTTATGAAGCCAGATCTCGTTATATTTGATGAGCCTGCAACTGGTTTAGATATTCAAACAGAACACATGATTCAGAACGTTCTGTTTCAACATTTTAAAAGTACAACGATGATTGTCATTGCACATAGAGATAATACAATTCGCCATTTACAACGACGTTTGTATATAGAAAAAGGAAGACTGATTGCTGATGATCGCAATATTTCAGTAAATATAACAGAAAATGGTGATGACTTATGAAAACACGACTAAAATTTCAAGTAGATAAGGATTTATTGTTAGCTATAGTTGTTGGTGTTTGTGGAAGTTTAGTTGCGCTCGCCATGTTTTTCTTAAGTGGTTATATGGTGACACAAAGTGCACTTGGTGCGCCACTATACGCTCTGATGATTTTAGTCGTAACAGTAAAATTGTTTGGGTTTTTAAGAGCTATTACTCGATACGTAGAGCGCCTTATTTCTCATAAAGCTACATTTACAATGCTACGTGATATTCGGGTACAGTTTTTCGGTAAATTAGTAAATGTCATTCCTAATGTTTACCGTAAACTGAGTTCTAGTGATTTAATTTCACGTATGATTAGTCGTGTTGAGGCATTACAAAATATTTATTTACGTGTTTATTATCCACCAGTCGTCATCGGTTTGACAGCGCTAGTTACAGTAATAGTATTGGCGTTCATTTCAATCGGCCATGCGCTATTGATTATGGTTAGCATGTTGTTTACTTTACTCATCGTTCCTTGGTTAAGCTCAAAAAAAGCACGTACTTTAAAGAAACATGCAGCTAATGAACAGGCTCGATTTTTAAATCATTTTTATGATTATAAAGCTGGTATGGATGAACTACGTCGATTTAATCAAATTAATCATTATCGAGATAATTTGATGGCTAAATTAAATCATTTTGATAAATTACAACTTAAAGAGCAACGCTTTTTAACGATTTATGATTTTATATTAAATATTATTGCTATGCTTTCGATTTTTGGAAGTTTAGTTCTAGGATTAATTCAAATTAATGAAGGCCAACTAAATATTATTTATATGACGAGTATCGTTTTAATGGTCTTAACTTTATTTGAACAAGCTGTACCAATGACAAATGTCGCGTATTATAAAGCGGATACTGACCAAGCATTGCACGATATTAATGAAGTGATATCTGTACCTTCTACTAATGGAAAAAACCGCCTTACTGATAAGTATGACGCAACGAACATTTATGAAGTTAAGGACGCTAGTTTTAAGTATTGGAACCAGCAAACGTATGTGTTATCGGATATTAATTTTAATGTTAATAGAGGCGAAAAGATTGCGATTGTGGGTCCTTCTGGTTCAGGGAAAAGTACATTACTACAAATTATGGCAGGGTTATATCAATTAGATAGTGGCTCTATTCGTTTCGAAAATATGGATATGTTTGAAATAGATGACAAAGATAAGTTTGAATCGTTGAATGTCTTGCTACAATCTCAACAATTATTTGATGGTACAATACGTCAAAATTTATTTACCGATGAAAAAGATGAAGCGGTGCAAGCAATATTTAAGCAATTAGATTTAGAACATTTGGCACTAGAACGTCAAATTGACTTAGATGGTCATACATTATCTGGCGGAGAAATTCAGCGTTTAGCGATTGCGAGGATGTTATTAAAAGATACTGCATCAACATGGATTTTAGATGAACCAACAACGGCATTAGATAAACAAAATAGTTTAAAAGTTATGGATTTAATTGAAGCACATGCAGAAACATTAATTGTTGCTACACACGATTTAACTTTATTGTCACGTTTTGAGACCATCATTGTGATGATAAATGGTAAAATAGTTGAAAAGGGAAACTATCAACAATTACTCGCTAATCAAGGTGCTTTATGGAATATGATTCAATATAATGCATAAAAAAACTGCTTGATAGGCTAAGAAACCTTTCAAGCAGTTTTTTAACTAACAAGCTTACGCGTGCTAATTGTTTTTCTATTCTTAATAAATTCTAAACATTACTTTAATTGTCATGACAAAAGTTAATTATTTTTCCTTTGTTTCATCAAATGCATGAATGACTTTACCTAATAAGCGATTAAGTTCTTTAACTTCATCTTGAGATAAAGAAGAAGCTGAAGCGACTTTGTCAGATGCATTACTTAATTCTGGTCTAATAGTTTCACTTTTGTCAGTCAAGTGAATAAATACTTCACGTTGATCGACTTCGGAACGTTCACGCTTAATTAAGTCTACTTGTTCCATTCGTTTTAATAATGGTGATACTGTACCAGTATCGAGTGCTAATTCAGTTACGACTTTCTTGACGTTTACAGGAGATTCATCCCATAAAATAGTTAAGACAAGAAATTGTGGGTATGTTAGATTGTACTTCTTAAAAACTTTGTTAGAGTAGTAGCGATTAACTTGTCTTTGAGCATTGTACAAACTAAAGCATAGCTGTTCTTTTAAATTATGTTGATCAGACATTAAAGTTCTCCTCCAGACATACTATCCGTTTTTTTCTCTTTTCGGATTGGTAATCATTAAAAAGTTGATTGTTTATTAATTCACAACTTTCTTTGATTCAATGCCATGCTAAAATTAAAGTATGTTTAAAGTTTAGAAGATATTTTTGATTAAATCAAGCAAAAAGATAATTTAATATATATGTTATCATTTTTAAAAATAACTGTAATAGAAAAGAGAATATAAAATGAAAAATAATAAAGATGAAAAAATAAGAATATCCATAATTAACGGATTTTTGGGTAGTGGTAAAACCACGTTACTGACACATTATATTAGTGAATTATTAAAAAATGATGAGAAAATTAAAATCATCATGAATGAATTCGGTACTTTTGATATTGATAGCAATAGTATTTCAAATGAAATTGAAGTCCATTCATTGATTAATGGTTGTGTTTGTTGCGATCTTAAACAAGAACTTGTCTATGAACTAAAAGCCATTGCTTTAAAAGGGGACGTTAATCATGTCATCATAGAAGCGACAGGCATTGCGCATCCTTTAGAATTACTAGTTGCATGTCAAGATCCGCAAATCGTTAATTTCTTTGAAAAGCCAATTATTTATGGTGTATTAGATGCGACTCGATTTTTGGAACGTCATCAATATACTGAAAATACAGTTTCGCTGATGGAAGATCAGTTGAAACTAAGTGACATGATTATTATTAATAAAATTGATCTTGTAACTGATGACAGTCTTGAGAAAATTGATAAACAATTAAGTATGATTTGTGCAAGTATTCCAACTTATAAAACAACCTATGGACAAGTTTCGTTGGAAGAATTGGACTTACCTGGTAAAGACAGAGAGATATCGTCTCATCATCACCATCATCATGGGATTAAAAGTATGACTTACACATTTACAGGTCCGATTGATCGTCAATTGTTTTATCAATTTATAATGAAATTACCGGAATCTGTTCTACGTTTGAAAGGTTATGTATCATTTAGAGATCAACCAAATGCAATTTATGAATTTCAATATGCATATGGTTTACCAGACTATGGAATAATTGGCATGCAATTACCATTAACGATTGTTATTATTGGTGAAACTTTAGATACAAATCACATACGTAATCAATTGGATATGCTACAATTTACGTAAATTAGAAAATGTGTTGTTTCAATTTAACGGAAATAGCACATTAATTTCTTAATACTTTTATTGTGAATATTTTGTGACATTGAGGGATGGAGTGGATGAGATATGGAACAAATAATGATTAATCACTATGTTCATTTTTCTAGGCTTGTACAAGGTTTTTGGCGTGCAAATGAATGGAAGATGACTGCGAAAGAGTTAAATTATTTTATAAACGAATTAGTTGAACGTGGGATTACAACGATGGATCATGCTGATATTTATGGGGATTATCAATGTGAATCACTGTTTGGTAATGCTTTGGATTTATCACCCGAATTAAGAAATAAAATTCAAATTGTTACGAAATGTGGTATCATTTTGCCTTCTAAGCAATTTGATTTTACAAATGGACATCGTTATGATTTGAGTAGTAAGCACATCGTGAAATCTGTTGAACAGTCATTAATCAATTTGAATGTAGATTATTTAGATAGTCTACTCATTCATCGTCCTTCACCATTGATGGATCCAGAACAAGTTGCTGATGCATTAACTAAACTTGTTAAACAAGGTAAGTTGAAGTCATTCGGGGTGTCGAATTTTAATCATTCTCAATACCAATTGTTAAATCAATATATAAAGAAAGAAAGACTACATATTAGCATCAATCAATTAGAATTATCGCCATATCACGTTGATAGTTTACAAGATGGAACAATGGATTCAATGTATCAAAACCATGTTCAAATCATGGCTTGGAGTCCTTTTGCAGGCGGTAAAATTTTCGACAAGGAAGATATTAAAGCGCAACGTATTATGAAAGTTATTCAATCAATAGCTGACAAATATGGTGTGAGTGACACAGCTGTGATGATAGCATGGTTAGTAAAAATACCGCATCGTATCATGCCGATACTTGGAACAAGTCAGTTAAAGCGTATTGATCAAGCAATCGAAGGGCTGCAACTTAATTTAGATGATCAGTCGTGGTTTGACATTTACACCGCTATTATCGGACAAGATATTCCGTAAACTTATTTACTTTTAAATCATAAAGGAGCATATCATGACAAACGAAGATAAACGTTTCGAACAATTAAGATTTGAACGCAAATTTATAGTTATTCCGTATGTAATTTATGCAGTCATTGTATTACTATTAAATATTTTCTATTCTGATTTGAAAATAACAATGACATTATTCGGACTTTTCTTTGCGTATAATGTAGTTATTTTGTTCATAGCATTTATTAAACATTATAAACGCACATTGTTACTAAGTCTTATATTAACAGTACTTAGTGGCGCGGCATTCTTTGGAATTATTTATGTTTATGGCATTAATCATTTTTAAATATTAAAAAGAGACTATCTACAATAATCTCATTTGCATTTTATCTAACTAAGTTTAACTTTTGCTTAGAAAAATGATGCTATGAGGATATTCAGTAGATAGTTTTTTATGTTCTAATATTTAAACTTAGATATCTTTTTGTAATTAACCGAGATAACTCATCACCTAGCAATATTATTTACAAAATATTTCGATAAAATTGTGTATTTTGCATAAATTAAAAATGTATGTTTTAAAAAATTGTTATAATTAAATTAAGATTAAACAAAGGGGTGACTGTTATGTCAGAAGAAAAAAAGGTAGTTAAACATGAACAACAAAAGAAAGAAAAGACAAAAAAGCAATACAAGCCATTTTGGATTGTTATGAGTTTTATAATACTTATAGTTGTACTATTACTCCCGGCACCTTCAAGTCTGCCAATAATGGCTAAGGCAGTACTAGCTATTTTAGCTTTTGCAGTTATTATGTGGGTAACGGAAGCTGTATCATATCCGGTGTCAGCAACTTTAATTATTGGCTTAATGATATTACTTTTAGGATTTAGCCCGGTTCAAAATTTAGGAGAAAAGCTGGGTAACCCGAAAGGTGGTAGTGCTGTTTTAACTGGAAGTGATCCTCTAGGAACAAATCATGCATTATCATTAGCGTTTAGTGGATTTGCAACATCAGCTGTAGCTCTCGTTGCAGCCGCATTATTTTTGGCTGCTGCTATGCAAGAAACGAATTTACATAAAAGACTAGCTCTTATAGTGCTATCAATTGTTGGTAATAAAACTAGAAATATAGTTATTGGAGCAATTATTGTTTCAATTGTACTTGCATTTTTCGTTCCTTCTGCAACAGCTAGAGCAGGGGCAGTTGTACCAATCTTGCTGGGTATGATTGCAGCATTTAAAGTTTCTAAAGATAGCAAGTTAGCGTCATTATTAATAATTACTTCAGTACAAGCTGTGTCAATTTGGAATATTGGTATCAAAACGGCGGCAGCACAAAATATCGTAGCGATTAATTTTATAAACCATCAATTAGGATTTGATGTTTCATGGGGCGAGTGGTTTTTATATGCAGCTCCTTGGTCCATAGTTATGTCTATATCTCTATATTTCATCATGATTAAAGTGATGCCTCCCGAAATTAATACAATAGAGGGTGGCAAAGATTTAATAAAAGAAGAATTGCATAAACTTGGCCCCGTTAGCGCACGTGAATGGCGTTTAATTGTTATATCGATGTTATTATTACTGTTCTGGTCAACTGAAAAAGTATTACATCCGATTGACTCTGCATCCATTACTATTATTGCTTTAGGTGTTATGTTAATGCCGAAAATTGGTGTCATGACATGGAAACATGTTGAAAATAAAATACCATGGGGAACAATTATCGTGTTTGGTGTAGGTATTTCGCTAGGTAACGTTCTTTTGAAAACAGGTGCAGCTCAATGGTTAAGTGATCAAACTTTTGGTGTTTTAGGTTTAAAACATTTACCTATTATCGCGACAATTGCACTTATCACGCTTTTTAATATATTGATTCATTTGGGCTTTGCGAGTGCAACAAGTTTATCATCAGCGTTAATACCTGTTTTTATTTCGCTAACCTCTACGTTACACTTAGGAGACCAGTCTATAGGATTTGTTTTAATTCAACAATTTGTTATTAGTTTTGGTTTCTTATTACCTGTTAGTGCACCTCAAAATATGTTGGCTTATGGCACTGGTACTTTTACAGTTAAAGATTTCTTGAAAGCAGGTATACCATTGACAATTGTAGGGTATATTCTAGTGATAGTTTTTAGTATGACTTATTGGAAATGGTTAGGTTTGCTTTAAAAGAGGGAGAGTAACAGAAATGATAAAGAACCACCTATGATTTATTATGTAGTGGTTCTTACACATTAGCCACAGCTAATATGTACTTAAAAATAGGAATACATGAGTAAAACTCATGCATAAGAAATACTAATTTCTAAAGAAAAAGTATTTCTTTATCGTTGTCCCATTCCCACTGAAAGGTTATGTTATTAATAAAGATAAAATATAGGTGGTTAATTTATGGCAATAGCTGTGTTATTAAATCGTATGTTTCGAACAGAATATAATCCGTTATTTGAATATATATATCAACAAAAAGATGATATTGATGCTTGTTATTTCATTATTGCAGAAGAGGATATGAGTACAGCATCTGATTTGAAAGCACAATATTATCGTGGTACTTTGCAACGCTTTTACCAATCGTTGCACGCAGAAAAGCTCACACCTTATGTCATGTCTTATGACGATATCATTTCATTTTGTAAAGAAAACAATATCCCTGAAGTAGTGATTGCGGGTGATATTATGAGTTATCATCTTGAAGAATACGATATTTTACATCAACGTTCTCAATTTGATCAAGCAGAAATTACCGTTACATTAGTACGTGGTAATCATTATTTTAAAGCGAGTAAAACGATGAATAAACAAGGTGAACCATACAAAGTGTTTACAAGTTTTTATAAAAAATGGCGACCTTACTTGAGAATTAGAGATGTATATCATTACGACTTAAATGAGTTAATTGACATTGTAATTGCATCTCCTAATAATTTAAAAGATGTCCAAATAGATGCTGGTTCATCACAAGCGCATGAACAAGAAAAATGGCAACAATTTTTAGAACATGATATACAGAATTATGAAAATGGCAGAGAATATTTACCAGAAATATTAACAAGTCAATTAAGCATTGCCTTAGCATATGGCTTATTAGATATTATTGAAATTTTCAATGATTTGTTATCACGATATGAAGAAGATGAGTCAAACTATGAAGCGTTTATTCGGGAGCTCATTTTTAGAGAGTTTTATTATGTTTTAATGACACAATATCCGGAGTCTGCACATCAATCTTTTAAACCGAAATATCGTCATATTAATTGGTCTGAAAATGAAGCGGATTTTAAAGCTTGGTGTGATGGTCAAACGGGATTTCCAATAATTGATGCAGCAATGATGGAATTGAGACAAACAGGTTTTATGCATAATCGTATGAGAATGGTTGTGTCTCAATTTTTAACAAAAGATTTATTTATAAATTGGACATGGGGAGAGGATTTCTTCAGAAAGTATCTTATAGATTATGATGCAGCATCAAATGTTCATGGTTGGCAATGGTCTGCATCTACTGGTACGGATGCGGTGCCGTATTTTAGAATGTTTAATCCAATTAGGCAGAGTGAACGCTTTGATCCTAAAGCATTATATATCAAAACATATCTTCCAGTTTTAAATCAAATTGATGCAAAGTATTTACATGACACACATCGAAATGAATCTGAATTATTTAAACAAGGGATTGAGTTAGGTCGTCATTATCCAAAACAAATAGTGGATCATCAAGAAAAGAGATCTCAAGTTTTAGCGACATTTAAAGCATTAGACTAATTGATCTGATTTGATGGTTCAACTAAAATAAAACAAGCTAACTAAGACATGTTTTGCCATAGTTAGCTTGTTTAAATTGTTCTATCGGAATATGTCAGTAAACATAGTGAAATATAGCAAGACATATTCCAAAAATGTAATGATATAAATATACTTTAGTCTTATTTTTATATGTTGAGGAACATCCCATTTAGGATATTGTCGTTCGAAATAAATCATTTGTTGAACAAAAACGCCTATACCTAGCGGAAATAACATCAGTAGAATACTTCTTGTGTAACTTAAACCAATATCATGCCATAGGTGTCCAATAATCATTTGAAGAACGATGATTGATATCATAAAAACGGTTATATCTAAAGTCACTTTTTCAATCTAACTCCTTTTCCAAATAATAAAATAGCTGCTTGCATCATAACCATAAAGCATACAAATATTGCTGTGTCGATTGTTAAACTTTTTAGAATGTGATTTAAGACGCGTATAGGTTCATTAAAGAAGTATACGGAATGTAAGCGTAAGAAACGTCCGATGTAAATGCCGAAGCCATTTAAAAACATAAGAATTACAACAATTATTCTATTAAGCCATGGATGCGAAGTAAGCGTTAAAATTTCAAAATAGATTAAAATCATTACATAAATTGCTAAAAAGACACCTAACAGTAAATAAGTAAAGTACTTCCATTCAAATAAGTTAAGCCCTGCATAAAAGTTAAATTGAAATTGGTTTAGATGAATTAAATCAGTTACCATATAAAATGTGTTAGGTAAAAGTAATACAAATATAAAACTATATATGACGAAGAGCGGCCATTCATATTTTTTATTGGGTCTAAATAAACGCAAAAGTAGGCTTAGCTCAAAAGGTATATATGCTAAAAATAAATTTAATGTCATAAATTGATATATTTTATTCTCAAATAGTGACGCAATAAATAATACTAAAAAGTAAATTCTAGCGATGTATCGTGAATTCATAAATGATATACACTACTTTCTAATGAAAAAAGTTATTCATATTAATGTGGTAATTATAATTACATCCAAAATTTTATTTAAAGGTTTATTTACTATAGAAATGTCTAAACCAAAGTGCGAATGCATTTATAATTAAACACTTATGATAACGTTTGAGTTGATGTGTTTCAACTAAAAAGTAATGTGTTATTGTGGATCAAGTAAATTTAAACCAACTGAATCATTGAATGTACGTTGAATATCCATATCTGTAACGGTAAGCACAATTTCAGCTGTAGCAGAAACAATAGCTTTTGATAAATGTCCGCTAAAAGTTTCATATGATTGCGTACCAAATGTTGCATGTAAATGTGCAAAATGTCCATTATCTAGACGAGAAATATTGCCTAATAAGCTAGTCAATTCAAGCGGTTCAGTTATATGTGTCTCTTCATATTGTTTCGTATTTAAATTGAAAAATTTTAAAATGACGTCATCACATGCACCAATGCCGCTGACAGATGTAAATGTTAAGTCTTGGTCATCTGCAAAGTTTGTTATACATTCAATGATATCTTCTCCTTTTTCTAACACTAGTAGTATAGTATGATTACTTTTTTGCAATTTCATATGATCAATCCCCTTTATTTTAATATGTCATTAATTATACAATTAAATGGAAAATAGTCATAATTACAAAGAAAAAAATATTGTCAATTGTAGCAATATTGTAATACAATATAGAAACTTTTTACGAATATTTAGCATGAATTGCAATCTGTCGTGGAAAAGAAAAATAACAGCTTTAAGAGTGACAAGTAGAAAAAAGAGGTGAGCAAATGAATAAACAGATTTTGGTATTATATTTTAATATTTTCTTAATTTTTTTAGGTATCGGTCTAGTGATACCAGTCTTACCTGTTTATTTAAAAGATTTGGGGTTAACTGGTAGTGATTTAGGATTATTAGTTGCTGCTTTCGCCTTATCTCAAATGATTATATCGCCATTCGGTGGTACGTTAGCTGATAAATTAGGAAAGAAATTAATTATATGTATAGGATTAATTTTGTTTTCAGTGTCAGAATTTATGTTTGCTATCGGTCAGAATTTTTTAATTTTGATGTTATCAAGGGTTATCGGTGGTATGAGTGCTGGTATGGTTATGCCTGGGGTGACAGGTTTAATAGCTGATATTTCACCAAGCCATCAAAAAGCAAAAAACTTTGGCTACATGTCAGCGATTATCAATTCAGGATTCATTTTAGGACCAGGGATTGGTGGATTTATGGCAGAAGTTTCACATCGTATGCCATTTTATTTTGCAGGTGCATTAGGTATTCTAGCATTTATAATGTCAATTGCATTGATTCACGACCCTAAAAAAGTTTCGACAAATGGATTCCAAAAGTTGGAGCCACAATTGCTAACGAAAATTAACTGGAAAGTGTTTATTACACCAGTTATTCTAACACTTGTATTATCGTTTGGTTTATCTGCATTTGAAACATTGTATTCACTATATACAGCTGACAAGGTAAATTATTCACCTAAAGATATTTCGATTGCTATTACAGGTGGCGGTATATTTGGGGCACTTTTCCAAATCTATTTCTTCGATAAATTTATGAAGTATTTCTCAGAGTTAACATTTATAGCTTGGTCATTATTATATTCAGTTGTTGTCTTAATATTATTAGTTTTTGCTAATGGCTATTGGTCAATAATGTTAATCAGTTTTGTTGTCTTCATAGGTTTCGATATGATACGACCAGCCATTACAAATTATTTTTCTAATATTGCTGGAGAAAGGCAAGGCTTTGCAGGCGGATTGAACTCGACATTCACTAGTATGGGTAATTTCATAGGTCCTTTAATCGCAGGTGCGTTATTTGATGTACACATTGAAGCACCAATTTATATGGCTATAGGTGTTTCATTAGCAGGTGTTATTATTGTTTTAATTGAAAAGCAACATAGAGCTAAATTGAAAGAACAAGATATGTAGCATAAGTATTTTGGTGTATATTGATATAAAGTAAACCGTAATATTATGAATAATTAGCATCGTTTTTCTTATGAATTTTATTAAGAAAA
>ERZ1023451.149-NODE-149-length-15211-cov-122.795856_pt1 | contig 15211 bp, 14 predicted proteins | sample MGYA00380524_ERZ1023451 | MGnify/ENA primary metagenome ERZ1023451 (study PRJEB33173, sample SAMEA4830330) | metagenome | study: EMG produced TPA metagenomics assembly of the PRJEB25223 data set...
CGAAAAGTACATTAAAAACTATAATAATAATCGAATTCAACAAAAACTAGGCTACCTATCCCCTGTAAAATACAGAGAATTAATAGCCTAGAACATGATGTTTTTATTAAGTTCCCGTTTTAAGGGTTCAGTGCCCGACTTTAGTATTTTCAATTGGTGTTTTTCTTATATTAATCATACCTATAACAACCAATTTGGTTCCATTAATTCCCGAATATGGCGATGAAGTTAGGAAAGTCTTAAAATATATATCTTTTAATTTTTTAGTTGATAATGTTTAGCTTGGATCCCTCAAATTAAATAGATAACAAGTATTTATCTCAATAACTTTAGTAATACTATTAGCTATAATTGACTTCCTTACTATTTTCAAAAGAGATTATTAAATCACTGTAAAATTATGTAAGTAAACGTCACTATATTTAATAAACAAAAAAATAACAAAATGTAAATAAAGCCCCTCTTGAGAAGATCAAGAGGGGCTTTAAAAAGACATGTTTAATAATTTATTTGATGCTTGGGATAGTTGCTATATTCATTTTAACATTAAATCATACATAAAAATCTTAATTACACCTTTCTAGCCTATTTAAAGTAATTATATTCAACTTTAGTTATGAAGTGAATGAAAAATAACCCATCCCAACATGGTAAACTATTGAACTAATTTTTATTTTTCTTCATGTTGACCAAATAAACCTTTAAAAAACGCAATTGCTTTTTTAACTAAGTTAAAGATTAACATTAATAACACTCCTTTAAATATATTTGATAATTAAATTATATCTAAAATAATAAATAATTCAGTTTTTTTTCGAAAATGGATAGTATATATTCAAATATGTCAAAAACGAATAATATTTATACGTATAATTATTCATAAGTGTTTTCTAACTTAATCAAATTTTAACAAATGCTACATTAGTATAGATTTAGACGGTATATTTAACAACATTAAGTAACTATATACCTTATTTCTATTAATAATAGGATTTATCGTATCAATAAAAAAGAAAAAGCATGATAAAAAAGAACTAATTCACTATTATAAAGAAATTACAGATTTTCATGAATAAGACTTGTAATTTTATTGCAAATTAAGAAGCTACAATATATACTAAAAATAACAAGTGAAGTATGGTTCGCCATATGCAAAAACCCCACTGCCGACCAAAGCAAAGTGGGGTTTTTTATTTATCTTTTTAGATTATCTGTAATGTAGTTCGCAACTACACCAGCGATAACAGATAAGATAAATGTTCCAACAAGTGAAAGTATCGTTAACGCCATATGCACACCTCCTTTCATGTATAGGAAGCGCAACATCTATTATATATGTATATCTGATAAAAATGATAGAGTTGAGATCAAAACAACTTACTATACTAAAAATTCAAATAGTAAATAGCAATTATAATTAAAAAGAGGTTTAAACTATGTATTTAATTACTGATGATTTTATTACTTTACATACAAATATAAACAGACAAGTAGGAAAAGAAATATTTCCAGGTGGAAGTAGAGCTTATAATGATAATTTTTTATTAGAATCTATTCAAAGATTAATAAAAAATGACAAATTAGCTATAAAGCAAGAAATAGAAACCAGCTTAAATTATTTTACAGTTCCTCAATTAAAAGAGATATTAAAAAAAAATAAACTACGTATGTCTGGAAATAAACCAAATCTTATTCAGCGTATTAAAAAAAATTTTGACTCTATACAAAATATTGAACTTCCCTCTTATTATGAAGCAACTGATGAAGGATTATCGCTAATTGAAGATACAAAATTTTTAATGCACTTTTGGGATAGTTGGGATCATATAAGTTATAAACAAGCTTTTTATATAGCTGAGAATCACATAGATAATAACTGTGAAGACAAAGTTTTAGCAATCTATGATTACAAATTAAGTAAAATGGATGGTAATAGTAATCCAATATGGATATACAGAGCTTTATGTGATTATTATCTAAATAAAAAGAAAGATTTAAATAATAGTAGAAAATATTTAAATTTAATATATTATGACGATTTAAAAATGATGACTAACGATTTATATTTACATAGTCGAGATAAACATGATTACATCTACTATGATACAGATGGTGTATTAAAATATAATTCAATAAAAGAAACAGTGGAAAACAATATAAACAGTATTTTTGTAAACACTTATGAAATATTGATAGCTGATTTTAAATACTCTGTTGATAAATTAGTAAATCTTTTCAAAGAAGATATTAATGATTATGAAGATGACTTGAGTACCGAATTAATTTACTACTTCATAAACTGTGTAATGGCATTTACTTTTGAAGAAAACGAAAATGAAGCTATAATGGAATTATATGAATGGTTAAAAAATAAATATCCTCATAAACCAACTGATGAAGATAAAGATGATGAATTTGATTATGAAGACTATGATGATAACTATGGTGATGACTTTATTCCAATAGATATTCAAGAATTAAAAAAAGTAAAAGAAGATATTAATATATATATTGATAAAAATGATGGGCAAGTTATTCTATTTTTAAAAGAAAAAAGACTAAACACGTTTTTGAATGAAAATAATCAAGAATATTAAAATACAAACGATTAATTAATATCTATTTTTTAGTCGCTTAAATACTGAATAAAGATACAAAAGTTCACTTAATGAAAAAATATGAAAGCGCGTGAGATCAATGATATATAAAACCTGAATAAACGATAATCACAAGAAAAAGGCTTAAACGTTGATTTAACAGCGTTTAAGCCTTTATTACAAGTTGACATAATTACGTATTGTAGATAGTTAGTTTGTATAGTTTATTCATTGACTTTCTTTATTTAAATTAAGGTTTAAAGTTAGAATAGTATTAAAAATTACAAGACTATATGATTTATATCTAATTCATTATGTTATATGAAGGAGCGATTGAAATGGAAAAGGAAAATCTACTTACAGGTGACAGACCCACTGGTAAACTTCATATCGGTCATTATATCGGTTCCCTAAAGAAAAGAGTTGAAATACAAGACCAATTTAACAACTTTATTATGATAGCTGACCAACAAGCATTAACTGATAATGCTAAAAACCCTAAAATAATTCAAAATAGCTTAATAGAAGTCATATTAGATTATTTATCTGTAGGCATAGATCCAATAAAGTCTAATATTTTTGTTCAGTCTCAAATTCCCGAATTAAGTGAATTAACTATACATTATTTAAATCTTGTTTCTATTTCACGATTAAAAAGAAATCCAACAGTCAAAAATGAAATGAAAGAAAAAAATTTTGGTGATAGTGTTCCAACAGGATTCTTTATTTATCCAGTTAGTCAAGCAGCCGACATTACTGCTTTCAAAGCATCCATTGTCCCTGTAGGTGAAGATCAGATACCAATGATTGAACAGACAAATGAAATTGTTAAAACCTTTAATAATACGTATAAACAAAATGTTTTAAAAAGAGCTAAAGCTTTATTACCCGAAAAAGGAATGGGTAGACTTCCAGGGATAGATGGAAAAGCTAAAATGAGTAAATCTTTAAATAATGCCATTTATTTATCTGATTCTCCGGATATTATTAGACAAAAAGTAATGTCTATGTATACTGACCCTAATCACATTCGAGTTACTGATCCTGGTCGAATAGAAGACAATACAGTATTCACTTACTTAGATGCTTTTTGTAAAGATAAAAAGTATTTAGCAGAAATGAAAGAACATTATAAAGCCGGTGGTTTAGGTGATGTTAAAGTTAAAAAATACTTAAATGAAATCATACAAGCAGAATTAGAACCAATTAGAAATAGAAGAAATCAATATAAAAATAATCTGGACTATATATATGAAATATTAAAAGATGGAAGTAATCAAGCTCGATTAATAGCATCTCAAACTCTTCACGAAGTAAGAGATGCTATGGGAATTAATTATTTTTAAATTTTAAAGGTACTCATACTTTGAGTATCTTTTTTGTTGATATATTGCAATTATAGGTAGCAAAATAGTTAGTTATTACGATGAGAAAAACCATAGAGAACTAAATATATAAACATAATAACTATGAAATGAAGAACTCCTAAAAATAATGCAAAGTCGTCAGCCATAAAAGGTTCAAAGTAAAATTCCGGCTCATAATGGCTCATAAACCAATGAACACATTCCCAAGAAAGAAATGTTCCAATGCATCTACTTATTATAATACTTATATTATTTTTTAAGCCGAATTTAAAAATAGATATACTTATTAATATAGCAACTATTATAAACGATTAATAAACCTGTTTGATAATCCGTAAATAATCCTATAAATTCTATTGGAACTAAAGATAAAGTTAATATAATGATTTTTAACCATTTCATTTTAAAATTTCTCTTTTCAATATTATTCTTCTTTCAATATCATTTTATTTAACATAATTAGGTAGAAGTCTACAGCGTCTTTAGGTGGTAGATGAATGCTTTCTATTTTTTATTATGTTATACATTTATATTATTTTCTGTAAGGTTCTGATTCTAAAAGATATTTATAATAGGAGTCTTTCTTTTGTAAATCTGTTTCCCCCCACACCTTATATTCTTTATCATCTGTCCATGGTACTGGTGCTGGTGTCACGTTATACTCATACTCACTATGTGGTTGATCTTTAAAAATAATATCTTTTTCAGCATATCCCATCATAATATTAAAGCTCATTTTTTCGTTTTTTATTTTTTTATTCCAACCCTTACGTTTTATAACGTTATCGATAATTTCCTCACTCTTATGTTTCTGATAAGTAATCGCACTAAAAGTCCAAACTGTTAAGATAATAATGACAACAATAATAGAAGTTATTAATATTTTTAAGATTTTATTCATTTTTTAATTTCTATACCATGCTGTTTTAGGCCAGTTTTTATGTTTGGGTTTACCTTTCCATGATGAGCAATCTTTAACACCTTTTCTATAAATATTATTCAAACTATCGCATGTAGTCATTTTTCCCAAGGAAGAACATTTATAAGCTTTGGCGTGATACCAGCAGTCACTTTTATAAAAATCTACATAAGCTCTAGGATGTTTTTTTGACCAGTATCTATGATCAGATTTTGTTCCGTTAAATCTATTACAATGCACATGAGCCCCTTTTTTTACTTTTTGACCATCGTGTTGTCCTTTATATGATTTACCACTATAAAAGGTTATCCCATCCGGTATTTTACCATCATCTTTACCATCCATATTACCAACAAAATCAGAGAAATTAATCACTTTTGTATTATTTTTAGCACTACTATCAGCTGAATAACTTGAAGTTTTATTCTCTGGATTAGGTAATTTGTCTTCTACAACAACTTTATTTCCATGTTTAGTTATGTGGAAATTATTATCTTCTTTTTCTATTTCTTTAAATTGTTTCATCGTTTTGGAATCAACTTGAGAAGCATCATAAGTCCCAACTAATTTAACAGTTTGAGGAGTTGATTCATAATTTTCTTTTGCATGAGTTATATTTGTTTGTACACTCGCTATCCCTGTCCCCGATACTAAAACGCCCACCAAAATTAGTTTTGCGAAATTTTCAACTTTTTTACATCTCCTTGAAAATTAAATATATTATGTAGAAAAAATATGCACTTTTAAGTTATCATAAATTATAAAAAATTTTTTGAAAACTAGGTGAACATTAATGAAAAAGTATTCTATGTTATTGGTATAATAATTTTTTAGTAACTTGTTATATTTTTGTAAACTTTTTCTTTTTTGATTCATGGGCGTGTCATTCAAGTGAAAAGCAATTAAATAATTATGTTAAACATGAAGATAGTAAGAAATTAAAAGAGATTGCTAAAGATAATAAAACGTATCAATTCTTAAAAAAACAAAATAAAATTTCTATAGATGGAAAATCTGATAATCAAGGGAGTGGACACATAGGTTATTATCGTATTGATATCAATGGAAAACCAGCTTCATTATTTATAAAAATTAAGCATGCATTTCTTCCAGAAATACCAAAAGTAAAAACAGTGGAGTTAGATAAATAAAGCATCTGAAAAGAGCACTTATTGACAGTTTGAAAGCGACTAATAATCAAATTATTAGTCGCTTGCTTTTTTAGTATTTTTTATTGTTTAACCATATTTTTTATGTCGATCATCACGATATGTATTGAAGTTCATAAATGCTTTACTATCAAAGTGTTCTAACAAACAATAAAATTAAAGAAAAGTAACATAATTACTTATTATGGGTAGTAGAATTGTATATATTATTCATTGACTGAGTGATATCAATAATACTATTCATCTTATTTTTATCAAGTGACACTATGCCTACAATCCTTTTATAATTCTGTAATTTTTTCTGATATAAGTTCATACTTTCAAGTCTTATCGTTAATGATTGGGGAATCAAAGTAATACCTTTATTTGCTTTAACATTAGCTAATATAGTTTCATAGTAATCAACATAATTGATATGCAGCTTATCTTTAAGAGAATAATTTTTAAGGAAATTATATGTATCACATGGCGGTGTTTGTATATAAATTTTCTCCTTTTTTAAGGATTCTACATTAACTTGCTTAATGTTTTTAAACTTATTTTTATCAGCATAAGCCACAATAAAATCTTCAGTATAAATTTCTTCTATATAAAGCGAATCATTCTTTAAATATGTAATATCACCAATAATAACATCTATATTATCTTTATAAAGTTCTTCAATTAATACTGAAGTACTATTTTCAACGACTAAAACGACTCTTTTAGTAAAGTAATCCCTCTCATGTAACTTATATAATGAAAAGCTAGGTATGATTCCTAATCTGATTTTTCTATTTTTAGAATTACTTATTTTATTTTTTAAGTCTTTTATTTGCTCATTCATTTTTAAAAATGAATGAAAAACAATATTTCCACTTTTAGTTAAAAAAATTCCTTTAGATGTTCTATAAAATAAATCACAATCAAAGTAATTCTCAATGCTTTTAATTCTTTTGCTTAAAGCCGGTGTACTTATATTCAATTCTTTAGAAGCTTTATTTAAACTATTGTATTCGACAACTTTAATGAAGTCTTTCATATAATCAAAGTCCATAAAATCCCCCATAGTATTAACTATTACTTTATACCTATATTAAGACATTACTTATTCATATATATCAAGTAAAGACTTATCCTTTTAATACAAGGGAGGTGAAAAGATGATTTATTTTTCTACAGCTAAAGTAAGTGACATAGATAGTGTCGCAAGCTTTCGTATGATTTTATTAAATAATGGTCAATCACATTATGGAAGCGCAGATAATGATAACCTTTTAAAAATTGAAAATCATTTCAAAAGTTGGATGAAAAAAACTTAAAAAAAGATGATGTACATATTGTCATAAGTAAGAATGAAGATGAAGAAATTATAAGTATGGGCATAGGAATAATTGATAACCGTGCCCCTGTACAAGGATCATTAAATGGTAAAAGTGGTTGGATTTCAAGTCTAATTGTTCATCCCAGTTACAGAAAACAAGGACTTGGAAAAGAAACATTGAATACATTAATAAAATGGTTTGATATGAATTATGTTTCAAAAATCATTTTACATTCTACTAAAGAAGGCGAATCTTTATACAATAAATTAGGCTTCTTAAAGGATAATGAGAATATATTCATTAAAACTATTTATTAAGAGAGGAAATTAGTATGAATGTTTTAATAATTGGTATGGGGTTTGCAGGAAATATGTACCAACAAGTTTTATCCCATCTAAAAAAGTATGATAATTACTCATTGAATATAGCTTATCACTCAAAAAATAGAAATAATTTTTCAATAAAATACTACTCAACTCTTGAAACTGCACTAAAAAAACATAACCCTTCTTTAATAATTGTTACCGTAAATGATGTATATCATTTAGAAATTTTAAATGAACTTAAAGATTTTAAGGGAACTATTTTATGCGAAAAACCTCTTGTTGCTAATCAAGAGCAATTAAACATAATAAAAGATTCTCTTTCTAATGAAACTAATTTAATTTTAAGTACAGTTATTCGTTTCTCACGTGCATCTCAAAAGCTAAAGGAATTTTTAAAAAATAGAAAAACTTCCATAAAAAAAATAAACTTTGTTTGGAAGAAAAATAGAATTAATGATTACCGTCCAACAGTAGGAGTTGTCAGTGAAGTTATTCATCCTTTAGATACCATTCAATGGCTTTTAGACAAAAGGATTAATATTCAAAATACATTAACGACTTCATCTAATTATTCTATTGATAGAAATAAAAAAACTTTAGATAGTGTATTTATTTTAGGAGAAACTGATGATAAAGAAGTTATCTCTGGATACAGTAGCTTTATTAGTTTACAAGTAGAAAGATCTATTGAAATTGTATTAAAGGATCTAGAACTAGATACACATTTCTTTATTACATTGACTTTTGACAAAGATGAATGGTTCTCAGATAAATTAATTATTTTCCAAGAAAACCAGGAAGGTTATAAAGAATTAATTAATTTTAATAGTATGAATATTAAGACTCATTATAGTAAGAAACTAGAACGCACATTGCTAATGATTAAAAGTATTTTAAATAATAAAATGGAATCCTCTAATCTTTGCCTAAAAGAAGATACATTTAGTATTCAATCATTACTTAATGATATTTCAAAAAATGAACCTAAAAATGAAATTGACTATGATTTTTCTTCAAAAGACATTTTAAAAAAGAATTCAACAACATTCGATAGGATAGGATAATAATGAAAAAAATATGGATTTTAACTATAGGTATGTTTGCCTTAGGTATGGATGCCTATATCGTAGCAGGATTAATACCTTCAATAAGTCAAAGTTTTAACAAAAATAGCTCTGCTATTGGTCAGGGAGTAACAGTTTTCACATTGTTTTTCTCTATTTCTGCGCCAATTTTTTCAACAATATTAGCTAAATCACCAGTTAAAAAGATATTAGTGATAGCAATGAGTATATTCACTTTAGCTAATATTATAACAGCAGTATCTATGAACTACGTGGTATATATTGTATCAAGAGCAATAGCAGGTTTAGGAGCTGGTGTATTTTCTCCAATTGCAGTAAGTGCAAGTAATCATTTAGTTTCGGAAAAGCATAAAGGAAAAGCAATCGCATTTACAGTAGGTGGAATGAGTGTAGGCACTGTCATAGGAGTCCCTCTTGGATTAGAAATTGCAAAACTATCGAATTGGAGATTTGCAATGTTAGTTATTATTATTATTAGTTTTATTGCATTGATAAGTATTTCTATATTAATGCCTAAGTTTAAGATACAAGCTCCTCCAAATTTAAAAGATCGTTTTCAATTATTCTTAAACAAGCATGTTCTAAGAGTTATTTCAGTCACATTATGTGCTGCTATTGCTAGTTTAGGTTTATATACTTATTTGGCTGATATTATTAAAGTAAATGCTGACATAAAAAATTTAACTTATTACCTTACAGCCTGGGGAATAGGCGGATTAATAGGAAGTTTTGGCATAGGATTTGTTATAGATAAATTTAAAAATACAAGATTTGTTATGTTGACTATTTTAATTTTATTAGCATTAAGTTTTGTTTTAATTCCTGCTTCTATCAAATCACCTCTATTAGGCTTACTACCCTTTATTTTATGGGGAGCTATGGGATGGGCAACACAAGCCCCTCAACAACATATATTACTAAAAAACCATCCTAAGCATGGTGGTTCTGCTGTCGCTTTAAATAGTTCTATTAATTATTTAGGCAGTGCTGTTGGATCAGCAGTCGGAGGAATTATTTTATTTAATTTTAATAGTACAAGCGTACTTATATATAGCGCTTTAGGAATTACTATTATTGGCATTTTATTACAATTATTAAATATTTCTATAGATAAGGAGAAGTTATAGATGTATAAAGAGCAAAGTATAACTTTACTTAATGATTTAAAATCTAATAATCAATATAGAGAATTTAAAGAGATAAATAGAATAGCGGGAAAATACCCTTCAGCTTATAATTCTAATAATAAAATTAATGTTTTTTGTAGCAATGACTATTTAGGGATGTCACAAAACAAAGAAGTTATACTTTCAATGATAGAAGCAATAATTAAATTAGGTGCTGGAGCTGGTGGATCTAGAAATATTGGAGGATCACATAAATATTTTTCTGTGTTAGAAGATATGTTAGCTGAATGGCATAAAAAGGAAAGTGCATTGGTATTTCCTACTGGATATTCTTCAAATGATGCTAGCATTCAGTGCCTTTTAAGAAAGTTCCCTGAAATGATTGTATTTTCAGACTCTAAAAATCATGCTTCTATAATCAATGGCATAAGAAGCACTAAGAACCAAAAAAATAATTTTTGAACATAACAATACACATGATTTAGAAAATAAACTAAAAAAATATTCAAAAAACACACCAAAAATAATCATATTTGAATCTATCTATTCTATGGATGGTGATGTTGCTCCAATTAAAGAGATAGTAAATTTGGCTATTAAATACAATGCTCTAACTTTTTTAGATGAAGTTCATGCAGTAGGTATGTATGGAAAAACAGGAGCAGGATATGCTGAATTACTAGGTATATCAGATAAAATAGATATCATTCAATCAACTATGGCCAAAGGAATTGGTATTATTGGAGGATATATAGCTGGTGAAAAGAATATTATTGATTTAATTAAATCATTTTCTTCTGGTTTTATTTTCACTACAGCACTTCCGCCTTGTATAGTAGCAGGTTGTATCACTAGTGTAAACCACATTAGAAATTCTAATGAAGAAAGAATCAATTTAAAAGAAAAGACAAAGTATTTACGAAAAAAATTAAGTGAATACAATATTCCAGTTTTAAAAGAAAGTACTACACATATCGTTCCTGTAATTATAGGAAATAGTCTAAAATGTAAACAAGCTTCTGAGAAACTCTTACAAGAATATAATATATATGTCCAACCTATTAATTATCCTAAGGTAGAAAAAGGTACTGAAAGATTTAGAATTAATGTAACACCTAATCATACTTATAAGGACATTGATCATTTATGTGAATCTATCCATTCAATTTTCAGAGAATTAAGTATTTAAAATTATTATACTGTGATATTTTTATTTTATTCGAGATATTCAATAATTTTTTTATAATTCACTCAATTTTTCATTAGAAAAATTGAGTGAATCTGAAGTATTTTCACCAGTAAACTGGCATATCTTATAAAGTGACTAACAAATCCAATGGTTGTTCTGTCAATCGTTTAATCGCATTTTTTAATGATCGATCATCACGATACGTATTAAAATTCATAAATGCAGTACTATCAAAGTGCTCTAACAAACGATGAAATATTTCATTCTCCCTTTTGAATTGCTCTATATCATCTTCAAGTTGGTCACGACGTTGTCGAAGTGCGTTTCTGTCTGATTTGAGTGCCTCGTTGTCTTTTTTCAGCTGTTCAATGACTTCATACCATTTATGTGTATCATTCTTAGAATCAGAATCATCCATTGTTATTTGCTCTTTTGGATATTCAATCACCGTAGGTTTAATCCGATTACCGACAGCCATTTGGCGTATATATTCTGTGACATTCATACTACGTATGTATGCTAAATCTTGTATCTTTTTGTATTGCGCTTGACTGACACGAACGGTTAATATTTTTTCTTTCGAACTTTGTTTTTTTGGCATTGAACCACCTCATAATTAATATACATATGTATGCTAATAAATATGTATGATTAGTATGTCATTTTTATACGTGGAATGATTAAATGTCCTAGAAAGGGCTTAAAATGCAAAATAAAGAAAAGCTACTCTTTTTTGAGTAGCCGGGGAATAGTTTTTGATATATTAAATGAAAAGGAGTACTACATTAATCATATCACACGCATTTATGCCGAGAAAATTTATTGATGTTGAGAAGAACCCTTAACTAAACTTGGAGACGAATGTCGGCATAGCGTGAGCTATTAAGCCGACCATTCGACAAGTTTAGGGATTGTTAAGGGTTCCGAGGCTCAACGTCAATAAAGCAATTGGAATAAAGCAATATTAAGCTTTTAATCACTACAATCGCATTTTAAGTTTCCTTTTGCATCTATAAATGATTCTTTAATTTTTTCTTCGTAAATTATTGGTAGACCTTGGATATTTGTAATCATTCGCATTAATTTTCCATCTTTATCAATGGTTGCTAAACTTCCACATTTATCACATTCGAAATAGTTGTTACCATCAAAAATTTGGTTAAATTGACTCATAGTTATCTCCTTTGTCTTTGTTTTGAAACGAGTTGAAAACGAGTTTCTTCTTGTCTTGATACTATATAGAAATAACAATCTTTTTTAAATTCATCTTAAAGAACTGATTTCACGGCGTTTTTAACAATTTTCGGTGTATAAATAAAAATTTGACATAGGTTTATAAACACCAAAAAGCTTGGTCATAATAGACCAAGCTTTTTGATAGTGTTATATTAATAACAAAATAAAAAGAAGTCGCTCACTCCCCGACCAAAGTTTGTGAATGCGACTTACCCAAGGAAAAACATTAAGTTGTTTTTTATATTTTGTATATCTAGATTGTATATCTAGATATTAAACGATATTAGTTTTTTCTTCAAGATATATATTCGGGTGAGCGACTTCTTAAAACAAATTAAGGAGTCGATTTTTTATGAGTAGAGAAAATTATTCAAAGTACTTACAAAATAAGGATAGTGATATTTTACACTCAACCGGCTACTCTAATAGCCGGTTAATAGCCGGTTAATAGCCGGTTAGGAGTGCATTCTGTGCACCCACAAAATCCTAAATTAAGTTTTGACCGTATGACAATTGTTGGGAATTTAAATGAAAATAATGCTCAAAAGCTATCTGAATTCATGAGTACTGAACCACAAATTAGACTTTGGGATATACTACAAACGAAATTTAAAGCTAAAGCACTACAAGAAAAAGTTTATATTGAATACGACAAAGTAAAAGCAGATACATGGGATAGACGTAATATGCGTGTTGAATTTAATCCGAATAAACTTACGCATGAAGAAATGCTTTGGTTAAAACAAAACATTATCTACTACATGGAAGATGACGGTTTTACAAGGATAGATTTAGCTTTTGATTTTGAAGATGATTTAAGCGACTATTACGCAATGTCAGATAAAGCTTTGAAGAAGACTGTATTCTATGGAATTAATGGAATGTCGGAAACAAAATATTTTGGCGTTCGTGATAGTGATAGATTTATTAGAATTTATAACAAAAAACAAGAACGTAAAGATAACGCAGATGTCGAAGTTATGTCTGATCACTTATGGCGTGTAGAAATTGAACTTAAAAGAGACATGGTGGATTACTGGAATGATTGTTTTAATGATTTACATATCTTGAAACCAGATTGGACTTCGCCAGAAAAATTAAATGAACAAGCAATGGTTTACATGTTAATTCATGAAGAAGGCAAATGGGGAGAATTGAATAAAAGAACTAAATATAAATATAAAAATTTAATTAAAGAAATATCTCCAGTTGATTTAACGGAATTAATGAAATCGACTTTAAGAGAAAATGAAAAACAATTACAAAAGCAAATAGAATTTTGGCAGACAAAAAGTAAGAAGCTATTTTAAAAATGGCTACCATTTGGCTCCCTTTTAGCTCCCAAATAGCTACATTATTAGGTAGCCATTTGGGAGCTATTTTTGATTTTAGGTATCCATATGGTAGCCATTTTTGATTTTGTATAGCTATTCGGTAGCTTTTGTGTAGCTGTTCGGGAGTCATATAACAATTTTTATCGCATAAATAGGAATCCCATTTGACACTGTCAAATCAATATTTTGCACAGAAATGGCTACCGAATGGAGACATTTGGAGACATTTCTGTGCAGGATTCCTCTTATGCTCTTTGTTTTTGTTGAAAATATAAAAGTTATATTATACACCTATTTTTCAGGTTTTAGCTTTTTGTTGAGAAGGACAATTGAAATAAAAAACATATTTTTCTTTCTGAAAGCGTTGAGAAATAAATTTTAAAATGATTTATAGCCTCTCTGTTGAACGAAAAAAGTTTTTAGTCATTTTTATACGTGGAATGATTAAATGTCCTAGAAAGGGTTTAAAATACAAAATAAAAAGACTACTCATTTTTTGAGTAGCCCGGAGAATAGTTATAATATCATGCGATTAAAAATGGGTACTGTATTAATCATACCACACGCATTTATGCCGAGAAAATTTATTGATGTTGAGAAGAACCCTTAACTAAACTTGGAGACGAATGTCGGCATAGCGTGAGCTATTAAGCCGACCATTCGACAAGTTTAGGGATTGTTAAGGGTTCCGAGGCTCAACGTCAATAAAGCAATTGGAATAAAGCAACAAAATTTAAGTTCCACTACCGACAGACTTTAAGTTCCTTGATATGACTTGTTTTATAGATGATTTTGATTGTGTAATGAGTTTTTTTACTAAAAAAAGACTTGATCTGGTTAGACCAAGCCTTTTTCTTTTTATAGTGTTATATTATTAACAAAATAAAAAGAAGTCGCTCACTCCCCGATGAAAGTTTGTGCGCGACAACCATTCAGCAAATTAAAATATGAGTTGTTTATTATTATTTTGTATATTTAGATATTAAACGATATTTAAATATACATCAAGATATATATTTGAGTGGGCGACTTCTTAAAAATAATTAAGGAGTTGGTTTTTTATGACTAAAAAAGACTACTCAAAAAATGAGTAGTCTGGAGAATTGTTTTTGACATATTAAATGAAAAGGAGTACTACATTAATCATATCACACGCATTTATGCCGAGAAAATTTATTGATGTTGAGAAGAACCCTTAACTAAACTTGGAGACGAATGTCGGCATAGCGTGAGCTATTAAGCCGACCATTCGACAAGTTTTGGGATTGTTAAGGGTTCCGAGGCTCAACGTCAATAAAGCAATTGGAATAAATCATTAAAAATAGCCGCTCAGTTTGTTGAGTGGCTATGGGTTGGGCGAAGAGTTACTTTATGCTAATAGTCTTTATAATAATTGGGACGATGTCATATTTTTATTCTAACATTTATTTATACTTAGCTCACTCAAAAAGTATTTAACGCTGAGAATTTTTGATTTTTTGAAACGATTTTCTTCTTGTTTTGATTAACTAAACTTTGGTCTTGTTTATCATCTATTTTATACGCCACAATTTCTCCG
>ERZ1023451.152-NODE-152-length-14713-cov-612.008596_pt1 | contig 14713 bp, 10 predicted proteins | sample MGYA00380524_ERZ1023451 | MGnify/ENA primary metagenome ERZ1023451 (study PRJEB33173, sample SAMEA4830330) | metagenome | study: EMG produced TPA metagenomics assembly of the PRJEB25223 data set...
GACATTATAGAGCCAATCACTAGCCTATCTCAGAATCACCAACGAATCCTTCATTATTAAGGAATCTAGGCATCTTTACGGCGTGGTTCTAATCGCATCTTTTTCAATCTAAGTGCGTTTGTGACAACACTTACTGAACTTAGTGCCATTGCAGCACCAGCAACCCATGGCGCAAGTAAGCCCAATGCAGCTATAGGGATACCGGCAATATTATAGCCGAATGCCCAAAATAGATTTTGACGAATATTACGAATGGTTGCTTTACTTGCATAAATGGCTTTAGGAATAAGCATCAAGTCGCCACCAAGAATAGTAATATCAGCTGCTTCAATGGCAACTTCTGTACCTGTACCAATGGCGATACCGATATCAGCTTTAACTAATGCAGGTGCATCATTTACACCGTCACCAACCATCGCAACCTTCTTACCTTGTTGCTGTAGTTTCGCAATTTGTGCAGCTTTTTCTTCTGGTAAAATATCTGCAATAACAGTATCTATGCCTACTTGTTTTGCAATAGCTTGAGCAGTATTTTTATTATCGCCAGTTAACATGGCAACTTCAATGCCCATATCATGCAATTGTTTTATAGCATCTTTAGCATGATCTTTTACAGTATCTGCCACTGCGATGATACCAGTTAATGAATAATTAACAGCAATGAGCATAGCAGTTTTACCATCTCGTTCATAATGTGTTAAATCATCAGAAATATGCTTAGGCAAGCTAATATCATTGTCAGCCATTAATTTACGGTTACCAACCAATATATGGTGATGATCAATCGTTGCTTCAATTCCATGACCAGGTACTGCTTTAAATGTTGTTGTCTCAGTTAATGTTAATTGCTTTTCTTTTGCATAATTGACAATGGCTTCTGCCAATGGGTGTTCAGAATCTTTTTCAGCAGTAGCAAGTAGTTGTAGCGTTTGATCGTCACCATGATAATCTGTCACGACTGGACGACCATTTGTAATGGTACCCGTCTTATCTAAAACGATGGTATCAATTTGATGTGTGCGTTCAACAAACTCGCCACCTTTAAATAAAATACCATTTTCAGCAGCGCGACCAGTACCTACCATAATAGAAGTTGGTGTAGCAAGTCCTAATGCGCATGGACAAGCAATGACAAGAACGGAAATACTCGCAACAAGTGCAGGTTCAAATGTACCTGGTGTAACTAAAGTAATCCACACGATAAATGTTAATAGTGCGATACCAACAACGATAGGAACGAAATAACCAGAAATAATATCTGCCAATCGCTGAATCGGCGCTTTAGAACTTTGAGCTTCTTCGACAACTTTAATAATATTTGCCAACGCAGTGTCCCCGCCAACTTTTGTTGCTGTCATAGTAATAGTACCGTTTTTGTTCATCGTTGAACCAATTACAGTATCATCAACATTCTTTTCAACAGGGATAGATTCACCTGTTAACATAGATTCGTCGATGGAAGTCATACCTTTAATAATTTTGCCATCAACAGGTATCTTTTCACCTGGTTTAACGATAAGTGTATCTCCAACATGTACCTCATTTAGAGGAATCATCACTTCATTACCATCTTTTAAAATGCGTGCTTCTTTAGCTTGTAAACTTAATAATTCGCCAAGCGCATTGGTTGTTTGAGACTTCGCTCTAGCTTCTAAATACTTACCGAATAAGATTAAGGTAATTAGTACGGCGCTTGTTTCAAAGTATAAATGCGGTTGCGTTGTTGAGCCATTTAGCCAACGAACCATTTCATAAATACTGTAAAAATATGCTGCACTTGTACCAACAGCAACAAGTACATCCATATTGGCGCCACCATTTCTTAAGTTTTTATAAGCACCTACATAAAATTGCCATCCAATAATAAATTGTACAGGTGTAGCTAAAATAAATTGGAACCATGGATTCGTAAATAGTGCTGGTATATGCATATTGAAAAGATGCACAAACATTAACATTAATAGCGGTAAAGATAATACTGCTGATATGATAAGCTTAATCAATTTATGTTGTAGCGCTTCAGCTTTGCGTGACGTTTGATCTTTATTGTTATCTTTAATAGACGCGTCATAACCTAATTTTTGAATGCGAGTGACAAGTTTATCAGCATCTGTTTCTTCAGGATAATAGTCAACTTTAGCTTGCTCTGTTGTTAAATTGACCGTTGCATTTTGAACGCCGTCCATTTTATTTAACACTTTTTCAATACGGCTTGAGCATGCGGCACAAGTCATGCCTGTAATGTCTAATTCGACAGTTTCTACAGCGACACCGTAACCTAAATGTTGAATCGTATTAATAAATTCTTGGACATCATGTTGATCAGGGTTATACTCAACAGTTGCTTTCTCTGTAGTTAAATTCACTTGGGCATTAACGTCATCAAGTTTATTCAGTTTCTTTTCGATACGATTTGAACATGCGGCACAAGTCATACCAGTGATATCTAATGTTGTTTTTTTCGTATTAGCCACATTATTGCCTCCCTGTGATTCATTGTTACACGTCTAATGTACCCCCTATAGGTATATAAGTCAATCGTTGCGTTTTACTTTTACCAATTTTAAAAAGAAAAAGAGAGATTGCCGTGCAAACATTGCACAACAATCTCTCTATTTAGCATCTATATAAAAGAAGTCGTAATTAATATTAAAGGATGTATGAATGAAAGGTAAAACTTAAATGACTTCTGGATTTGCAATTCTTAGGTGACTTAAAAGAAATCAGATGGGTTAAATTCTTTCGCATGTAAATTTTTAAAATTATTAAGATGGATGACTTTATCATCATCTTTGTTGTCTGACAACTGACGACTCGTGTCGTTTGTCATTTCGTAATCTTGTATCGTTTTAACTAAACCTAGAATGATTAAGATAGCAACTGTGCCTGTAATTAATATTCTCATCGCTATCATACTCCTTTATATTTCTCTTACTCACATTGTACGTTAATAGATTAAAAAATGAATGCGTCTGTAGTATTGAATTTATCTACTACTTTAGCAGTATTTGATGTGAGAATTGTATAGATAAGGGTGATAAGGTCATGATTTCATAATGTTATAGCGAATTAGTTGCATAGGCGAATGTTTATTTGATTAACTTTTAAACAAGTAAATAAGTTATTAGGAGTTGAAAGGTGTAATGACTGAAAAAGAAAAAATGTTAGCAGAAAAATGGTACGATGCAAACTTTGATCAAGACTTAATCAATGAACGTGCACGAGCGAAAGATATTTGCTTTGAATTAAATCATACAAGACCGAGTGACACAAATAAAAGAAAGGAATTAATCAATCAATTATTTCAAACAACAACGGACAATGTCGAACTCGCAATTCCTTTTGATACTGATTATGGATGGAACGTTAAACTTGGGAAAAATGTCTTTGTAAATACCAATTGTTATTTTATGGATGGTGGACAGATTACAATTGGCGATAATGTTTTTATTGGACCTAATTGTGGATTCTACACAGCGACACATCCACTTAATTTTCATCATAGAAATGAAGGTTTTGAAAAAGCAGGACCAATTAACATTGGCAGTAATACTTGGTTTGGCGGTCATGTAGCCGTGTTACCAGGGGTGACGATTGGAGAAGGTAGTGTGATTGGTGCAGGTAGTGTTGTCACAAAAGATATTCCGCCACACAGTTTAGCGGTTGGAAATCCTTGTAAAGTCGTTCGTAAAATTGATAATGAGGTACCATCAGAAACATTGAACTATGAAACACTAAATTAGTTGTCATGACGCTTCTAAATTTTAAAAAGTAACTAATCATTTTCAAAATGCTTGAGAAGAAGGGTATAAAGCACAAAATGAAAGCGATTGCAAAACCGACCTTACTCATAGTAAAATGAGTTTAAATGATGTTATATCATTAAATCAAAGGGTTAAACCACTTTCAAAATTTATAGGGGGTAAGTGTACATGGTAGTAGAATTTAAAAATGAACCTGGTTACGATTTTTCAGTCCAAGAAAATGTGGATATGTTTAAGAAAGCATTGAAAGACGTGAAAAAAGAATTAGGTCAAGACATACCATTAGTGATTAATGGAGAGAAGATTTTCAAAGATGACAAAATTAAATCAATCAATCCTGCAGACACATCACAAGTGATTGCAAATGCATCAAAGGCAACAAAACAAGATGTTGAAGATGCATTTAAAGCAGCAAACGAAGCTTATAAATCTTGGAAAACATGGTCAGCAAATGATCGTGCAGAGCTTATGTTACGTGTTTCGGCAATTATTCGTCGTCGAAAAGCGGAAATTGCAGCAATTATGGTTTATGAAGCAGGTAAGCCATGGGATGAAGCAGTTGGTGATGCAGCTGAAGGTATTGATTTTATTGAATACTATGCACGTTCAATGATGGATTTGGCTCAAGGTAAGCCAGTACTTGATCGTGAAGGTGAACACAATAAATATTTCTATAAATCAATTGGTACAGGTGTTACAATTCCACCGTGGAACTTCCCGTTTGCGATTATGGCTGGTACGACTTTAGCACCAGTTGTTGCAGGTAATACAGTGTTATTGAAACCTGCTGAGGATACACCTTATATCGCTTATAAATTAATGGAAATTTTAGAAGAAGCAGGATTACCAAAAGGCGTAGTTAACTTTGTTCCTGGTGATCCGAAAGAAATTGGTGATTACTTAGTTGATCATAAAGATACGCATTTCGTTACATTTACAGGATCACGTGCGACAGGTACTAGAATTTATGAACGTAGTGCCGTTGTTCAAGAAGGTCAAAACTTCTTGAAACGTGTTATCGCTGAAATGGGTGGTAAAGATGCCATTGTAGTTGATGAAAATATTGATACAGATATGGCAGCAGAAGCTATTGTAACGTCAGCGTTTGGTTTCTCTGGTCAAAAATGTTCAGCATGTTCACGTGCAATTGTGCATAAAGACGTTTATGACGAAGTATTAGAAAAGTCAATCAAACTAACAAAAGAATTAACGTTGGGCAATACTGTAGACAATACGTATATGGGCCCGGTTATTAATAAAAAACAATTTGATAAGATTAAAAATTATATCAAGATTGGTAAAGAAGAAGGTAAATTAGAACAAGGTGGCGGCACTGATGATTCAAAAGGTTACTTTGTAGAACCAACAATCATTTCAGGACTTAAATCTAAAGATAGAATCATGCAAGAAGAAATTTTTGGTCCAGTTGTTGGCTTTGTGAAAGTTAACGATTTTGATGAAGCAATTGAGGTTGCAAATGATACAGATTACGGTTTAACTGGTGCAGTGATTACAAATAATCGCGAGCATTGGATTAAAGCGGTAAACGAATTTGATGTGGGTAATTTATACCTTAACAGAGGCTGTACTTCAGCAGTTGTTGGATACCATCCATTTGGTGGTTTCAAAATGTCAGGTACGGACGCTAAAACAGGTAGCCCAGACTACTTATTACACTTCTTAGAACAAAAGGTTGTTTCAGAAATGTTCTAATGCTTCATAATGAACAAGGGCCATCCATTGCGGTTGGCTCTTTTTATTTATAACTTTAAAAATTAAGTAATAGCAACCATATTTTTAGAAAAGGATTATAGGTATAAGAATGTGAGATACGTTATTTTAATAATCATGGCAATTGTATTAGCAATTTGGTCATTTAAACAATTGAGTCAAAGTCATTTAGATAGCGGATTTATGTTTTTCTTCATAGTTTATGTGTTGTGTATCAGTTATTTTAATAGCGATAAGCACGATAAAAATAAAAAACGATAGTAGTACACGAATTCATTAATGTGTAAACTATCGTTTTTATTATGAATGTTGGTAACGCTTATGAGCCTCTAATCTACTATTTAATCTTAATATTTATTACCTTATGGAAAATTTTATCAATTTCCTCGCTAGGCCAATCAATTTTTTCATCTTTAATCCAATGTAAAAATCCTTCAATCAATGAACCGTATATATAAAATAATAAATTATTAGGAATATCTCCATCGACATCAATTCTGTCGCTATTGTTTTTGATGTCGTCATTCATAATTTTAATGCAAACATTTTTTAAAACTTTATTAAACTCTGCATCTTCTTGTTGGAAGTCTGCTACTTTTTGTAAGTCTTCTTTATTATTAATTGTATCGTTAATCGTTTGGAATGGGTGGTTAAGGCGATCACTAATATCAGTCGCAAAATATGCTTTGGTCAATTGATTGAACAAATATTCAAGTAAGTCATATTTATCATAAAAATGTTTATAAAATGTTGTACGGTGTACGAGCGCGTTATGACAAATTTGGTTGACAGTAATTGTCTGGAACAAATGTTGTTCTAACAATTGAAGCAAACTTGAAGACAATGCTTTCTTTGTCTTAATCACTCTTAAATCGGTCTCTTTCATCTACATTTCTCCTTAATATGTAGTTTAAAATACAGAATTCAAAAATTAGTTCTTTAAGATGTATGGTATAGATACTATAATCGAACAATAATCTACACTGTATAGTTAAACTATAACGTTGATTTTAAAGGGAGGCAATATATTTGGCGAAATTTTTATACAAGATGGGTACATTTATCGCAAAGCATAAGTGGTCCACATTAATCGCATGGGTAATTATTGTAGCTGCAATATTTATACCAATTGCTACAAATGCACCGAAATTTGACAATGATATTAAAATGACTGGATTAAAGTCATTAGACACGAATGAAAAGATTGAAAAGTATTTTAATCAAGATAGTGAAAAGGCACAAATTCGTGTGGTCTTTAAGACGACTAAAGATGATGGAATTGTACAACCGAGTATCACTAAAGATATTAAGAAAACGTTAGACGATATTAAAAAAGATGACAAACACATCGATAAAATATCAGATCCATATGAAAATAAGCAAATTAGTAAAGACAAAACAACGGCATTTGCAGATATCACATATAACGTGAGTCAAACATCTTTGAAAGATGATTCTAGAGATAATATTAAAAGTCATTTAAAAGATTTGCGTGACAATCATAATGTACAGACTGAATTAACAGGAACAGGTATGACCTCTACAGAAGTAGGCGGTAATTCTGAACTAGTTGGTATCATTGTTGCATTTGTAGTGTTATTGATTACATTTGGTTCAGTCATTGCTGCAGGATTACCAATTATAAGTGCATTGATTGGTTTAGCATCTGGAGTTGGTATTATTAGCCTATTGACCTATGTCTTTGATATACCTAATGTTACATTAACTTTAGCGGTAATGATTGGGCTCGCTGTTGGTATCGATTATGCATTATTTATTTTGTTTAGATATCGACAAGTAATGAAAACTGAAACAGACTATGCTAAAGGTATCGGACTTGCAGTGGGAACAGCAGGTAGCGCAGTCATCTTCGCTGGTGTGACAGTTGTGATTGCCGTATGTGGTTTATCGCTAGTTGGCATAGATTTCTTAGCAGTGATGGGGTTTGCTTCGGCAATTAGTGTTATATTTGCTGTATTCAGTGCACTGACTTTATTACCTGCGTTAATTAGCATTTTCCATAAACGCATTAAAGTGAACAAATTGCAGTCTAATTTTAAAAAAGATATTGATACGCCGTGGTCTAAATTTATTACTGGTAATGCACTTGCAGCAGTATTATTAGGTTTAATTATATTAGTTGCAGCGGCTATTCCAGTTAGTCATATGCGTCTAGGCATTCCGGATGATGGCGTAAAGCCAGCAGATTCTACTCAGAAAAAGGCATACGATATTATTTCAGATAAGTTCGGTGAAGGATTTAATGGCCAAATACCGATGCTGATTAACGTTAAAGATAAAAAAGATGATCCACAAGGATTACAACAAGATTTACAATCTGTGTATAAAGATATTAAAGATAAGAAAAATGTAGATATTGTTACGCCGCCACAAATGAGTAAAGATAATGATTACGCTTTGATGGTCGTGATACCTAAGCAAGGGCCTAATGCAGAGAGTACAAACGATTTAGTGCATGATTTACGAGATTATCATAAAGATGCACAAGATAAATATGGGTTCAAAACGGAGATTTCAGGACAAAGTGTCATTAATATTGATATGTCTAAAAAGTTAAATGAGGCGATACCTTTATTTGCAACAGTAATTGTTGTATTGGCATTTTTCTTATTAATGATTGTCTTTCGTTCAATTCTAATACCGTTAAAAGCAGTTTTAGGATTCGTCTTGTCATTAATGGCAACACTAGGTTTTACAACCTTTGTAATGCAAGATGGCTTTATGAAAGGATTATTCGGCATAGAAACGACAGGACCAATGCTAGCCTTCTTGCCGGTTATTACAATTGGTATACTATTCGGCTTAGCAATGGATTACGAAGTCTTCCTTATGTCGCGAATTCATGAAGAATATAGTAAAACAGGGGATAATGATTATTCTATCAAAGTAGGATTGAAAGAAAGTGGTCCTGTTATTGTAGCAGCTGCATTAATCATGTTTAGTGTCTTCTTTGCGTTTGTATTCCAAGAAGATGTCATGATTAAATCAATGGGTATGGCATTAGCGTTTGGTGTACTCTTTGATGCCTTCGTAGTCAGAATGATGTTAATTCCTGCATTAACTAAATTGTTTGGAAAAGGTTCGTGGTATTTACCAGCATGGTTGAATCGTATTATTCCACGAGTTGATATTGAAGGACATGCACTTGAAAAATATAAAACGGTTGAATCACAGGAATCTGAAGCTAAAGATAGTAAGGAAACATACGACACAACCTTTAAAGTATATCCACAAGGTGCAACAAATGTATCGAAACATCAAGATGTACATGGGCAAGATGATGCACGTTCAATAGTACTAGATGATAAAACGATGGCATTGTACCAAGAAGTGAAACAGCAAACGACGAATCCATTGTTCTTATATGATGCTTTAATGGATTATCAAAACAAGTATCAACTAAATTCAAAACAACAAGCAACGAATATAGAACAGTTGAATAAAAATATTGAAAAACTCAATCAATTGTTAGAAAAAAACTTAAGAAATAAATCATAAAATAACATGTACATGCCTCCGCTTTAAATGTCTATCAATGACATTTGAAGCGGAGGTTTTTTGCATGGAAGCGATTATACAAAATATTTTTGCAATGTCACAAATTTTACATGAAAAATGAAATTTATTTAAATAAAGTATTGCGAGCTACAATTTTAAGGGTTATGATTTTTAAGTGATAATGATTATTATTTCTAATAGGAGAGCGAAATAGTATGTTAAACATTAAAAATGGTGAAATGAATAAGGCTTATAAAATAAAGCGAATGGATATTGCTAATGAGAATATGTTGTATCGTCTAAGTGCCTTTGGGTTAACAGATGACGCTATCATAACGATTAAACAAAAATGTTTATTTAAAGGGCCATGCATTATTGAAGTAAACGGACAACAGTTAAGTATTAGACATTGCGATGCTTGTTCTATTGCATTAGAAGAATAGGAGTCGGACGAATGGAAAATTATTGTATTTTAGGAAATCCTAATGTTGGTAAAACATCTTTGTTTAACGCTTTAACTGGTTCGTATGAATACATAGGCAACTGGAGTGGCGTAACGGTAGAGAAAAAAGTAGGGAAGCTAAAAGAAAATGTAGGACAATTAATTGATTTACCAGGTACATATGATTTATCGCCGATTTCTAAAGATGAAACTGTAGTGACAGACTATTTATTAAACGATTCATTTTCAGGAATCATTAACATTGTTGATTCGAGTCAACTAAAAAGAAATATGCAATTAACAGTACAATTGTTAGAACTTAATCAACCAATATACATCGGATTAAATATGATCGATGTAGCTACAAAGCGCGGGATAAAAATCGATTATCATAAATTGATGAAAAAGTTAAAAACACCTATTTTTCCAGTTGTGGCACGTACAGGCAAAGGAACTAAACATTTACTTGGCGAAATAAAGCATCTAGGGGAAGGGTATCGACCGTATTTTAAAATCAATTATGGTGAGAAGATTGAAGAGACAATTAAAAATATGTGTCAAATAATAATGACAGAGACATCTCATGATAAGTATCAAGCTAGGTTTATTGCGATTCAATTCTTATTAAATAACATGCAAATTGCAAACGAACTTAATTCAGAGGTTGTAAATAAATTGTCGAGTTTACGTTATCAAGTTGCTGAACAAGTAGGGGCTGTATCTGTTCGTCGAGAGATGGAGCGTATACGCAATCATTATATTGAGACATTATTGCAAGACGTGGTAACGTATCCAGATGAAGATAAGCAATATTTCAGCTCTAGAATAGACAAGATATTAACACATAAATATATAGGGATGCCTATTTTTCTAGCGATTATGTGGTTGATCTTTCAAACTACATTTACATGGATTGGCACACCTTTGTCGGATCAACTCGATGCATTTATAGGTGGTACATTTACAGATAGTGTGAAGACGATTATGAATTATCTTGGCGTTATACCATTTTTACAAGATTTAATTACAGATGGCATTATTGCTGGTGTAGGATCAGTATTAGTCTTTGTACCACAAATTGTTGTGCTCTTTTTCTTTATATCTTTATTAGAAGATTCAGGTTATATGGCACGTATTGCGGTTTTAATGGATCGTATTATGGAATCGTTCGGTTTAAGCGGGAAGTCTTTTATACCGATGATTATCGGATTTGGTTGTAACGTACCGAGTATTATGGCTGCGCGCAGTATTGAAAATGAAAAAGAGCGTTTAACAACGATATTAATTGCACCATTCATGTCATGCTCTGCTAGACTGCCAGTGTATGCGTTGTTCGTAGGTATCTTTTTCAAAGAGAATCAATCTTTAGTAGTATTAAGCTTGTATGTTTTAGGTATTATTATGGCATTTTTAGTCAGTACAGTACTTACTAAGACGGTTTTAAAAAATGATAATGCAATCTTTATTGTGGAATTGCCAACATACCGTGTGCCTTCCATTAAAACGTTGTGGCGTAGTACTTGGGAAAAGGCTAAGGGCTTTGTTCGTAAAGCAGGTACATTTATTTTTGGCGGCTCAGTAGTCATTTGGCTATTAAGTTATGTAGGGCCACATGGTATCAATGTGAATATCAATCAAAGTTTTTTACATATGGTTGGTAGCTTCTTTGGTATGTTAGTGCAACCGCTCGGATTTGGAACATGGCAAGCAGGTGCTACGTTAGTGCCAGGATTTTTAGCAAAAGAAGTTATCGTAAGTTCGATGGCGATTATCTATTCATCAGGTGATGCAGGCCTTGTTAATGTGATTCAAAATCAATTCACACCGCTATCTGCGTATGCATTTATGATATTTATACTATTGTATATTCCTTGTGTTTCTACAGTGGCAGCAATCCGTAAAGAGACTTATTCATGGAAATGGACGGCACTTGCAGTTGCCTATCCTCTAGTCACTGCATATGTCTTAACATTCATTTTTTATCAAGTCGGACATTTATTTGTTTAAGGAGTGGTTAAAGTGTCAATCATTATTAACATTTTAATTTTTTTAGCAATTTTCGGATATGCCTTGTATACGTTAGTTAAATTTTTCAAACGTTCGAAACAAGGAAAATGTGGTACATGTGACATTGATCGTGATTGTTGTGGAACAGAACAACACACAGCGAATCATTTTCCTGGGAAATAATTTTAAAAATGAGCACAGGAGAGGGCGTCCTGATGCTCATTTTTTGATACGCTATATGTTAAAGTATCATGATTTACCTTTGACGACTAATTCGTTGTCTTCGATATCTAAATCCACATGTTTAACGTCTGTATGATCTAAATAATAATCTGTTATTTTGTCACGCACTTGTTGTTCAACAATACGTCTTAATGGGCGTGCGCCTAAGTCTTCATCATAACCTTCTTCAATTAACCAATCTTTTGCATCTTGAGAGACATTCATCGTAATACCTTTTTTATCTAATGTTACTTGGACATCATCCAACAATAAATTAATGATTTCTTGTAGTGACTCTTTATCTAGGTGTAAGAATTCCACAATACCATTGAAGCGGTTAAGAAATTCAGGGCGGAAGAATTTTTTCATTTCTTGCATAATGTCATCGTATTCTTGGTCTGTACCGTTACCAAAACCAGCGTTTGACGTACAAATAATGATTGTGTTTTTAAAGTTGATGACGTTACCTTGACCATCTGTTAAATTACCATCATCCATCACTTGTAGTAATAATGTTAATATTTGTGGATTAGCCTTTTCAATTTCATCAAATAGAATGACTGAATATGGATTGCGTCGTACTTTTTCAGTTAATGTATTTGAATTATCGTCATAACCGACATAACCAGCAGTTGTACCAATCATTTTAGAAACAGCAGTAGTATCACTATATTCACTCATATCAAGTCGAATCAGTGCTTCTTTATTACCAAATAAATCAATGGCTAACTGTTTGGCAAGCTCTGTTTTACCAACACCAGTAGGACCGACAAATAGGAAGCTACCAATTGGACGATTGCCATCATCAAAACCAGCTCGATTACGACGAATGGCACGAGAAACCATTTCTACAGCTTTATCTTGACCGATGATTTTACTTCTTAAACGACTAGAAATATTTTTTAAACGTTCAATGTCATTGGCATCCATTTGAGATACAGGAATACCAGTTAATCGTTGAATGGTATCAGAAATATCGTGCACCGTTGCTACTGCAGTATGTTCACCATTACTGTTTTCTAATTTATCTTGTAGAGATTTAATTACATTTTGAATGTCATCTGCTTTTTTATATTCTTCAGCACTTACAGCTTTACGCTTATCATGTTCCAATTCAGAAATACGTTTTTCAGTCGCGACTTTATCAATAGCAGGGCTTTGTGCAGATAAATGTGCAGCTGTAATATCTAATACATCGATTGCTTTGTCAGGTAATAAGCGTTGTGGAATATATTGAATGGATAAGTCTACACATGCCTTTAATACGTCATCAGGTAATTTGACTTGATGGTGTGTTTCAAATTTTTCGCGAATTCCTTTTAAAATTTCAACCGTATCTCTTGCGCTTGGTTCGTTAACCAGTACCTCGTTAAAACGACGTGTTAATGCAGCGTCTTTCATGATATTATTGCGATATTCATCTTGAGTTGTTGCACCTATAATTGAAATTTCACCACGACTTAATGCTGGTTTTAAAATATCAGATAACCCTTTACTACCGGAATCACTTCCTGTTGCGCCGGAACCGATGATTTGGTGAATTTCGTCAAAGAAGAGCACAGCATTTTGTGATGATTTAACGCCTTCAACTAACTTTTGGATGTTTTCTTCAAAGGCGCCACGATATTGCGTTCCAGCTTCAAGCGATGAAATATCTATAGATATAATTTCTTTATCTTTGATTGCTGCAGGTACGTTCCCTTCAACGATTGCTTGCGCTAAACCTTCGACAATCGCAGTTTTACCAACTCCAGCTTCTCCGACTAGGATAGGATTGTTTTTAGTGCGTCTACTTAAGACTTCTGCAGTTTCTTGGATTTCTTTATCACGACCGATGACTGGATCTAATAATCCGTCACGAGCCTCTTGCGTTAAGTTACGACCAATTTGTTCTAGATAATTGCCATTGCCACTTTGTTGACCTTGTTGTCTTAGTGCTGCTTGTTGAAAAGCTTGCGCACTTTGTTCGGCAGAATGATTACCACCTTGTTGCGTAAATTGTGCTAATTCTTCCGGTGAAACTTCTTTACCATTAATATAGTATTTCTTGTTACTAGTCTGATTTGAGTTTTGCATGTCTTGCATCATTCTTCGTAAAATAGAATCGAAGTCACTATTGAAAAAATTGTTATTCATAAACATCACCTTTAAATTTTTAAACTAATAAGTAAAAGAAAATACATTGAAACTATATGCAAACTATAAACAATGGCAATTCTATTTTTCCACCATTGTAGTTTTAAAAACGGCGCATTGTAGGCACTTTATGAACTTTTTGTGTAATTTTTGAAGTAAGTAAGAATTTAAAAGTAAATATTAATCAATGGTTAAGAAATGTATGTGTTGATACATAGTTAATTAAGAAATGGTATATTGTGTTGGTAGTCTATGTGAATTTTGATTTGGAAGTGAATAGTTGATCTTGATAAAGCATAAAGTGTTAATCATTTTCATAAAGTTAAATGAATAGTATGATGATGCAAAAGGAGTGTGTGTTTATGGTATATAAGAGTTACTATGATTCGCCTGTAGGACGATTGGAACTTGTGAGTGATGGGGTAAGTCTGACCGCTGTTTTGTTTGAAAATCAACAAGATGATAGTACTAGGGAAGAAAATACGTCTTTAGCGATATTTAAAGAGGCGACACAGTGGTTAGACGCGTATTTTAAAGGGGACAATCCTGAAATCACAATACCTTTAAAGCCAACAGGTAGTCATTTTCAACAGTGTGTTTGGAATGAATTAAGACGGATTCCTTATGGGACGTTAACAACGTATGGTGCTATTGCCAAAAAAGTAGGCAAGGTGCTTGATAAGCCAAAAATGTCAGCCCAAGCGGTTGGAGGTGCAGTCGGAAGTAATCCATTATCTATTATCGTGCCATGTCATCGTGTTGTCGGTAAAACGGGTAGCTTAACAGGATTCGGTGGAACGATTAATAATAAAATTAAGCTGTTAGAGTTGGAGAATATCGATATGTCAAAGCTTTATGTACCAAAACATAGCACGAAGCCGTAACGTATAAA
>ERZ1023451.154-NODE-154-length-14481-cov-526.113822_pt1 | contig 14481 bp, 14 predicted proteins | sample MGYA00380524_ERZ1023451 | MGnify/ENA primary metagenome ERZ1023451 (study PRJEB33173, sample SAMEA4830330) | metagenome | study: EMG produced TPA metagenomics assembly of the PRJEB25223 data set...
GAAAAACGGTTGATACCTATAGTCGCGCGTTGTCCTTTTCGTGACATGAAACAATGTGGAAAACATAATTAAATTGAGGGAAAGTGTGAAATGTGAAAAAAGCTGCGTTAAGTTTAAAAAATAGATTAACGCTGTTAGGATTCCATTAATTAGCTTAACATTGGTTCAGGAATAGTTAAAATGAGGTTAATTCATAGCTTAGTATCCCGCTTATATAATGATAGTAGATTGTTCGTATTACGTAATTGAAATAATCATATAAAAATATATTAAGACAAAATTTATAAATAGATTGGGAGAATAGTACTATGAAATTAAAAACGTTAGCTAAAGCAACATTAGTATTGGGATTGTTAGCTACTGGTGTAATAACAACAGAAAGTCAAACAGTAAAAGCGGCAGAATCAACTCAAGGTCAACACAATTATAAATCGTTAAAATACTACTATAGCAAGCCAAGTTTAGAGTTAATAAATGTAGATGGTCTGTATAGACAACATTTAACTGATAAAGGTGCATATGTATGGAAAAATCTTAAAGATTATTATATTGGGCTACTAGGTGAAGATAGTAAGAAATTCAAAACAGATGTATACGGGGACCTAGATGCATTTTTAGTCATAGAAGAAGAACCTGTTAAAGGAAGACAATATTCAATTGGCGGTATAAGTAAGACAAATAGTAAAGAATTTAAAGAAAGAGAAGTCGATGTTAAAGTAACAAGAAAAGCAGACAAAGATACTACATCAACTAAAGATAGTAAATTTAAAATTACTAAAGAAGAAATCTCGTTAAAAGAGTTAGATTTTAAATTAAGACAAAAATTGATGAAAGAAGAGAATTTATACGATGCTGTTAACAATAGAAAAGGTAAAATTGTAGTTAAAATGGAAGATGATAAGTTTTATACTTTCGAACTTACAAAAAAATTACAACCGCATCGCATGGGTGACACGATAGATGGTACTAAAATCAAAGAAATTAATGTTGAGCTAGAATATAAATAATCTTTGGACAAGCAGACTAGTAATTATAGGGAAGTTAAGCGATAACATATTGCTTAGCCTCTTTTTTGTGTTGTTATGATGAAAAAAGGAGCGAGTTCATGATCAAATTTTTGAAAAAACGGTTGATACCTATAGTCGCGCGTTGTCCTTTTCGTGACATGAAACAATATGGAAAACATTATTAAATTGAGGGAAAGTGTGAAATGTGAAAAAAACAGCGTTAAGTTATAAAAATAGATTAACGCTGTTAGATTTTCATTAACTAACTTAACGTTGGTTCAAAAATAGTTAAAAAGAGGTTAATTCATAGCGCAGTATCTCGCTTATATAATGATAGTAGATTGTTCGTATTACGTAATTGAAATAATCATATAAAAATATATTAAGACAAAATTTATAAATAGATTGGGAGAATAGTACTATGAAATTAAAAACGTTAGCTAAAGCAACATTGGCATTAGGCTTATTAACTACTGGTGTGATTACATCAGAAGGCCAAGCAGTCCACGCAAAAGAAAAGCAAGAGAGAGTACAACATTTATATGATATTAAAGACTTACATCGATACTACTCATCAGAAAGTTTTGATTTCAGTAATATTAGTGGTAAGGTTGAAAATTACAACGGTTCTAACGTTGTACGCTTTAACCAAGATGGTCAAAATCACCAATTATTCTTATTAGGAGAAGATAAAGCTAAATATAAACAAGGCCTTGAAGGCCAGAATGTCTTTGTGGTAAAAGAATTAATTGATCCAAACGGTAGACTATCTACTGTTGGTGGTGTAACGAAGAAAAATAACCAATCTTCTGAAACTAATACACCTTTATTTGTTAAAAAAGTGTATGGCGGAAATTTAGATGCATCAATTGAATCATTTTCAATTAATAAAGAAGAAGTTTCACTGAAAGAACTTGATTTCAAAATTAGACAACATTTAGTTAAAAATTATGGTTTATATAAAGGTACGACTAAATACGGTAAGATCACTTTCAATTTGAAAGATGGAGAAAAGAAAGAAATTGATTTAGGTGATAAATTGCAATTCGAGCACATGGGCGATGTGTTGAATAGTAAGGATATTCAAAATATAGCAGTGACTATTAATCAAATTTAAAGTAAGTAATCAATGACTCTAAAGTAATAAATTTGAAGCAGCTTAACGATGAAATGTTGAATAAATACGTACATCCTCCAAAAAGGGGCGTATCTAAATCAACAGTGTCGTTAGGCTGTTTTATGTTTTATAACGCAGGTTATGAGTGAGCATACTAAAAATTCACATTACTCTTGAAAGTGATGTCCATTGAATATTAATTAGTTCTTCATTAACCATGATTTAATTTTAATTAAACGAGTGTTAATGTCAGTCTGTCTCAATGACCTTTATAATAAATGTGTATTATTCAAATTACGTAATAAAAGCAATCCAATATATTAAGATTGGAGCATATGAATATGAAATTTACATCGATAGCTAAAGCGATATTTGTATTAGGAATATTAACAACAAGTGTAATGATAACAGAAAATCAATCGGTTAATGCAAAAGGAAAGTATGAAAAAATGAACCGTTTATATGATACAAACAAGTTACATCAATACTATTCAGGACCTAGTTATGAGTTAACAAATGTTAGTGGTCAAAGTCAAGGTTATTATGACTCTAACGTTTTGCTTTTTAACCAACAAAATCAAAAGTTCCAAGTGTTTTTATTGGGAAAAGATGAAAATAAATATAAAGAAAAAACGCATGGCCTCGATGTCTTTGCGGTACCAGAATTAGTAGATTTAGATGGTAGAATATTTAGCGTTAGTGGTGTAACAAAGAAAAACGTAAAATCAATATTTGAGTCTCTAAGAACGCCGAACTTACTAGTTAAAAAAATAGACGATAAAGGCGGTTTTTCTATTGATGAATTTTTCTTTATTCAAAAGGAAGAAGTGTCATTAAAGGAACTTGATTTTAAAATAAGAAAACTGTTGATTAAAAAATACAAACTGTATGAAGGGTCAGCTGATAAAGGTAGAATTGTTATTAATATGAAAGATGAAAATAAGTATGAAATTGATTTAAGTGATAAATTAGATTTCGAGCGTATGGCAGATGTCATTAGTAGTAAACAAATTAAGAACATCGAAGTGAATTTGAAATAATCAATGATATATAGAATAAAAGCTTAAGAAGCGGTTTAATAACCCCATGTTTAATGATATTGATACGTGTTTTAATAATAAAAACATATCGAACATTGACTACGTTATTAAGCTGCTTTTTTGTACACTTTATAACGAATAGCTTATGATTTAAAACTAATCGGAAAGAACAATGATTCACCAAAAAATATTTATGTTGCTATTAAAAATCAGTTAATACGAATGTTAAAATACGTTTGATTTTCATTAATAATGATTCAAGTTTATTTAAATGAGTGTTAATGTCAGTCTGTTTTGATGCACCTTATAATAAAGACAGATAGTTCAAATTACGTAATAATAACAATCCAATATATCAAGATTGGAGCAAATAAATATGAAATTTACTGCATTAGCAAAAGCAACATTAGCATTAGGAATATTAACTACAGGTGTGTTTACAGCAGAAGGTCAAACTGGTCACGCGAAAGTAGAACTTGATGAGACACAGCGCAAATATTATATCAATATGCTACATCAATACTATTCTGAAGAAAGTTTTGAACCAACAAACATTAGTGTTAAAAGCGAAGATTACTATGGCTCTAACGTTTTAAACTTTAAACAACGAAATAAAGCTTTTAAAGTATTTTTACTTGGTGACGATAAAAATAAATATAAAGAAAAAACACATGGCCTTGATGTCTTTGCAGTACCTGAATTAATAGATATAAAAGGTGGCATATATAGCGTTGGCGGTATAACAAAGAAAAATGTGAGATCAGTGTTTGGATTTGTAAGTAATCCAAGTCTACAAGTTAAAAAAGTTGATGCTAAAAATGGCTTTTCGATAAACGAGTTGTTCTTTATTCAAAAGGAAGAAGTATCATTGAAGGAACTGGACTTTAAAATAAGAAAACTATTAATTGAAAAATATAGATTGTACAAAGGAACGGCAGATAAAGGTAGAATTGTTATCAATATGAAAGACGAAAAGAAGCATGAAATTGATTTAAGTGAAAAATTAAGTTTTGAACGTATGTTTGATGTAATGGACAGTAAGAAAATTAAAAACATTGAAGTGAATTTAAATTAGTTCGAGTTAATAGCATAATAGCTTAAGAAGCGACTTAACGACAAAATGTGAATTGACATCCGTGTCCTTATATAAGGAACTATGTTAAATACATTACTGTTGTTAAGTTGTTTTTGTAATTCAAAGAGCAGAACAGAGTAACATCATCAGTTGTAGTAAAAGATAATCCAGTAAAACAACTAAATGAAATAATGAAAGTCATTTAACCTGAACATTAAAATATATTTGTTTTTCATTAAGAATAATTCAAGTATATTTAAATCGAGGTTAATTATCGTACGAAACGATGCACGTTATAATAAAAATGTATGATTCAAATTACGTAATGAAAACAATCCAATATATTAAGATTGGAGCAAATAAATATGAAATTTACAGCATTAGCAAAAGCAACATTAGCTTTAGGAATTTTAACAACTGGGACTTTAACAACAGAGGCTCATTCCAGTCATGCAAAACAAAATCAAGAGTCAGTAAACAAACATGACAAGGAAGCATTATACCGATACTATACTGGAAAGACTATGGAATTGAAAAACATTAATGCTTTGAAGCATGGTAAAAATAACTTGCGTTTTAAGTATAGAGGTATGAAGATTCAAGTATTGCTGCTTGGAAATGATAAAAATAGATTTCAGCAGCGTAGTTATAAGGGCTTAGATGTGTTTTTTTGTTCAAGAAAAAAGAGACAAACACGACATATTTTATACTGTTAGTGGCGTAATACAGACGAATAAAACATCTGGAGTTGTCAGTGCCCCAATATTAAATGTTACAAAAGAAAAGGGTGAAGATGCTTTTGTGAAAGGATACCCTTATTATATTAAAAAAGAAAAAATAACATTAAAAGAGTTAGATTTTAAGTTGAGAAAGCATCTAATCGAAAAATATGGACTTTATAAAACAATCTCAAAAGATGGTAGGGTTAAAATTAGCTTGAAAGATGGCAGTTTTTATAACCTTGATTTAAGATCTAAATTAAAATTTAAATATATGGGGGAAGTCATAGAAAGCAAACAAATTAAAGATATTGAAGTTAACTTAAAGTAAATAATTACGAATAATAAAAAATAATTGAAGCGGCTTAACGATGAAAAGTAAATTGATGCGCATACCTTATAAAAAGGATGCATCAATCGATATCGTCGTTAAGCCGTTTTGGTTTGCGTTTCATGAATCCTATCCCAATCTCCATGAATATAAAATTTCCACCACCAACATCAAAATTCTCAACATCGCAACATAACCAAATGTTATAATAAATCTATTACACAAAGAGATAAATTACTTATTCAAAGGCGGAGGAATCACATGTCTATTACTGAAAAACAACGTCAGCAACAAGCTGAATTACATAAAAAATTATGGTCGATTGCGAATGATTTAAGAGGGAATATGGATGCGAGTGAATTCCGTAATTACATTTTAGGCTTGATTTTCTATCGCTTCTTATCTGAAAAAGCGGAACAAGAATATGCAGATGCCTTGTCAGGTGAAGATATCACGTATCAAGAAGCATGGGCAGATGAAGAATATCGTGAAGACTTAAAAGCAGAATTAATTGATCAAGTCGGTTACTTCATTGAGCCACAAGATTTATTCAGCGCGATGATTCGTGAAATTGAAACGCAAGATTTCGATATCGAACATCTGGCGACGGCAATTCGTAAAGTTGAAACATCAACACTAGGTGAAGAAAGTGAAAATGACTTTATCGGACTATTCAGCGATATGGATTTGAGTTCAACGCGTTTAGGTAACAATGTCAAAGAACGTACTGCGTTAATTTCCAAAGTTATGGTTAATCTTGACGACTTACCATTCGTTCACAGTGACATGGAAATTGATATGTTAGGTGATGCATACGAATTTCTTATCGGGCGCTTTGCGGCGACAGCGGGTAAAAAAGCAGGCGAGTTCTATACACCACAACAAGTATCTAAGATACTGGCGAAGATTGTGACAGATGGTAAAGATAAATTACGTCACGTGTATGACCCAACATGTGGGTCCGGTTCATTACTGTTACGTGTAGGTAAAGAAACGCAAGTGTATCGTTATTTCGGACAAGAACGTAACAATACCACATACAACTTAGCACGCATGAACATGTTATTACATGATGTGCGTTATGAAAATTTCGATATCCGTAATGATGACACGTTGGAAAATCCAGCCTTTTTAGGCCATACATTTGATGCGGTTATTGCGAACCCGCCATACAGTGCGAAATGGACAGCAGATTCAAAATTTGAAAATGATGAACGATTCAGTGGTTACGGCAAGCTTGCGCCAAAATCCAAAGCAGACTTTGCCTTTATTCAACACATGGTACATTACCTAGACGATGAAGGTACCATGGCCGTTGTACTCCCACATGGTGTCTTATTCCGTGGTGCCGCAGAAGGTGTCATTCGTCGTTATTTAATCGAAGAAAAGAACTACCTAGAAGCCGTGATTGGCTTACCAGCCAATATTTTCTATGGGACAAGTATTCCAACATGTATTTTAGTATTTAAAAAATGTCGCCAACAAGACGACAACGTACTATTTATCGATGCATCCAATGATTTTGAAAAAGGAAAAAATCAAAACCATTTAAGCGACGCCCAAGTCGAACGCATTATTAACACATATAAGCGTAAAGAAACGATTGATAAATATAGCTACAGTGCGACATTACAAGAGATTGCCGATAACGATTACAACTTAAATATACCGAGATATGTCGATACATTCGAAGAAGAAGCGCCGATTGATTTAGATCAAGTCCAACAAGATTTGAAAAATATCGACAAAGAAATCGCAGAAATTGAACAAGAAATCAATGCATACCTGAAAGAACTTGGGGTGTTGAAAGATGAGTAATACACAAACGAAAAATGTGCCAGAGTTGAGATTCCCAGGGTTTGAAGGCGAATGGGAAGAGAAGAAGTTAGAAGATATTATAAAAGTTAATTCTGGAAAAGATTATAAACATTTGGATAAAGGCGATATACCAGTCTATGGTACTGGCGGTTATATGACAAGTGTTTCAGAACCACTAAGTGAAATTGATGCTGTTGGTATTGGGAGAAAAGGGACTATAAACAAACCATATTTGCTTGAGGCGCCGTTTTGGACGGTGGATACATTATTTTATTGTACACCTAAAAAAGAAACAGACATACTATTTATATTAAGTTTATTTAGAAAAATAAATTGGAAAGTATACGATGAATCAACAGGTGTGCCAAGCTTAAGTAAACAAACCATTAATAAAATAAATAGATTTGTCCCTACAAATAAAGAGCAGCAAAAAATAGGCAAGTTCTTCAGCAAACTTGACCGACAAATTGAATTAGAAGAACAAAAACTTGAGTTATTTCAGCAACAGAAAAAAGGCTATATGCAGAAAATCTTTTCGCAAGAATTGCGATTCAAAGATGAGAGTGGTAATGATTATCCAGATTGGGAAGAGAAGGAATTAGGGGAAGTAGCTGATAGAGTAATAAGGAAAAATAAAAACTTTGAATCGAAAAAGCCTTTAACAATATCCGGACAGTTAGGTTTAATTGATCAAACAGAATATTTTAGTAAATCAGTTTCGTCGAAAAATCTAGAAAATTATACACTAATAAAGAATGGAGAATTCGCGTATAATAAAAGTTATTCTAATGGATACCCATTAGGGGCTATTAAAAGATTAACTAGATATGATAGTGGTGTATTGTCCTCTTTGTATATTTGCTTTTCTATTAAAAGTGAAATGTCTAAAGACTTCATGGAAGCATATTTTGATTCGACACACTGGTATAGAGAAGTTTCAGGAATTGCAGTTGAGGGTGCAAGAAATCACGGATTATTAAATATTTCTGTGAATGATTTTTTTACTATTCTAATTAAATATCCAAGTTTAGAAGAGCAGAGAAAAATAGGTGACTTCTTCATCAAACTTGACCGACAAATTGAACTAGAAGAACAAAAACTAGAATTACTTCAACAACGAAAAAAAGCCTTACTTAAATCGATGTTAATTTAAATCTGTAAGAGTTTATTTTATAGGAAATGGTAATGTTTTATTGCTCGATTAATAAGTGGTTTTTAATTTTTAAAGCTACAAAATTAAAGTATATTAAAAACGAACATTAAATTTAGGCACTGTGATAGCACAGTGTCTTTTTTGTGTCGAAATTGTGTACAGAATAAGTAGTTAAATAAAGATAAAGTTGAGATAAAGTGTTATTCGTAAATAAAAGAGAGTAGATCGATAGGAATTGAATGATATTAGTTAACTATTTATTAAATTACTTAATAATTATTAATTTTTAGTTAAAGTAAGTTTAATGTGAAGCACGACCATTGCTCATTATAATGAATGAGGATTGTTCGTATTGCGTAATAGAATAAATCAAATAGACTAAAAATTGGGAGCATAGAATTATGAAATTAAAAAATATTGCTAAAGCAAGTTTAGCACTAGGGATTTTAACAACAGGGATGATTACAACTACTGCTCAGCCAGTAAAAGCAAGTACATTAGAGGCTAGATCACAAGCGACTCAAGATTTAAAAGATTATTATAAAGGACAAAGTTTTGATTTGAAAAATATAGGAGGATATAAGGAAGGGAACAAGGTTACTTTCATATATCACAATCAACAAATTGATGTGACACTAACAGGTAAAGAAAAGCTAGAATTTAATGACGATGAAGAAATATCTAATATTGATGTATTTGTGGTCAGAGAAAATTCCGACAGATCAGGTATCACAAATTCTAATGGAGGAATAACGTATTCTAATAAGCAAGATAACATAGATAATGTCAAAAGTGTGAACATGCAAATAACTAAAAAAACTAGTAGTAATACTGAAACTGTAACTTCATCTTATTACAGTATAGATAAAGAGAATATCTCATTAAAAGAACTTGATTTTAAATTAAGAAAGCACTTAATCGACAATAACGGTCTGTATAATACAGAACCTAAAGACAGTAAAATTAAAGTTACTATGAAAGATGGTGGATTCTACACGTTTGAATTAAATAAAAAGTTACAAACTCACCGTATGGGTGATGTGATTGATGGTAGAAATATAGAGAAAATTGAAGTGAATTTATAATATTATTCGAGGGAGTATATCATGAGAGAAAATTTTAAATTACGTAAAATGAAAGTCGGTTTAGTATCAGTTGCAATTACTATGTTATATATCATGACAAATGGTGAAGCAGAAGCATCTGAAGGTAGCCAAACTGTTAAGAACCCAAAGGTAAATGCAACTGAAGAAATCAAAGCTAAATCACAACCAGTTCAAAGCAATCAAGAAGTAAGTTCGGATCAAACAAAAAAGAATTTTGTTAAATTAGACCCTATTAAACCTGGAGCTCAAAAGGTAACTGGTACTACTTTACCGAACCAATTAATTTTATTAAGCATTGATAAAAAAGATGTGGACTCTGTTGAAACTGGTGATCTTAACCTAGTAACTGCTAATGAAGATGGTAAGTTTGAGTATGACTTAAATGGACGCAAAATTGTACATAATCAAGAGATAGAAGTAACGTCATCTTCAATGGATGGTTTGTACGACGAAGAGGATGAAGAAGTGGAAGAATCCTCAACTGAAAAAGCAAGTGTTGAGGAAGAAAGTACAGATGCTAAGGCTACATATACAACACCACGCTATGAAAAAGCTTATGAAATACCAGAAAAACAATTAGAAGAAAAAAATGGACATCACCAAGTTTTCATTGAACCTATTACTGAAGGATCAGGCATTATTAAAGGTCATACTTCTGTAAAAGGTAAAGTCGCCCTTTCTATTAATAATAAATTTATTAATTTTGAAGAGAGCGTTAAGGGCGGTGTTAGTAAAGAAGATACTAAAGCTAGTTCAGATGGTATCTGGATGCCTATTGATGAAAAAGGCTACTTTAACTTTGACTTCAAAACGAAACGTTTCGATAATCTAGAGTTAAAAGAAGGTAATGATATCTCATTAACATTTGCACCGGAAGATGATGAAGATGCATTAAAACCTTTAATTTTCAAAACTAAAGTAACAAGTTTGGAAGATATTGAGAAAGCAGAAACTAAATATGACCATACTAAAGTCAACAAAGTAAAAGTTTTAGATAATGTTAAAGAAGATTTACAAGTAGATGAAATTTATGGAAGCTTATATCATACAGACAAAGGTAAAGGTATTCTTGATAAAGAAGGTACTAAAGTAATTAAAGGGAAGACTAAATTCGCAAACGCAGTAGTGAAAGTATATTCAGAACTGGGTGAAGCACAATTGTTCCCCGATTTACAAGTTAATGAAAAAGGTGAATTTAGCTTTGACTCACATGGTGCTGGGTTCAGATTACAAAATGGAGAAAAGCTAAACTTCGCAGTAGTTGATCCAATTACAGGTAAGTTGTTGAGTAATGAGTTTGTTTCTAAAGAGATTGATATTGAAGAAACACCTGAACAAAAAGCAGATCGTGAGTTTGATGAAAGAATGGAAAATACACCCGCTTACTACAAGTTATATGGTGATAAAATAGTTGGTTTCGATACTAATGATTTCCCGATTACTTGGTTTTATCCTTTAGGTGAAAAGAAAGTTGAACGTACAACGCCTAAATTAGAAAAATAATTAATAAAATAAAACAGCTTAATGATGTAATGAAACTAGTGAGTTAATCACTGACTTCAACGTCATTGAGCTGTTTTTTTGTGCTTTGTTACAAAGCGTTATTGAATTTATTTTACGTGTTCATATTTTGAAACATCAAAGCCGTCTTGCTTAGCTTTGTTGATAATGTCATTGATTGAATGTAGTCCTTTATCGGCGAAGTATGATCTTAAGTTGTCTTTTGTAGCTTGGTCAGCATTCTTATCTAATAACACATCGATATAGCTTAATTCATGTTCTAAGAAGTTTGCATCATCATGTAGTACGAGTCCATTTTGAGAATAAACTTTCGCATCTGCTTGATTACCATATCCAACAACGCCAGTTGCTAAAACACCTACCATTGCCGTAGCTACTAAAACCTTTTTAAATTTCATATCTATCACTCCTCTAAAAATTGTAACTCCATCATAACACTGAATATTAAGAAAATTACGTTTATTAAGCCGATTTAATAATTTTTAATAAATAGTTAAAATGGCAAATATTGATAAAAAACAATTAATCTTTAGTGCAATGCTTGTATTTCTTCGAATTGATAAGTAGGTATCGAAGATATTTAAATTCAAATGAAACAATAATAAAAAATTGCTACAACATAATAAAAACTACAAATTTAATTAAGAAATTAAATTGATTGTATATGTATATTTTGGTAACGTAAAAGAGAAATATACAAAATAATTAATTATTTATATGAAAAGAGAATATAAATGAAGTATAAAACAGAGAGACGTGAAACAATGGGATATTTAAAAAGGTTTGCATTGTACATAAGCGTTATGATTTTAATATTTGCGATAGCAGGTTGTGGCAAAGGTAATGAAACAAAAGAAGATTCAAAAGAAATACAAATTAAAAAGAGCTTTGCGAAAACATTAGATATGTACCCAATTAAGAATCTCGAGGATTTATACGACAAAGAAGGATATAGAGATGGTGAATTTAAAAAGGGTGATAAAGGGATGTGGACGATATATACAGATTTCGCCAAAAGTAATAAACAAGGTGGATTGAGTAATGAAGGTATGGTCTTATACTTAGATAGAAATACACGGACTGCAAAGGGACATTATTTTGTTAAGACATTCTATAATAAGGGCAAATTCCCAGATAGAAAAAATTATAAAGTTGTAATGAAAAATAATAAAATTATCTTATTAGATAAAGTAGAAGATATAAATCTAAAAAAGAGAATAGAAAACTTTAAATTTTTTGGTCAATATGCAAATCTTAAAGAATTGAAAACCTACAGCAATGGTGATGTCTCAATTAATGAGAATGTTCCAAGTTATGACGCAAAATTTAAAATGAGCAATAAAGATGAAAATGTTAAGCAATTAAGAAGTCGTTATAATATTCCTACTGATAAAGCACCGGTATTAAAAATGCATATTGATAGTAATTTGAAAGGAAGTTCTGTGGGTTATAAAAAGTTGGAAATTGACTTTTCAAAAGGTGAAAAAAGCGATTTGTCAGTAATAGATTCTTTAAATTTCCAGCCGGCGAAGGTGGATGAAGATGATGAGGATGGTGTGTAACAATGAAATCTATAAAAAGGATTGGATTGTGCATAAGTCTGTTGATTTTAATCATTTTTGTAACATCTTGTGGTGGTAATAAGATCACTGGAGACTCAAAAGAACAACAAATCAAAAAGAGCTTTGCGAAAACGTTAGATATGTATCCTACTGAAAATCTAGAAAACTTTTATGATAAAGAAGGATATCGAGATGGAGAATTTAAAAAAGATGATAAAGGTACTTGGCTAATTAGATCTGAAATGAAAATCCAATTAAAAGGAGAAAATCTGGAATCTAGGGGAGTAGTTTTAGAAATTAACAGAAATACTAGAACGGCTAAAGGGAATTATATTGTTAGAGAAGTTGTTGAAGATAGCGATGGAATGACACACAATCATACAAAAAGGTTTCTTGTGAAAATGGAAAATAGTAAAATTATTCCATTAAAACCAATCGATGATGAAAAAGTTGAAAAAGAAATTGAAAAATTTAAATTCTTTGTACAATACGGGAATTTCAAAGAATTGGAAAACTATAAAGAGGACGAAGTGTCATATAACCCAGAAGTACCAATTTACTCTGCACAATATCAATTGAAAAACAGTGATTACAATGTTGAACAATTAAGGAAGCGATATAATATCCCGACGAAAAAAGCGCCTAAATTATTATTGAAAGGGTCAGGTAATCTAAAAGGCTCATCAGTTGGATATAAAAATATTGAATTTACCTTTGTTGAAAATAAGGAAGAAAATATTTACTTCACAGATAGTGTCTACTTTAATCCGAGCGAGGATAAATAAATATAATTACTAATATAAAAAATAACGTTAGAACATTTAATAATAAAGTTAAATGAATTACATGTATTAAATTGAATAAGTTAGTTTTGTTTGATAACATAAAAGTGTAATAATCACTATTTTATTAAGTTGTATGAAATATTCAAATGTGTATAAAAATAAAGCAGAGAGATGTGAAATGATGGAGTATATAAAAAAAATTGCTTTGTACATGAGTGTATTACTTTTAATCATTTTTATTGGGGGATGTGGAAATATGAAAGATGAACAGAAAAAAGAGGAACAAACGAATAAAACAGATTCAAAAGAAGAACAAATCAAAAAGAGTTTTGCGAAAACGTTAGATATGTATCCAATTAAGAATCTCGAGGAACTATATGACAAAGAAGGCTATCGAGATGGCGAATTTGAAAAAGGTGACAAAGGGATGTGGACGATATATACAGATTTCGCCAAAAGTAATAAACCGGGTGAATTGAATGATGAAGGTATGGTTTTAAATCTGGATAGGAATACTAGAACCGCTAAAGGCCATTATTTTGTTACTACATTTTACCGGAATGGTAAACTACCAGATGAAAAGAATTATAAAATTGAAATGAAAAATAATAAGATTATTTTATTAGATGAAGTAAAAGATGATAAGCTCAAGCAGAAAATAGAAAACTTTAAATTTTTCGGTCAATATGCAAATCTTAAAGAATTGAGAAAATATAATAATGGTGATGTTTCAATTAATGAAAATGTTCCTAGTTATGATGTTGAATACAAAATGAGCAATAAAGATGAAATAGTTAAGGAATTAAGAAGTCGTTATAATATTTCGACTGAAAAATCACCTATATTAAAAATGCATATTGATGGGAACCTGAAAGGTAGTTCTGTAGGTTATAGAAAGTTAGAAATTGACTTTTCAAAACGTGAAAACAGCAAATTATCAGTCATTGAATTTTTAAGTTATAAACCAGCAAAGGTGAATAATGATGAAAGATAAATATAAAATAAAAACAGGGAATATAAATGTTGTAACTGAAGAAACTACAGCTGTTTCAAAAATTAGTTATGAACTTGAGAATGCACATCTACATAATCTTGATAATGATAGCATTGGAAGGCAAATAAAAGGTTTAAAGTCAGATGGTAAATTCCCTTCTAATCTTGAATATGTTGATAGTTACACTGATTCTCTTAATGGAGTAACAACTTCTGCTTTTTTAAATAAAGATACAGGCAAAGTAACTCTTGGG